>ENA-OUOG01005486-OUOG01005486.1-marine-metagenome-genome-assembly--contig:-NODE-5486-length-10234-cov-3.707591_pt1 | contig 10234 bp, 14 predicted proteins | sample MGYA00248635_ERZ508505 | MGnify/ENA primary metagenome ERZ508505 (study PRJEB26176, sample SAMN06267871) | marine metagenome | isolation source: Saanich Inlet, British Columbia, Canada | place: Pacific...
CGGCAAAAGTAAAAGAAATTGACGACGCGGAAAAAGAACGTAAAAAACAAATTGAAGAAGATAAATTAAATGAAGAACGCAACCAACAACAAAAATTGTTGGATTTAAAACAACAAATTGCAGACGCGACAAACGCAAGTGACGAACAACAAAAAGCGTTGGAAATTGAACGCATAGGTGCAAAATTTGACGAATTAAGACGTTTGGCGGCCGAACATGGTTTGTTAAGTGCCGAACAAAAAGCCGCATTTGATGCAGCCGAAGCCGAAGCCGAAGCGTTGGTTTATGAAGAAAAGAAAGTCCGTTTTATGGATTTTATGATTCAGCAACAAACGGCTGCGGAATTAATGCAAAAAATTGGCGGTCAAATTGACGCGTCATTTGGCGCCATTGGAAGTTCAATTACAAATATGTTTGGCGGTGCGCAATCGGCAACCGGTGCGTTTGTTGGAACATTAGCGAAAGACGCGTTACAAATTTTGGGACACAATTTAAAAATCGCAATGGCCGGCGGAACGGCAGCCGCGACAGAATCGGCAAAAAGTTTCGGACCAGCATCGGCGTTTATGTTACCGGCATTAATAGCCGGCGCAACCGCTTTAATTAGTGGAACATTTGCAAAGTTTGCCGACGGTGGTATTGTTAGCGGTCCAACAATGGGGTTGGTTGGGGAATATCCAGGCGCAAGGTCAAATCCCGAAGTTATTGCGCCGTTAAATAAATTACAAGGAATGATTGGTGGCGTTGGTGGTGGCGGAAACGTAAACGTTACCGGTTCTGTTCGCGTTGACGGTCAAGACTTATTAATTGCAATTGAACGCGCCAATGAAACGGCCGGTCGAATATATTAAAACTAAATTATGGCGTACGGCGTTAAATACCGATTAATTTTTTCCGATGTTTTAGGATTTGGAAAAAAAGTTGAAATACTAAAAAAAGATTATACCGGCGACGTGTTACCAATGATAGCCGGCGCAAAACCGGTCCAAATTTCGTGGCAATCGTCAGACGATTTTTATAAACCAATTATTGGTTCAAAATGCACGTTGTCTTTATTGGTTACGGATTCAGTTTCTTATGACGATTTTTATAAGTTTGACGAACGCGAATATAAAGTTGTTGTTTCCTATGCCAAAAGTCAAGGCGAAATATACGCGGACCGCGTCGAAGCCGACGGCGGAACGTGTGAATCTTTTGAGTGCGTGGACAACGTTTTAAATAATTTCGAAACTATTTCAACATATTATCAAAACCGCGTTATTGAGGACGGCGGCGAAGTTGAATCGTTGTCGTGCGTTGCGGACGCCATAACCGATGACAATTTTTATCGTTGGGGTGCGTATTGGTCCGGCTTTTTAGTAGTTGACCGTTACAAAGAAAAATTAACAACACCGCCGTTCGGTATTTCAATTAACGCATTCGACGGTTTAGGTACATTGAGCAATTTTGATTCGCCAATTAGTTACAACAATAATAATGCGCCAACATTAATTCCAATAAAAGAAAAGATTTTTGAAATACTTCAAAATTTAGATTTGGATTTTGATATTTATATGGCGTCAGATGTCAAATCTTTTGCGTTTGGTTTTTTTGAAAATCAAAATATATTTACTTTTGGTTATCCGGAAATAAAAGGCGATTTCGATTTATACAACGCCAAAGAAATGTTGGAAAAAATATTGACTTTTGCAAATTGTAGAATTTTTCAAAGTTACAATCGTTGGTATATTGTTGAAGCGTCAAATATTTTTGATTATTACGTCAAAGACGAAATTTTTAACGAAGTTACTACAACCGGTATTGTTCCAACAAATATTCGTAATCGTATTTCGTCAAAATTAAATTTCACTAAAAAAGAATTTATTGATTTTAGAACATACGACAAAGACGGCACAAGTTTAGGAACAGAACGTTTGCCGGTTTTATACGACAACAACAACGAATTAAAGGCGACAAACAACGATTTGGCGCGCGAATATTTACAACCGGTTTCGGAAGTACATACAATTTCGGATTTTGTAAAATATAAAACATCTTTTTACAATTCCGGTTTTGAGTATGGTTCTTATGATTTCACAATTTTAAACGATTTGAGTTTTAATCCATTGGCAGAAATAGCAACGGACGAAATTTCATATAAAGGGCGCCGGTCAATGAAATTAACAGATGACGCGCCAACAATCGGTCAATTACAATGTTTTAGTTATTCACAAAGTATTGATTTAAACGAATCAAATTTTGATGACGTTACATTTAAAATAAAATATTACATTAAATTTTTAACATCAATAAGTACCGAAGTTAGTTCGACTTTTCAATATCAAATAAGTGTTTCGGATTCCGGTTTGAAATCCTGGAACGCAACCGATAAAACATTTGTATCGGGAAGTTATGTAAATGAAATTGACGAAACAACATCAAATCAATTTATATCGTATTCAGTAACATTAAAACAAGACGGTTTGACAAACCCGTCAAATACTTTAAATATATATATATATAATACTGTTTGCGCTGCAACACAATATGAAACAACTTATTTTGATAATTTAGAAGTTTTAGTTAAAAAAGTTGAAAAGGAAACCGCCGAACAAACATTTGTTTCTAAATTAACAAATTCCGGTGTAAATACAACAATAAAAACAAGAAAGGCGTTGCCAATTATATATCCAGGTTATTCGAGAACGCGCGAACGTTACGGCTTTTTTAATACGACAAATTTATATAGAGGAATAACAGACATAACAAACCAAAATATTGCAAACGATTTTCGCGAATATTTAACACGTTACGACGGAACATTTAGAAATTTAAAAGTTCAACCGCTATCGATGCACAATAAAGTTTGGTTTTATTGGACCGGTTTTGAAACCGATCCACAATCAACAATTATTGACGGCCTAAAATACGACATTAAAAACGCGTCTTTTAAATTAAAATCACATTTACCAAATGACGACGACGACGTGGACATTGACTTTATTGTAAACTAAAAAACGACATTGTTTTTGTTTGTCGGCCGTCGTATTTTCTTTTGAATTGCGGCGGTTTTTTTGTAAATATTTTTTTTATTTGAAAATAATTTTTTATTTTTGTGGTTCAATCTAAAAAAAGAAAACAATGTTTGAATCACATTTCAAAGGCGAAATGAAGCGTCTTAATTTAAAACGATACGACGTTTGCGAATTACTACAATGCACAATGCCAACGTTAAAATCACGACTACAAAATCCGGAATCATTTACCATTGGCGAGGTCATAATTTTAAAGACCGCCGAATTTGATTTGACCGGTATTTCTGAAAACTTAAATATATAAAAAACAATACAATGAAAACAATTAACATTAAAGGAAAAGAGTACATCACCGTCAACGAGAGGTTAAAACATTTTAGAACCGAACCAACATTTAAAGGTTGGCAAATATGCGAACAATTGGTTCACATTGACGAAAAAGAGGGAATTTTTAAAGTCACGATTTGTGATACAAAAGGCGTTGAAATGGCGTCGGCACATTCGCAAGAGTATAGAGATAGTTCCTACATAAACAAAACGTCATTCGTTGAAAATGGTTTCACGTCAGCATTAGGTCGCGCATTGGGTTATTTAGGCATTGGAATTGACACGTCCATTGCATCAGCAAACGAAGTACAAAACGCCGTTAAGAATCAAAACAACGACGATAAAAAATGGCTAACGGACGCGCAATTCAACGCAACGTTAAAAGCTACAAAAGAACAAGCGGAAAAGGTATTGTCCGGCTTTAAAATGAAAAAAGAATACCGCGAACAATTAATAAAAAAGTTTAATATTTAAAAACAAAAACAATGAGTTACGAACACAAAAACGGAAACGGAAGTTTATTCAAAAACACCAACAAAACAAGCGAAAACCAACCGGATTATTCGGGTTCAATTAAGTTGCAAGACGGAACGGACCAACAAATTGCGGCGTGGGTTAAAGAGGGCGCCAAAGGAAAGTTTTTTTCAATTAAATTATCCGATCCATATGTGAAGCCGGAAGCGGTGCAAACGGCCGAAGCAAGCGACGATTTGCCGTTTTAATCGGTAAAATGACAAACAAAACAAAAAGCGGTTTCAGATAAGAAGCCGTTTTTTTTATGTTAATATTTTGTAAATTGAAAATATATTTTTAGTTTTACAAAACATTTAAAAAATTAAGAAAATGGAAAACACAATTGAATTTTTGTATTTGCGAATTAATGCAATGCAAAAGAAAATCGAAAAATTAGAAATGACTATTTCAGAAATTAACAATTATTATTTAATTGACCGCAACGTCGATACAAAACAATTGACACAATGAAAGCACAATTTGACACAAACGAACAATATCATTCAGCGCCTGGAATTAGCGCGTCCGGTTTAAAATCAATACATAAAAAATCGGTTTATCATTTCATTAACCAAAAGCCGTTCGAATCGTCGGCAATGGCATTGGGGACGGCGGTTCATTGCGCAATGTTAGAACCGGAAATGTATTATAAAGAATTTCACGTTATGCCGAAAATTGACCGCCGAACAAAAGCCGGAAAAGAACAATTCGCCATTGAACAAAAAAAGGCGGAAAACAAAAAATTAGTTGCGTTTGATGACCACGAAAAAATAACTAAAATTTTAGACAATTTCAGAAATCACGATTTAGCGCAACAATATTGCAAAGGCGAAATCGAATTGTCACATTATACACAACACGAGGGTTTAGACGTACGCGTTCGGCCGGATTGTTTGAACCGCGTCGAAAACTTTATTTCGGACGTTAAAACGTGCCAGGACAATGCGCCAATGGCGTTTCGTCGTGATGTTTATAAATACGGCTATCATTTACAAGCGGCGTTTTATTGTGATATGTTAGGCATTGAAAATTTTAAATTTATCGCGGTTGAAACGAATTATCCGTTTTCGGTTGAGGTTTACACGTTAAGCGACGAAATGATTGAACAAGGGCGCAAAGCGTGGAAACGTGCGTTTGCCGATTGGAAAATTTATTGTGAAACCGGCATTGTTTCCGGTTATATTTGGAACGATTTTCACGACGACGGAAGTTTAATTTTGTAATTTAAAAAAATGGAATTAGAATATTTAATAAAAAAAGTAAATAAACATTTTAATTGTGATATAAAAAAAGATACTCGCGAACGTGAATTTGTAATGGCGCGCGGTGCATTCTTTTGGCTTGCAAGACATACGAGTAAAAAATCAGTTAAAAAAATCGGCGCGGCGGTCAATCGCGATCACGCGTCGGTTGTTTATGGTTTAAAAAACTTTAATGATTGGTTGAGGTTTGACGAATTTTTCAAAGCCGATTTCGAGAGTTTAAAAATCGCGGTTTTGTCAGAATTTAAAACGGAAAAATTAACGCCGGAATCAATGTTGTATAAATACAATTCAATGTTGATTGAAAACGAAATATTAAAAAAAGAAATAAAAAAATTAAAAAGATTATAAAATGCAAATAAAAATTAAAATAAAAGAGGTTAAAAAAGACCATTTCGAATTGTCATTTAAAACGTATAAACACGAATTAAGTGGAACGTTTGAAAAGGCGGAATTGCGAAATATTATTGAAACATTAGACAACGCAATTGTGTAATGGCGAATCCTTACGAAAAATATTTGGGCGGCGAAGACAAATTGCAGCGTGCAATTATTAACTATTTGCAAATGCAATATCCAAACGCCATATTTACGCACCCAATGAATGAGGGCAAAAGAACAAAGTTCGAACAATACAAAATGAAGTATTTGGGCGCAAAACCTGGAATTCCGGATTTATTGATTTTTACACCAAACGCGCATTTTAGCGGTTTAGCGGTCGAATTAAAATATAAATACAACAAACCTACGGACAACCAAAAAAAGTGGCTTAAATGGCTCGAAAATTGCAAATGGGCGGTATATTGGACCAATGATTTCGACGATTGCGTAAACGTCATTGACAAATACTTTAAAAATGAATTAAAAAATCAACCAAAAAAATGAAATATCACACAATTTATTTTGACGCGGAAAATCAAAAAATCCGTTTCACACAATCAGCGCCGGAAAATTTGGCGGTTACTTATGAATACGTCGGCAAAAGTACGCGCGTTGAGTTCGATTTGTTAATTGAATTACTATGGTATAAATACGAGGACGGCGAAATTCCGTTGGATCAGTTAAAAAAGATATTCGACGAATTGCGTTCGTTTTGTGATGACATAAAATATAATTTGATTTTGTGATTTTATTTTTTAAATTTGCTAAATGCGTCGCGGCATAAAAATTTTTATAATACCCTATTAATGAAGCGACCGCGACCGCCGATTTGATAGGGTTATTTTTTACAAATGGAGTACAATAAAATTTATAAACCGAAAAAATTTGACCGATTTACAGTCGTTCCGAATGCTATATTTAGACACAAAGGCATTTCAGCAGCTGCAACCGGTTTATATTGTTGGCTATTTTCGCACGATTCAAAAACAGAAATGACCGTTTCATTTATTTGCGGACATTTTAAAGAGGGCAAAGACGCCATAAATAAAAGAATAAAAGAATTGATTGATTGCGGTTTTTTATTACGCGTTGAGGTTCGCAAAGGCGGAAAATTTGCCGGTTACAATTATCATTTAAACGACACCGCAACCGGAAAAACCGATGACGGTTTAACCGCGGCGGTTTTTACCGCTGCGGTAAATCCGCAACAAAGTAATACTAATAATAATATATATAATAATATATATAATAAAGAAATACTAAATAAAGAAATACCCACAAAATCCAAAAAGCGCCAATATTCAGAAAAAACAACAAAGGCGTTTTCGCATTTTGCAGAATTATTTCCTTTAAAATATAGACCTAAAACCGACGCGCAAAAAAACAAATGGTTGGATTGTTTGGATAAAATAGAACGTTTGGACGGCTACAATTTACGCGAGATTTACAAAGTTTCAAAAGAATTAAGGAATGACGAATTTTGGCAAAACAATTTTTTGTCAATTCTTAAATTAAGAAATACCGATAAAAACGGAATTAAATACATTGATCGTTTTATGGTTCAGCATAAGGCAAAACAAAAACCGGTTGGCTATCAAAAAATAAAAGGGTTAAAAGAATTTTTTGTGTATCGAAATCCGGCAAATGGTCAAAAGGAAATAGGCGCCAAAACTAAAAACGGCGATATTCACGAATTCCAAATTCGCGGTTTAATGATGACAAACGAGTTCCAGGAATTAAAACAATTTGTGTTGAATGGAAATTAATGTTTTAGAATTATTCGCCGGTTCACGTTCAATTGGCAAAGCTGCGGAAAAATTAGGAATGAATGTTTTTTCAAGTGACATCAACAATTTTAAAAATATTGATTACGTTGAAAATATTTTAAATTTTGATATTAAAAAAATACCATTTCAACCAACGATTGTTTGGGCGTCGCCGCCTTGTACTTATTTTAGTGTTGCGTCAATAGGTCATCATTGGCACGAAAACAACACACCAAAAACAAAAGAAGCGGTTTTAGGGGTTCAGATTGTGCAAAAAACTATTGACATAATAAACGAAATAAATCCAAAATTTTGGTTCATTGAAAATCCTCGTGGAAAATTAAAAAATTTACCGGTTTTAAGCGAACACGAATACACAACAATTTGGTATTGTAAATATGGCGACAAACGAGCAAAGCCGACAAACATTTGGTCCAACAACATTTGGAATCCGTTGTTCAATCCAAATGGTTGGAAACCACGAAACGAATGTTTTAATGGAAACGTAAAATGTCATCACGAAGCCGCGCCGCGTGGTTCACGAACCGGAACGCAAGGTTTAGCGGACAATTACGAACGTTCAAAAATACCAAATGAATTGTGTATTGAAGTTTTAAAAAGTTGTTTAAATGGTTTATAAAAAATACAACATACAAAAAGAATTAAAAAACGATGTTTGGGCGTTTGTCAATGAAAATGAAATGGGACAACGTTTCGAATTTAACGGAACCAAAGAACAACAATTCATTGGATTAGTTGGCGAAATAATGGTCAAACGTTTGTTTGGAATCAATCACGAATGGACAAAAGGATTCGACGGCGGTTTTGATTTTCAGTACAAAGGATTTAAAATTGATGTTAAAACAATGGGACGAAACGTTGACGTTCAAGACCATTTTGTCAATAATTTTGTCGAGCATCAAATCAAATTTGATTGTGATATTTATATTTTTTGTTCATTAAACAAACGTAAAAATGAATTAACAATTTGCGGTTATTTAAGCAAAAAAGAATTATTGGAAAAATCAGTTTTAAGGAAAAAAGGCGAACGCTTAAGTCGATCCAACGGAACGTCGTTTGTTGCAAAAACCAACAATTTAGAGGTTCAATATAAGCAAATGAACAATATTGAAAAATTATTTTATTATTTGCCGGAATATTTAAAATAAATTTTTAATTTAGCGTTTAGAATACAAAAACATAATGAAAACATTTCACGATTTTAATATTGATGTCGGCAATAAATCAACCGGCAAAATCAAAACACAATGTCCGCAATGCAGCACAACGCGAAAAAACAAACGCGACAAATGTTTGTCCGTTGATATTGACAAAGGTTTATTTAATTGTCACAATTGCGGTTGGGCCGGAACAACAAAATTTGAAAAGAAAAAAGAATACATTCGTCCGCAAAACATAAAAATAAATTTAACCGAACGCGTTGTAAAATGGTTTGCCGAACGTGGCATTTCCGAACCAACATTGCAACATTGGAAAATTGGCGAATCTTTGGAATATTTCCCGCAAGTTGGAAAAAAGCGCCGCGCAATAAATTTCAATTATTACCGCGAAAACAATTTGGTTAATGTCAAATATCGTGACGGCCAAAAGAATTTCAAAATGGTTTCCGGCGCCGAATTAATATTTTACGGTTTAGACAATATTAAAACAATGGAAAAAATCTACATTGTTGAGGGCGAAATTGACGCGTTAAGTTTACACGAAGCCGGTATTTATTCAGTTTGCAGCGTTCCAAATGGCGCATCAAAAGGAAATCAACGATTGGAATATTTGGATAATTGTTTTGAATACTTCAAAGACAAAACCGAAATAATACTTTGCACCGACAACGACAATCCGGGAATCGAACTCCGAAACGAATTGTCACGTCGTTTTGGTGCGTATCGTTGCAAATACGTTGATTTTGGCGACTATAAAGACGCAAACGAAATATTGACAACAAAAGGCGCCGAAGCGTTAAGAAACGTTATTAAAACGGCTAAAAATTTTCCATTGGAAGGCGTTTTAAATATAACGGACATTTGGGACAATGTTTTAAATTATAACGAAAACGGCGTTAAAAATTATTCAATCGGTTTACCAAACGCCGATACATATTTCAAAATGGAATTGGGACAATGGTCCGTTGTGACCGGAATACCTAATTCCGGAAAGTCCGACGTAATGGACCAAATATGCTGCAATTTGGCGACGCGATACGATATGCGTTGCGCTATGTTTGCGCCGGAATCATTTCCATATGAGGGACACATCAAAAGAATTGCCAATAAATTAAACGAAACGAATTGCACCAACGAACAATTAAATCAAACAAAGGATTTTATTCAAGACCATTTCTTTTGGGTTAAAATAGATTTAGAAAATTTAACGTTAAAAGGCATTTTAAACGCGTTCAAAGAATTAGTATTTCAAAAAGGAATAAATGTTTGCGTGATTGATCCCTGGAATATGCTCGACCATTCAGCGCAAAAGGATCATTCATATATTGGGCGCGCATTGTCAGAAATAACGCAATTTTGCCAACAAACAAACACACATTTGTTTTTAGTGGCGCACCCGCGAAAAATAGAATCCGAAAACGGAAAATATAAAAAACCAACATTATATGACATCAGCGGTTCGGCCGACTTTTTTAATAAAGCATATAACGGTTTGATTGTATACCGTTGCATTGGCGAACGCACAAAGTTTAAATCCGACGTTGTTAAAGTATACGTTGAAAAGGTCAAACGAAAAGAAAACGGCCAATTGGGCGAATTTGATATCGCGCCGGATTTTACTAATGGCGGCATATATAAAGACATTGATTTGGAAACAAAAAAATTTGAAGTAATAACCGACGATTTACCGTTTTAAAATTATATTATGGCGAAAATATTAAATCCAACAGACGAACACCGGAACGCCGTTCAATGGTGCATTAAAAACGAAATAAAAGTTGCAATACACC
>ENA-OUOG01005488-OUOG01005488.1-marine-metagenome-genome-assembly--contig:-NODE-5488-length-10234-cov-3.379935_pt1 | contig 10234 bp, 4 predicted proteins | sample MGYA00248635_ERZ508505 | MGnify/ENA primary metagenome ERZ508505 (study PRJEB26176, sample SAMN06267871) | marine metagenome | isolation source: Saanich Inlet, British Columbia, Canada | place: Pacific...
TACTTCCACTTGAACCAGATGTTCCACTTGAACCACCACTACCAGCTGATGCTGAAGTTCCAGAAGTACCCGAAGTACCAGATGAACCCCCACTACCCGCAGTTCCACTTGTACCAGAAGTCCCAGAAGTACCACCTGTTCCCGATGAACCAGATGAACCAGAAACACCACCCTCACCAGCAGCACCATCTCTACCAGATGAACCGCTAGTACCAGATGTACCAGATGTTCCACCACTACCACTACTTCCATCAGTACCACTTGTTCCACTTGAACCAGCCGTACCACCAGAACCAGCAGATGCAGATGTACCACTTGTTCCACTTGTTCCACTTGTACCAGAAGTACCACCAGTTGATGATGTACCACTACTACCACCAGCACCATCTTCACCATCTATACCAGATGTACCAGCAGAACCAGTTGTTCCCGCCGTACCAGATGTACCACCCGAACCACTTGTTCCAGATGTACCACCAGAACCAGAAGTCCCATCAATTCCGCTTGTTCCACCAGAACCAGAAGTACCTCCACTCCCAGAAGAACCAGAAGTTCCAGAAGTTGCTGATGTACCAGATGTACCACCAGAACCACTTGTTCCAGATGAACCACCAGAACCACTTGTTCCAGACGAACCACCAGAACCACTTGTTCCAGAAGTTCCACTTGTTCCAGATGTACCACCAGAACCACTTGTTCCAGATGAACCAGATGTACCACCACTACCGCTTGTTCCAGATGTACCACCACTACCACTTGTCCCAGATGTTCCACCAGAACCACTTGTTCCAGATGTACCCGAAGTTCCACTCGTTCCGCTAGTACCAGAAGTACCAGAAGTACCAGAAGATGCTGCGTTAAATTTTCTCTCTACTCTACCAGTAGATGTATTGAATATTAAAGTTTCCAATGAAGAACCAGTAGGTATATCTTCAAAGAATAAATCAGATTCTAACGATAAATTACCAGTGATACCAACTGAACCAGTAAACTCATGTTTATCAGATTCAGCATCACCAAATTTATTTGAACCAGTTGAATATATTACTGAGGATGAAATATAAGTTGTATGTAATTCAGTAGATGTAATTCTACCACCTACATTTAAATCACCATTTACATTTGTAGTTCCATCTACCTCTAAATTTCCACTTATTATAGTTGAACCACTAACTCCTAAATCACCTTGAATATTTGCAGAACCACTAACCCCTAAGTACTTTTCAGTTATAATACCTTCTGTTACTTCAAATCCCCTATTTGGAGAAATTGTAGCAGTTGATGAGCCGGATTTTAGTTGATTTAAATCACCTAATGCATCCGCAGGAATGTTAGTTAATCCACTAGCATTTCCATAAAATATACCACCAATTGAAACCGATTCTGAAACATACAATGCTCCACTTATCTCAGTTTTTGAATTTATTTTTAATCCTTTGTTAGGCGAAATAGATGCGGATACAGAACCGCTTATAATTTTAGAAGCCGCATCAGCAGTTAGTGCTTCAGTTGGAATATCATAAAGACCACCACCACTAGCAGTAATTTCAGAAGCTGAAATACTCCCCTCAACTGTTAGTTTAGTATTAATATCAACAGATTCGGTTGATACAGTTACCTGCTCCACACCATTTACATCAATGGAAAGGAGAGATTGACTTATCTGATTAATACCATTCGGGTCTTTACCTGTGAACTTCATATATTCTTACTTTATGTAATTTCTAATACTGATAATACTACGTCTGCTGAACTATTAACATCCGAAGTTACTGTTATTGAATCATTTGCCTCTAATACCACTTTTTGTTCTCCACCAACCAATACAGTAGATGAACCTTGTGGTATTACAGCACCCTTCACTAAATACTTAGTAACCCCAACAGAATCATCAGTAATTTCAACATCTACATTTATATTTTGTGCTACTATATTTGCTACATTTACACCAATCACCGTTGCAGAAGTTGCAGCAGGACAAGTATAAACAGATAAACCGCCTGTTCCAGCGGGTCCTTTAATACTATTTTTAAATGTGTTTGCCATAATTTATCCTTTATCCTAATGCAATTGCAAATGCTATTGCTGAATCTAAAACATTTACACCATCAACATTGAATGAACCATCTTGTAAATCAATAGAACCACTCATTGCCATTGAACCACTCAACACCAATTGATAATCGGTTGATTCTGGAGATTCATATCCTATCCTAATTTGGTCTTTTACACTTAAATTAGTAAATTCAGCAGTATCAACTTCAATATCACCCTTAAATGAACCCGTAAAACTCCCAGTAAACGAACCGCTTAAATCTGCGTACGCCGAGGGAGCTTGTGTAATTGAGCCTGAAAAACTGGGTTGGTCTATTCTCATTTATATATCCATTCGTTATAGGTATAAATATAACTAATTTTCTTTTACTATTCCGGCTTTGTAGGCCAAATGATTTCAAATGGATTGGATTGCGATGTAATATCTCTTAAAGATTGTCTGTATGTTTGCCATTCAGTCAATTTAGAACCACTAATTGGAGTATCACTCATTTGTGTCCAATCACATTCTGTTAATAATCTATTTCTTTCAGAACGAACTTCATTCCATTGTATATTTTCTCTATCAGTTATTTCTTCAACTGAAGCTGATGTTATTAGCCAATTTTGAACATATACCGAACCACTTTGAGTTGGTGTACCCTCCTCATAGTTTTTTGTATAATCATTATTATCCAACCCAATAGGTATAACTCGATAGGTATGATAATCACTCAATATTTCATCCGAAATTGTTTGAGGAAATGATACGTTTAAGTTATCCGACCTTAATTGATTAAGACTATATGGATATGTTATATTTGAACCGCTTACTTTTATATACATAACTTTATCATTTTATTTCCAATTTGGTGGTATATCATTGTATGAATATGTTGATGATGGATTAGTACCGATACCCGTACAATTATTAAATGCATTTGTACCTAATGGTTGTGGATTTCTAGTCCATAGTGCATCATCTAAAACCCATTGAGATGATTGGTTAGATGTTGAACTCATATTAAATATGTTCAAAAATATACTAACATTTAGGTTATTATTAAATCTTGGTATTTGTGTTAACGCTCTACAGTTTCTAAATGTTGATGAAAAGTTTATAACAGCCGTATTATTATTAAATAAATTAGTTGGTACTGTGGTTAGTGATGAACATGCATTAAATGTAGATGAAAAATTATAAACCGATGTATTATTATTAAACAAACCAGATGGTACTGAAGTTATTTGTGTAAATGAAAATGTATCTACAAATGTTTCAGCTGATGTTGAGAAATTGAACATACCTGATGGAATGGATGTGATTCCAGTACTTCTAAATGTGTTATTCCAATTAATTACAGATTCCAATCCTTCAAAATCACTTGTTGGTATAGATGTTAAATTAGTACACCCATAAAAACCAACATCCACTAAACCAACTGTTCCCCATTGTAATACAGCTGTATATAATGAACGATATGATGGGTCATTATTAACACTAAATCCAGGTAAACTACCTTGTATTTCTACATCATATGTACCAGCCGATGCATAAGTATGATTTCTAGCTGAATCATCTAATGAAGTTATCGTACTAAAACTACCATCACCCCAATCTACCCTAATAGATGGTTGTCTAAAATCGGGATTGGTTAAAGGCAATTGTAAAATTGTATTTGCCGATGTAGTTGTTATTCTAAAAATAAATGGGTCCACTTCTCCTTCTACTTTAATTAATCTTCGTGCTATACTCATAACTATTCATTTTTTAACTTATATTAGCGGCTGCAAGGAATCCATAGTATGTTGTTCCATTATCATAAGTATAGAATACCAATACATCCTTACCGCTTGTTGTTAATGCAGGTGCTATACCACCAGCCCAATCTACACTGGTTGGCCATGTTATTAAATAATTTCCAGCATCTTCTAATACTAAAGTAAATCCAAATGCATCACCAGATGCTGGTGGATTACTAAATGTAAATGCGGTATTTGCATTTACGGTATAACTAAAGTTATTAGCTGATGTTAAATTTATAGTGGTTGTACCACCTGTTCCTAAATTGGAGTGATTTTCAACAAATATAGTTGATTGAATTCTGGTAGTTGATGTAATATCACCTCCCGAACTCAATGTAACTCCACTTGCCAATTGTAGAGTACTACCATCAAATGTAACATTACTAGCTACTTGACCACCCTCATCAGGTGAAAAAGTTGTACTATCATAGGTAATAATACCATACTCAGTAGTTCCAGTTAATCTTAGGAAACCATCTTCACCAGATGAACCAGAAGTACCATTTGTACCAGATGAACCCGATGAACCATCTACACCATTTGTTCCCGATGAACCAGAACTACCACCAGTACCCGAAGTACCAGACAAACCAGAAGTACCAGCTGCACCATTTGTACCAAAGAAAGTACCATCCCTACCACTTGTACCAGAAGTTCCACTACTACCAGATGAACCATCAAAACCAGAAGTACCCGATTCACCAGATGTTCCCTGCGTACCACTTGTACCAGAAGAACCAAATAAAGTACCATCCAATCCAGAAGTACCACCAGTTCCAGAAGTTCCACTTACACCAGAAGACCCGCCTGTTCCAGATGTACCATTAATTCCATTCGTTCCGTTTGCCCCACTCGTACCACCAGTTCCTGATGTTGATGATGTACCGGATGAACCCGAAGAACCGAAGAAAGTACCATCTAAACCAGAAGTAGCCGATGTACCACTACTACCACTACTACCAGAAGTACCAGATGTACCATCGGAACCACTTGTTCCAGCAGTACCACTACTACCAAAGAATGTACCATCTCTACCACTTGTCCCAGAAGTACCAGCCGTTCCACTCTCACCAGATGTTCCAGATGTAGATGATGAACCAGATGTACCTTGAGTACCGGATGTACCACTACTACCAAAGAAAGTACCATCCTGTCCAGATGTACCAGAAGTACCAGTTGTACCACTACTACCAGAAGTTGAGGATGAACCAGATGTACCTTGAGTACCGGATGTACCACTACTTCCAAAGAATGTTCCATCTCTACCTGAAGTACCAGAAGTTCCTACCGTACCAGAACTTCCACTTGTACCAGTGAAACCACTTGTCCCATTTGTCCCAGAAGTTCCATTTGTTCCACTTGTTCCGCTTGAACCAAAGAACGTTCCATCAACACCACTCGTTCCAGATGTTCCATTTGTACCACTACTACCAGAAGTTGATGAAGAACCCGATGTTCCATTTGTACCACTTGTACCACTACTACCAAAGAAAGTACCATCTTGTCCACTTGTTCCACCAGTCCCAGAAGTTCCCGATGTACCATCTGAACCAGATGTACCCTGCGCTCCCGTTGTACCAGAAGTACCCGATGAACCAATTGCTGATGTACCAGATGTACCAGCCGTTGATGATGTACCAGAAGAACCTGATGTTCCGTTTGTACCACTTGTCCCACCAGTACCAGCAGTACCAGTTGTACCACTACTACCAAAGAATGTTCCATCTAAACCAGATGAACCAGAAGTACCCGAGCTACCATCTATACCATCTGCTCCGCTTGTCCCAGATGAACCCGAAGTTCCAGCGGTTCCAGATGTACCACTACTTCCAAAGAATGTTCCATCTAAACCAGATGAACCACTCGTACCAGCAGTACCAGAAGTTCCCCCACTACCAGAAGTACCACTACTACCACCAGTTCCACTTGAACCATTAGTTCCAGAAGTTCCACCACTACCAGATGTACCCGAAGAGCCTGATGTACCAGTAGAACCGCTTGTACCATTTGTACCACTTGAACCAGACGTACCAGCGGTTGCGGCTGTACCAGAAGTACCACCAGTTCCACTTGAACCATTAGTTCCAGAAGTTCCACCACTTCCACTTGTACCAGCTGAACCCGAAGTTCCAGTTGTACCAGATGAACCAGTTGAACCACTTGAACCAGACGTACCAGCGGTTGCGGCTGTACCAGATGTACCTCCACTTCCAGAAGAACCGTTAGTACCACTACTTCCACTTGTTCCAGAAGTACCAGTTAGACCTGAGCTTCCGCTAGTTCCAGATGTACCGCCTGTTGATGATGTACCACTACTTCCACCAGTTCCACTTGAACCATTAGTTCCAGAAGTTCCTCCACTTCCACTTGTACCAGATGTTCCACTACTTCCACTTGTTCCGCTAGAACCTGAAGTTCCAGAAGAACCACCTGTGGATGATGTACCAGACGTACCAGCAGTTCCACTTGTTCCTCCACTTCCGCTTGTTCCAGAAGAACCAGAAGTTCCCGAAGTTGCTGAAGTTCCAGAACTACCACTTGTACCAGAAGTTCCACTCGTTCCACTTGTCCCAGAAGTACCACCAGTACCAGAAGTTCCTCCACTTCCGCTCGTACCCGATGTTCCAGAAGAACCACTTGTTGCTGAAGTACCAGACGTACCACTTGTACCAGCAGTACCAGTTGTTCCAGATGTACCGGATGTTCCATCAATACCAGATGTACCGGAAGTACCACTTGTACCAGTTGTACCAGAACTACCAGCACTACCAGATGTACCCGAACTACCAGCCTCACCATCTACACCAGAAGTACCACTACTTCCGCTTGTTCCAGAAGTACCACTTGAACCAGTAGCTCCAGATGAACCAGATGACCCAGATGAACCACTACTACCGGATGAACCAGCCGTACCAGCTGAACCCGATGAACCCGAAGTACCTGAAGTACCACTTGAGCCTGATGTTCCAGAAGAACCAGAAGTTCCACTACTACCCGATGTTCCATCAATACCACTTGTACCAGAACTTCCACTTGTACCAGAACTTCCACTTGTACCAGAAGAACCAGATGTACCACTCGTTCCACTACTTCCACTTGTTCCAGAAGAACCAGATGTACCCGAACTACCAGATGAACCAGAAGTACCACTTCTTAAATCCTCAGTTACGATTGCACCACCCATTCCAGAGTGATTCAAACAAAAATAATATAAATTAGTTGGAGCGTTTGTTGCAACTTTAATTCTTAGTTTAGCTCCACTTGTACCAGGACTTCCAATTGAGGTTACACCTACATTATATACAACCCCACCACCATGAGTACCATCAACAGTAGTTGATAAGTTTAATGGATGTCCAGCATTTGTAGATGCACTTTGGTCAAATTCATAAGTAAATCCTCTTAGGAATCTTAATGTATCTTGTCTTACACCATCTATTAAGTAGTAATCAGTACCACTAGCAGTTACAATAAATACTTTAGCTACCGGGTCTTCACCTGAAGAACCACCACTACCAGATGTTCCAGAAGAACCAGAAGTTCCACTACTTCCACTTGTACCAGAAGAACCAGAAGTTCCCCCACTACCAGATGTACCACCAGAGCCCGAAGTTCCTCCACTACCAGATGTACCAGATGAACCATCTACCCCACTTGTTCCACCAGAGCCGGATGTACCACCACTACCAGAAGAACCGGATGTACCCGATGAACCAGATGTTCCACTTGAACCAGAAGTACCACTACTTCCACTTGTCCCAGAAGAACCAGATGTACCCGAACTACCAGATGAACCAGAAGTACCAGAAGTACCACCACTACCAGAAGTACCAGATGTACCACCACTACCACTTGTCCCAGATGTTCCACTTGTAGCAGATGTTCCGCTTGTACCAGAGGTTGCCGATGTACCAGACGTACCAGCGGTACCCGAAGTTCCCGATGAACCAGCAGTCCCAGAAGTCCCACCAGTCCCAGAAGTTCCAGATGTACCCGATGAACCTGCAGTAAATCCAATATCTCTAATTTCCAACTCTTTTGTAGTTTCATTGTAAACTACAACAGTTTCAGAAATACTTTCACTTACTATACTATCTAAACCAATACTACCAGTTACTACCAAACTTCCACTTACAGTGAATATACCACTAAATGTTTGGTCTCCTTCGTTTGCTAAGAATGATGCAGTATCAACACTCTCCGCATTTAGAGCAAACTGAGCAATTGATGCGAACGAAGATGAGTAAACATACATTGATGCAGTTTGCTCATTTCTTACATAATCTTCAGCAGATACAGCGTTTTCAGCGTAAGATGCAGTTAATGCATAGAATACACTATCCATACCCAACGGACCATCAACATTAGATGAACTAACATAAGATGCGGTTTCTGAATTCCCACCTCCGCCACCTTCAGCCGCATTTAATGCGTAAGATGCAGTTAATGCGAAGAATGAATAAGATGATGTTGCAACTGACATTGAAGATGTCTGGTCATTTGTTATAAAGTTTTCCAAATTACCAATTGCCGCAATAGATGCCGAATCTAATCCAACAACCGATGATGCGGTTGCTGCAAGTTCTGCGAATGATGCGTATGATGATGATAAAACTGTACCTATTACATTATCACCACTTATTGCTCCACTAATTTTTGAACCACCACTACCAATTACGATTTGTCCACTTGTCAATCCACTAAATACAACTTTAACAGTATTACTATTAATTGATTCAATTGCTTGAGGGATAATCATTCCGTTTGAACCAGTTTCATAAACTTGAACTATTGGATATGCTATATCTAAGTTGTGAACAATTGTTATTTCACTTACATTAGTAAATCCTTCAGTAACCGAAGGTGAAGTTTCAGGTACAGGAACAAATTTACCCTGAGCTTCATCAAATATTAATATATCTCTATCTTCAGCATCACCTTCACCATCATAAGCACCTCTAAAAGATGAACCAGTGAATGATGGGGCAAATACAGTTTGAGATGCAGTTATTACACCATATACAACCAATTCATCTTCAATAGATGCGGATGTATTTACCACAAACCCTAAATCATTTGAAATTGATGCAGTTACTGAACCAGTTGCTATTCTGATAAAATCACCAACAATAGCCGTAGTTGGAATATCAAATAAATTAGAACCACTACCACTAAATGAACCTGTACCTTCTATTGAAAGTCCTCCACTAATTATTCTAGTGGGTACATTTATTAATAATTCTTCAGGACTAATTACAGCAACACCAGAACCAGATTCAATTTTATCTAATTTTAAATCTTGTAATGATTCAGCGGGTATATTAAATAATCCACTACCATCACCATCATATCGAGATGCAGTAATTGGTACGTTAACTAATAATTTTTCTGAGTCCACTTGTGCGAATCCAGAACCAGAATTAATTTTTGGTAATTGTAAATCTTCAAGTGCATCTAATGGAATATTAAATAAACCACTACCATCACCTTGGAATAGAGATGCAGATACTGAACCACTAATTTGTACTGAACCAGTGAACTGAGAACCAAACTGAGAACCTGTAGCGTCTGTTGTTACAATGAAATGCTTAGCATCAGCAACCGATGCGGTAGCAGAACCACTAGCAATAAATGGAGCAGCTGCGGCTTGTACATTTTGAAGTTGTGAACCATCACCAATAAATCTTCTAGCTACAACTGATTCGGATACGAATACACTTCCACTAAACTCAGAATCAACGGCAGAACCAGATAAATCAGATACTCTTAATCCAAATTCTGGGTCTACAACTGCCTGTATTGAACCGGATTGGATTCTATCAGCATCAATAGATAAGTTTGCAATATTAATATTTGTTAGCCCACTACCATCTCCAGTATAAACACCATCAATAGTTATAGAACCACTAACGTTAATTGAACCACTAAAAGTTGAACCCGTTAATGAAGTTACAACAAATCCATCATTTGGAGATACCGATGCTGTTACAGCACCACTTACAATTAATGGAGTATCTTCTGCTCTGTCTGCAACTACACCAGTAAGTTTAGAACCATCCCCTACAAAGAATGATGCGGTAATTTCATTAGTTACACCTAATGAACCACTAATAATACTAATACTACCAGTATCAGTACCAATTCGTAAAGTACCACTCGCTTCTAAATTTCCAGTTAAAGTTAAATCACCATCAATAGATGCTGATGTATTTACTTCAAATCCAAAGTTTGGAGAAACTGATGCGGTAGCAGAACCACTTGCTATTCTTGGAGAATCTCCAGTTAATGCAGAAAATGGAATATCAAATAAATCTCTACCACTACCACTATATGAACCACTAAATTCATCTGAAACTACTTTATTAGATGTAATTGTTTCAGATACTTCTAAATT
>ENA-OUOG01005489-OUOG01005489.1-marine-metagenome-genome-assembly--contig:-NODE-5489-length-10230-cov-6.032798_pt1 | contig 10230 bp, 9 predicted proteins | sample MGYA00248635_ERZ508505 | MGnify/ENA primary metagenome ERZ508505 (study PRJEB26176, sample SAMN06267871) | marine metagenome | isolation source: Saanich Inlet, British Columbia, Canada | place: Pacific...
TCCCGCCGTTCGCCATGAGAAGCTGCGCCGATGCCGCACCGCCGCTCTCGGCCGCGCTCTTCGCACAATTCACCGCCGACCCCGGCGCCGCGTCGGGTTCGCACCGAGAGATGCCGCACGGCACGGGGGTGACTTGCGGACACTTTTCTCGAAGCTCGTTTGTCAACATGTTAGAAAAGAGCCATCCGGCGTCTCTGGTGAAGTCGTTGGCGCTGGAATCGGAAGTGTTGACGAAACAAAACGGTCCGCTCGGGACGAGCCGCGGGCCCAAGAAGCCTGCCTCCGGAACCGACCGACAATAGTTGTGCCCGCCGACCGGATCTTCGCCGTCGTCGAACGGACCCGGCCTCGAGACGTTGCCGCGAATACCGAAAGGATCCGGTGTCATGTAGTGCAGCAAGTCTTGAGCCTGGTGATTGTAAGTTTGGGAGCCCTCGCCGTCGAAGCCGATTGATTGGGAGTTCGAACGCAACTCAATCTCGACGTCTTGGAAACCAGCGGTGCACGCCTCGAAGACATCCGCCCACGGCATGCACTCCATGCCGTTGACCGTCGTGCTCATCGTCCCGCGGTAGCTCATCCCCGGGACGATCAAAGCGTTGTTACTCTGAGGAGTATAGAGCAGAGTTCGCGTGTTCGTGCTGTACCACCCGTCGCAGTAGCACTCCGTCTCCCCTCCTGCCGCGATCGTCAGCAACGCGAACACGGAGAAAAACACGAGGCGCCCCGCTGGCACGCAAGCGTCAACGGGTGCGCGACGCATCACGAAGGACTGTGCGCGCTTCGGCGTCGCGCGACAGTACGGTACCGTGTCCCGTTCCTAAAGCTCGAGGGCCATGAAGTGATGGTCAGGCGCGCACCGGTGTTATGAGTAACGACGTTGAGAACTCCAGCGCGAGTCGTTCCCGTCGGATCTCTCCGGCGATACAATACCTCTTTTTCTTTCTTTAGCCACGACACTGTGCCCGGCGCTCTCGCACGCGACCTAACGACTGCCACGTTGAGGCGGCGCGCCACTCGACGGCACGCGCGCATCCCGAGAGGTCGAGATGCTCGGGGCGCGTTCCAGACGCGCCGGGAGCGTCTCTGCGTTCCTGCTCGCCGCACCCTCCCTGTCCCGTCGTCGCGCGTCGCCCTCGTTCGCCGACGCGCGCGCGCTCTGCTCCGAGAGCAGCCCCGGGCCCTCGCTGCGCGAGATGACGGCCGGCCTCCCGGTGTTCGTCGGCCAGACGGAGACGTCGGGACGCGGTCTGTACGCCTCGCGCGCCATCGCCTCGGGGGAGCTGATCCACGCGGCTTCCCCGATCGTCGCGCACCCCACGCTCCGCAATCTGAAAACGCACTGCTATCACTGTCTGCGCGAGCTGCGCGCGCGCCCGCGCGCCGAGTGGGTCGCGACGCACGGCGGCGGCGACGGGGGGGGGATGGCGGGGCACTTCTGCGGGCGTGCCTGCGCGCAGGCGGCGTGGGACGCGTACCACGAGCTGGAAACTGCCGCGGGGGACGCATTCGCGCCGCTCGCGCGCCGGTGCGCGTCGCACGAGGTCAAATTTCCACTCGCTGCCGCGCGTCTCGCGTTCACCGCGGCGCAGGGCTCGGCGTCCCCGCGCGCGGCGGACGCGCTGGTGCGCGTCAACTTCCCCCCCGGGGTCGCGCCCGGGGACTGGCTCGAGGAGCACGCCATGCTGCGCGTCGCGCTGCTGCGCGGCGTGGCCGTGGCCGAGCTGGGCGCCGCGCGAGAAGATAAAGAGAGGGGACGAAAAAACGGCGAAACACCCGCGCGGTTCCGCTTTGACAAAAACGTCGTCAAAGAGCTGGACGCCGAGTGGTACGTCGGCGTCTTGAGCCGGATGCACCTCAACGCGTTCCGCGTGGAGATCCCGCCGGCGGCATTGCCCGCGGACGTCGCCGAGGTACCCGTCGGTGACGTCCCCGACGGGCATGGAGGACACGGGCACCGCGGCCACGAGTGCGGCGGCGGCGGCGATTGCGGCCACGCGCATCATCATCATCACTCTCTCCCAAACGCCGGCGAGCGCGAGTCGGCGGCGTCGACGACGTCTCATAGCCCGCCCGCGCGCGACTCTTTCGCGGAGGCGATGACGGCGGCGATGGCCGCCTCCGCGTCCGGGGTGGGTGCGGGCACGGCTCTGTACGGTGCGCCCTCTCTGCTCAACCACTCCTGTGACCCCAACGTGGACGTTTCGTGGGCAATCGACTCGCGCGCGTCGTTTCGCGCGGCGCGGGCAATAGAGAAGGACGAGCCGCTCACCGTCGCGTACGTCGACGCCGACGCCGGCGTCGCGGCGCGGCGCGAAAAGTTAGCCTTCGCGTACGGGTTCGAGTGCCGATGCGAGCGGTGCGTCGAGGAGACGTCGGCGGTACAGTGAGAAGTCTTCGGCTTCCGCGAGCTTCATCGTCCGTAGATTGTAGGTAGTATTAACAGGCTGACAGTAGTACATGTAGTATGACATACGACGCGCGTGAAAGTTTTTCGCGTGACGCGTTCGACGACGACTTCAAATGCATCATCGTCTCCCCTCGCTTCGCGCTCCGTCCGGCTCCGCGGCGCCCTTCAGAGCCCGGATCTGCGCCTCCCGCGCCTCGGCGGACACAGGCGCGAGGCTCTCGCGCGCCGAGGCGGAGGCTCGCAGTTTCCGCTCCAGCTCCTCGCGGTCGGGCTGCACGTACAAGATCGTGGCGGTGCCCAACGTGAGCCAAGTCGTGGCGTACGAGGCTTTGAACGCGTTCGTGGCTTTCGCGCGCCAGGCGAAGTGCGTCGAAAGCGCCGCCGCCGCGCCGACGACGAGCAGGCCGAACTTAAGGGACACGGGCGACGAAGTCGGCCGCTCGGCGCTCGTCATGCCCACCTCACGCGCGTCGCCACACTGGAAGCGCTCGACCTGTCGTGGCGAGTTTCGTCGCGACTGAAACGGCGCGACGAAGCACGACTGAAAACTCGCCAACGACTTTCATCCGGCGCTTCAGTCGTCGCGGCGCGCACCTAGGTCGCGGGCGCGCTTTCCTCGGACGCGCGCCTGCCGCGACGGTATGTCGCGCGTCTCCGACGAGTCTCCGGCCTCTCCCGCCTCGTCCGACGACCGCTCCACGTCCGAGACGGACGCGTCACCTCACGCGAGCGCGGGATCCCGAGAACGCGAGCGCGCGTCCGCGCCCGGAAACGTCCGGCTGGTCGTGTTCGACTTCGACCTGACCATTCTGCGCATCCACTCCTGGGGCGAACGCGTGCGCCCGGAGGACGTCGAGCACCGCCATCTCGACCGCGACGTCGCGGATCTCGCGTTCTTCCGCGCGTTCGTGCTCGCGCTGCGCGACGCGGGCGTCCGCGTCGCGGTCGCCTCTTTCGGGCAGTACGAGGTGATCCAGAGGTACATGGACGCCGTCTTCGGCGACGGCCAAAGCGTGTTCAAACGCGCAAACGTCAGCACGCCGAGCACGGTCGGGTTCAGGGACGGCACGAGCGTTCCGGGAGGCAAGGTGCCGCAGCTGTGCGCGCTCGTCAGCGAACAGCTGTTCGACGGCACAGCACAAAACGAACAAAACGAGGAGGTTTGGCGCGCCGCGACAAGCGCCGTCGCTTTTTTCGACGACGACGTGAAAAACGTCGACGGCGCCAAACGCGCCGGGTACGCGCGCGCCGCGCTCGTGGACGGCGACGTCGGATTCACGCGGGAGAGCTGGGAAGGGGGGCTGCGGTACGCGGTCGGGATGGGAAGTTTCGAGGTACCGGAGGTACGGAGCGCGAGTCCGGTCAGCGCGGCGGAGACTTGCGGACGCTCGTAGCGCGAGCGGTCGTGGGTACGTCGAGCGCGGGACACATCTGTCGATAACACGTACACACGCATCTGTCGCGACACTGACTGACAATCGAAATCGCGTTTCGCCGGGACGCGCACGCCGCGGTGCGCGAATAAAAATCTGGTCGCGGTCGTCCCACGAGAGCAGCCCGCCGGTTTTGGCAAAGCCCGAACGGGCCGTGCCGCAACACCATGCTGCGCCACGCCGCGGTATTCGCCGGGTCCGCCCTTCGGGGCGGCGCCCGCGTCGCCTCCGAGGCGCGCCAGCTCCAGCAGATCCGATATCTGAACATTCACGAGTACCAGGTACGTCCGTCGCGTCCTTCAGCCAGATCGCATCGTTGTTAAACGTCCCTCACTGACGCGCCCTCTCTTCTTTCACTGTTTGAACCAGGGCGCCGAGCTCATGGCCAAGCACGGCGTGCGCGTTCCCCCCGGCATCGCGTGCCACACCCCCGACGAGGTCGCCGCCGCGGCCGCGAAGCTCAGCGGAGACAGCGGAGAGGTGGTCGTGAAGAGCCAGGTGCGAACACGTCGGCGTCGTTCAAATCGCGACGTCGACGAGAACACGCGGTGACACACGCCGTTTCGTTTTCGTCTTCATCTTCGTCCCTCTCCCGTCGCCGCGCGACGCCGCGCGAGACTAGGCGCCGCTGACCCTCCGTTCCGCCCCTTCATCGTAGGTGCTCGCCGGCGGTCGCGGCCTGGGCACGTTCAAGAGCGGTCTGAAGGGCGGCGTGCACATCGTTCCCGCCGGCGACGCGAAGGCTCTGAGCGAGAAGATGCTCGGCCAGGTTCTCGTGACGAAGCAGACGGGCGAGGCGGGCAAGCCCGTGAACGCGCTTTTGGTCGCAGAGAAGATGAAGCTCGTGAACGAGATGTACTTCGCGATCCTGCTCGACCGCGCGAGCGCTGGCCCCATGGTCATCGCCTGCTCCGAGGGAGGCACGTCCATCGAGGACCTCGCGGAGAGCCACCCCGAGAAGATCATCAAGATGAAGATCGACCTCGACGCCGGATTGACGCAGGCGCAGGCGCTGGAGTTGGCGCAGGGGTTGCGCGTATCCGGCGACGCGAACGATGCGGCGAAGCAGTTGCGCGCGCTGTACGACGTGTTCGTGCAGAGCGACTGCACGATGCTGGAGGTGAACCCGCTGGCGGAGACGGACGAGAAGCTGCTGGTCGCCGCGGACGCCAAGCTCAACTTTGACGATAACGCCGAGTACCGCCAGAAGGCGCTCTTCGCGCTGCGCGACCACTCGCAGGAGGACCCGCGCGAAGTCGCCGCCGGCGCGCACGACTTGAATTACATCGGCCTGGACGGGAACATCGGGTGCATGGTGAACGGCGCCGGCCTGGCGATGGCCACCATGGACATCATCTCCCTGCACGGCGCGTCGCCCGCGAACTTCCTGGACGTCGGCGGGAACGCGTCCGAGCAGCAAGTCGTCGAGGCGTTCAAGATCCTCACCGCCGACAAGAAAGTCAAGGCGCTCCTGGTGAACATCTTCGGCGGCATCATGAAGTGCGACGTCATCGCCTCCGGGATCGTCAACGCCGCGAAGCAGGTGGGCATCCAGGTGCCGCTCATCGTGCGCCTCGAGGGCACGAACGTCGAGGCGGGGAAGGAGATCCTAAAGCAATCGGGGATGGACATCATCGCCGCGGACGACTTGGACGACGCCGCCAAGAAAGCCGTCGCCGCGCTGGCGTGACGCCTTTTTGACGCCGGCGAAGCGAGAGAGCCGCGAGGACGTTTGTGATGCATGCGACGATACGAAGCCCTTGAGAAGTTGTGGGCGATATCGATACGACGAAACGCGCGCGAAGAAGGCGTTGAAAGCGTTGTACCCAGTCGGCGTCGCTACGATGCGCGCGCTCGCGCGCTCGCTCGCGCCGACGGGACGGGATGCCCGTCGCCGCTCACATCCCCTTGATGCCGACGAGCTCGATGGTGAACTCGAGCACGGCATCCGGCGGGATGCGGCACTCGCCCGTGGACCCCGAGCACCCCGCGCCCTTGGCGCCGTACCCCAGCGCGGGGGGGATGAGCACCCTGCGTGATCCGCCGATCTTCATGGGAGGCATGGAGTCCCCGGACCCCATGACGGCCATGTCCCAGCCCTTGATGACTTCGCCGGAGCCTCCGGAGAAGACGAAAAATTTAGCGAAATCAACTTTCTTCCCGTCCACGTCCAGCTGGTAGTTCACCTTCAGCACGTCGCCCTCGAACGGCTCGGCGCCGGTGCCGAGCTTGATGTCCGCGTACCGGATGCCCTCCGGCCCGTCCTTGAAGTCGACGTCCGCGCGCGCCGGGCGCGCCAGCGGCGCGGCGAGCGCCAGGCCTAGCGTACCCGAGACGAAGCCGCGTCGCGCCATCTTATCTTTCCCGGCCGGGCGAGCGGCCGCGGGCCCGCGCTCGCGGCGCGTCGACGCCGAGGCGGAGACACGGGCGGGCGCGGCGAGGTACGCGGCGCGAAGTGCGGCGTGAGGCATCGAGAACGCGGGGAGAGGAAAAGTCTCGGAAGCGCGTGTGGCGATCGCGGATGCGATGTGGCGAGACACGAAAAGTCGCCGTGCGTTTTTCTTCGAGAATGAACATCTGAACATTAAAAATCGAAAACGAACGCGTCGTCGCGTCTTCGCGACGGCGCGTCGACACGCGCTCTCCCGACACTCACTTGGTCGCCGCCTTGTCCCCCGAGGCGGTCTTGAGCCCTTCCACGACGTTCGACTTGATGTACGAGGCGGGCCCGCCGCCCTCGAGCGCGTGCATGTGCGCGATCAAGTCGACGACGCGGTTGGAGTACCCCCACTCGTTGTCGTACCAAGAGACGAGCTTCACGAAATCTTTCGAGAGCGAGATGCCCGCCTTGGCGTCGAAGATGGACGAGCGGTCATCCCCGATGAAGTCCGCGGAGACCACTTGGTCCTCGGTGTACCCCATGATGCCCTTCAGCTCGCCGTGCTCGCAGGCGCTCTTGATGGTGGCGCAGATCTCCTCGTAGGAAGCGCCGTTCTTGAGGCGCACCGTCAAGTCGACGACGGAGACGTCCTGCGTGGGCACGCGGAACGCCATGCCGGTGAGCTTGCCGTCGAGCTGAGGAAGCACTTTGCCGACCGCCTTCGCGGCGCCCGTGCTGCTGGGGATGATGTTCGCGCCGGCGCCGCGGCCGCCGCGCCAGTCCTTCATCGAGGGGCCGTCCACGGTCTTCTGCGTCGCCGTCGTCGCGTGCACGGTGGTCATGAGGCCCTCGACGATGCCGTACTCGTCGTCGATGATCTTCGCCAGCGGCGCCAAACAGTTGGTGGTGCACGACGCGTTGGAGACGACGTTCAGGTCGGGCGTGTACTTGTCCGAGTTGACGCCCATCACGAACATGGGCGCGTCAGCGGAGGGCGCGGAGATGACCACCTTCTTCGCGCCAGCCTTGATGTGCTTCTCGGCGCCCTCGAGCGACGTGAACACGCCCGTGGACTCAACCACGAAGTCCACGCCGAGGTCGCCCCACGGGATCTGCTCGGGGTCGCGCTCGGCGAACACGGAGACGAGCTTGCCGTCCACGAAGAACTTCTCGTCCTCGCACGCCGCGGACCCGGAGAACTTGCCGTGCACGGTGTCGTACTTGAACATGTACGCCATGTAGTCCGCGGTGACGAAGGGATCGTTCACCGCCACAACCTCGACGTCGGTGCGCGCGAGGCACGCGCGCATCACGAGGCGGCCGATGCGGCCGAAGCCGTTCACGCCCACGCGGATCTTCGCGGGCGCGTCCTCGGGCTCGGCGGCGGCGCGCGCGGGCGCGGCGCGCACGGGGGCGGCGGATCTGCGCGTGGTACATGTCGCGGAGGTTGCGACGGCGCGAGGGGTCGGCGGAGAGGAGAACGGTGAGCGACGAAAAAAAGTGGCGAAACGAAAACGCGTCGCTGCATTCTCGGCGCGACACTGCCCGACTGCCGAGCCCCCCTCCGGAAGCATCTCGAGGTGCGCGAGAACGGGGCGCAGGAGTTTTCCCGCGAACGTCGGCGGCGAACCGTCGTGGGCGACGTGTGATGGACACGCGAGCGTTTCGGGCGCGTTCCGATCGCGAGGACGCGTGCGGCGGGACACGCGATCGTGGCGTCCCCGTCGTCGCGCGGAGGTGCGCGCGCGCGCGCGTCGGCGAAGCCCGTTCGCCGGCGACGCCGACGCGCTTTTCAGATGCCGAAAAAAGCGCTCTCATCTCGAAAAAGCGCGAATTTTACGACAGTGTCGGGTTCGCACCTGGCAGCCTTGGAGGCGACGCGCTTGCCCGCCATCACGGGGCGGGCGGTGAGAGACATCATGGCGGAGTGCGCGGACATTGCTGCGAGCGCGAGGTGTGTTGGGTGTGTGTGCGTGTGGAAGTGGGGAAGAGCCGGAGAAGACTTGATTGTAAAGGGGCGAAAAGCAACCAGATATTTCCATCTCCCGCGGAAGTCGCCGCCGCAGAACGCGCTGCAGGCAAATCACAAGTTCGCCGGTCCGAGATCCGAAACTCGCGGAATCTCACGCGGGTTCCACAAAAAGAGGCAAAAAGCGCAGCGCTTTTCTCACTTGGGCGTGCGCCCCACCCGGGTGCTCCGGATGGCGTCGCCTGACGAGGCGGCGTCCGGCGCCGAGCCGTTCGACGTGCGCGAGCTTCAAGGTCGAATCGACGCGGTCCTCGAGCGCGAGCACGCGTGCTGGGGCGTGCTGGTGTACTCGACCGGGCTCGGCCGCGACATCGCCGCGCACCGACCCGACACAGCGCTGGTCCCCGCGTCGAACGTGAAGCTCTTCACCGCGCTCGCGTCGCTGCTGGTGTCGCACGTCGGCCCCACGCGCGCGCTGCGCACCGCCGCGCACGTCGTGGACGTTACAGGCGACGACACGCGCGCGTCGAGTGGCGACGCGGGGAAACAACCGCCGCGTCGGCGCGCGGTGTGCGTGCACCCCTGCGGGGATCCGGGCCTCACCGCCGACCAGCTCGTCGAGCTGGTCGGCGACGCGTTGGAAGCCGCGGGCGTCTCCGCGGACGACGTAGACGCGGATCGCACGCGCCTGGGGGGTGATCCGTGGCGGGACGAGGGTGTTCCGGACACGTGGGAGGTGGGAGACCTCGCGCACGACTGGGCGGCGCCCCCCTCGCGCGCCGTGCTCGACCGCAACGTGCAAAGTCTGTGGACGCCGGGGAAGAGAAGCGAGACGGGCGGCGAGCCGCCGCGACAGACGCCTCTCACTTCGTTCCGGGAAGCGTGCCGCGACGCCGTGATCGACGCACAGACCTCGGGACGTGCCGCCGATGAGGAGAGAGCGAGAGGATACGCATTCGGTGGTCCGCGCGTCACCGCGAAGGAGACGGAGACGGAGACGGAGATACCTTGCGGCCTCGCGCCGCCGGCGCCGCCGCGCCGCGCCGGCATTCGGTCGCCCCTGTTCGAGATCCCGGGAAGAGAACCTCGGTTCCCCGACGGGTGGGCGATACGCGACTCGGCGCCCGTCTCGGCGATCGCGCGCGCCGCGCTGCGCGACAGCGACAACCTGTGCGCGGAGCAGCTCCTGCGCGTCTGCGCGGGCGGGCGCGACTCCGGGCGATGGCTCACGTCGTGGAGCGCGGTGTTTTGCCGGAAGCACTGCGCTTTGACGGGCGCGTACCTCGGGACGTCTCGCGGCGAACAAAACCCGGAGCTCTCCGGGTTGGAGTTCCGGACGTCCCCGGCTCCGGCGCGCGTGCGTTTCGTTGACGGCTCGGGCCTGTCCCGGCACAACCTCGCGCCCCCTCGAGCGTTCGTGGCTCTGTTTCTGTCCGCGCTGGAGGGCGCCGCGCGCGAGCGCGAGGACGCCGTCGCCGCGCGCGACGAGCTCTCCTACGGGCCCTCCGAGCTCGGCGAGGCGCGGAAACCGTTTTCCGCGTTTCTAAACGCGCTCCCCGCCTCACCGGGCGTCTTGAACGTCACAGACGGCGACGAAAGGTTGTCGGGCACGCTTGGCTCGCGTCTGGACCGTCTGCGCGGCGCGGTCCGCGCGAAAACCGGGACGATGCGCGGCGCGGCGGCGCTCAGTGGGTACTTTGTCTCGCATAAATGCGCGAGGCTCGGCGACGTCGCCTTCAGCGTCGTCGCCAACAACCACGCCTCGGCGGCGGCGGACGCCAGGCACAGGCTGCGCGACGCGCTGGACGAAATCGTGCGGCTCGTGGACCGCGCGGAGGTGATGGAGGAGGAGGAAAAACCGTCGTAGAGCAGACTCTAGCGAGAAGCTACCGGAATAGACATCTCGCTAGACTACTTTCGTAGCGAGATAACCGAGTAGAGTGATATTTATCGCGAGGCGTCGTCGTCCGCGGCTTCGCTCTCGTCCTCGCTCTCGTCCTCGCTCTCGTCCTCGCTCTCGCTCTCGTCCTCGTCGCTC
>ENA-OUOG01005490-OUOG01005490.1-marine-metagenome-genome-assembly--contig:-NODE-5490-length-10230-cov-3.636659_pt1 | contig 10230 bp, 9 predicted proteins | sample MGYA00248635_ERZ508505 | MGnify/ENA primary metagenome ERZ508505 (study PRJEB26176, sample SAMN06267871) | marine metagenome | isolation source: Saanich Inlet, British Columbia, Canada | place: Pacific...
AATCTTGACTCCTGAAGATAAAATTGAATTTTAAAAATGTTAGTATTTGACTGTTGGAGAGATTAACTCCCCACCATGCCCAATGCACTGCCCTCGGAGATACTAAGCGAGCCAAAGCGAACCCGATATATCGAAGATCATCTCCTGCAACCACGATATTAGGTTTGATTTTATTTATTTTTTTAATTAAGCCAATTTGCCATTTTATGCCACTAAAACGCAAAATTGGGATCGTCACTTCGGCAAAATTATCCGAAGGTACAGCTGATGGGGAACTGGAATGCAGTACGGTAACCTTAAAATATTTCCCCAGTTCGTTAAAAAATGGTTTCCGATAACTCGGTAGCCGTCCTTGAATTATCAGTAGGTTCTGCATAATTTACGTTCGATCAATAAACCTTCGCAGCCATCCGTTATATACTTGGGTAAAGTGGCTTGATTGGATATCGTCGCCAATACGCGAATTTATATATTTTGGTGCCGCGTCAAATTCAGAAAAACGTCTTTTCCGCCATATTTGCGTAAGCATTTTGTGATGTGTCTTTTGATCAATTGGGATCTTTCGTTTAGGGGCTAACGCATAGTAAAACACCATCATAGGAAAATCTATAAACCAAGTAAACATCTTTCTTCCTAGACTGGTCTTCCTTCGCCATTTATTTTTTATGTAATCACCATATTCTCTATGGACTATTTTTAGAGTATACCCATGTTTATAAAAGATTTTTTCGATAAATTCTTGCGAATAAATCACAGGGAATTTATATTCCATTTGCTGCCACCAGAAAACCTCGCCGAGCGATGGTGTGATTGTCTCAACCAAAACAAAACCGTCATCATTAAGAACTGAATTTATTGAACGAAGTAACTTGTCGAGATTATCACAGAAGATTATTGATGAACGAAGTAGTACAACGTCATATTTTTCTTGCACTATATCGCTTAAATTGTCAATCTTATAATCGAACTTGAGTGCCTCAATACCGAGAACCGACTGCATAGCCTCTGTAGCCCGAGCATCATATTCTGTGACAACGGCACGCCGAGCAATTGCACTCAATTCTTTTACGATCAAACCTGGACCTCCACTTATATCAAGGACCGCTTTACCTTTGAAGTCTTCACCAATAAGTGCAAAATTGTCCAATAATTCACTTACTTCAGAACGACGAATTGGATTTGGTGCAGTGCATTCTTCGCTGTAAACCTCATAAAATGAAGAAGGATTATAATCATTGGAAGCATGGAACAGCCTTAGGAAGGCCTTTTCCGGCAAGATCCTCTTCGCAATAATGCGCGGGAAAATATATTCTATTAAATAAGGCTTAGTTTTCTTTTCATGAAAAATGCTATTACAATCGCCACACGAAAAGCATAAGTGTTTGTAACTATTAAATTTTTGTGTATTGCTTGAAAAACACATTGGACACAGATTAATTTCCATTTTTCTTCCAAATTTATTCATCTTGATGTAAAAATTTTACGAGTGCTACAGTGTCCTGACCAACATCCACTGACTCTTCTATTAGTTTCTAATAAATATTTGATGTTATGCACGTTATTAATTCTAATTAGAGCAGATTATATATGTTTTTTAAATCGGGGTAATAATCAGTCTAATTGGATTAAATTATCTACACTACGTCAGCTTGCAATTTCTCACATTTGATCATTAAACGAGTGTAATCAATATTCCAAGTAGGCACCCTGATCTCGCACTTTTCGACAGCTTTCGTTTGGCGCTTTATTTTGAGACTGATTTTCAATGTGTGAAATTTACAGAGGCCTTTTCGCTGCTTCCGATCGGATCCAACCCTAAAGATGCGTCGTTTTTGAGTTTTGTATCAATCTTACCATAACATCCTATGAATCACACACCAAGACTTCAGTTACCGTTCAGTGTTAATAATAACATCGTATGTACTAGCCGCTACCTCCTAACGTTTAGAACGTGCTCTGTTTACGGTAGCTTTGATATGCTGCTATGCCCGAAAAGTGTGAACCCGGTGTCCAGTGTTGGTCTAAAAGGAGCGCGTCTGATTGTAGAAATCCAATATATCTGCAGCTTCGCTGGTAGTAGACAGCGGCGCTCACACGGATTAGGAAAGTTCAGTCGGCCTTCGCTACGGTTCACCTTCCTAGACCGTCCCGCCTTGCTGAACATGGCACAAAATGCGAGAAACAATAGTGATCTGTTACAACTTCTACGCTACCCGAAATATGAAATAGAGAATATAAATCAGGTCCATCGCCTCAAGCCGCTTCTATGGACATTTTTCTTTAATACGGTCCGACTTCTTCGACGCCCCGATGAGAATCGCATTTTGAACCTGGTGGATTAATAATATTATAAGAAAAAACAAGGTCGAATAAACAACATATTCGATCCCCGACCCTCTCACAAAACTCAATATTGGACTTATTATCGCGAATATTAGTATTATTGTGTAAGTGTTTAAATTCTGGAAATTCATTATTAGTTTTTTATATAATTTATTCATCAAACATCCTAAATAATATATAAAAATAGGAGAGAAGATGTAGAAGTTCCAAACTGCTTCGGCGATGAAATTTATAGGATAAGAATTACCCCCCTCTCTGTAAACTGGATCTGTAATGGTTGTATAAATTGTCATCATTGATGAAGGCTTTAAATCAGGTATCAATTCCCTTGGAAAGATCATAAATAATGTCTTAAGGTATGTTGAGCCGAATAATATTTTATCCGTATCTGATAATAATATTTGCATCGATTTAATGCCGTGGATGTAAAAATTAGCAGCATCGCTATTCACCGCTAGAAAGAATAGGAAGTTTTCATACTCAAGATACGCTCTAATAATGCTGTAAAATTTATTCGGGTCTGCTAATAATTCGATTATATTAATCTCACCTCTCAAAATTGTAGCCATTAATGTAAGTGATATAACGAAAGGCAATGTAACAATGATCTTAATAAAAAAACTTCTAGCCGGTTTATGGCGAATTATATATAGGGAGAAAGCACCGTAAACAAAATATATTATCTCTCTTCGATCGCCGTAAAATTTTAACGTCATAAATATTAGACAGACAATCATTATGATAATATATTTTCTTGATGACATACCGCACGCTAGTAACAACGCGTAACACATATAAATAGCTATGTAGTGCGACACGTAACCGCGATAAAATATCGTATCGATATGTACATTCATAAATAGAAATGGTGCTAGTATAATCGGCAGCACTAGTATAGGACTTTTAAAAATCGCGTTCCGTGCATCACTTTTGTCCTTATTAATCACAGCAAGGTATTTATATTGTTTTTGGTCCAACATATTCGTTATATTGAAAATCCACATCAGAATCATGTAAATTTTAATAACAGTATTTTTGCCTACTATTTCATTTCTCAATATTTCAGCTGAGAGATTTTCAACCTCGATCAAATTTTGGCCAATAATGATGTCGCCAATGGTCAGTGAAATATAAATGTATAAACTTATAAAAGATATAGGATTAATAATCGAATAATTTCCATTCAAAATTAAGATCATTGTGTAAATAATCACAACGACGCTCAGGTATAAATACGATGGCGCAAGGCTGTATACGTCGACCAGTGGTAAGAATGAGCTAATAAAATAACAGAGATATAATAGTTTCATTATTACCTTTACTATTCTATATTAATTTTAGCTTTATTTTCCGATAGTCACATCCGCCCCATCTAAAAATATTGTGTCACTGTTAATGTTTTCAACGATATCGTCCCTTATTTCCTTATTATAAACGCCGGCATTTAGTATCACTATTGGCTTTATAACTACCGACAATATTTTTGGTGAATCGACGGTTAAACCAGTTCCATACAGTCTACGGCCCTGCTTCTTTGTGTCGTTGTCTAATATACATATTACCTTTTCGGTATTAAGACCCATTTCTAACAAGAATTGTGTAAACACATGTGCGCCAAATACATAGATGGGTTGACTACTTTCGTCTATATATTTATTTATATGCCTAATCAGATTCTTGTAATAAGTCACATAATTCATGAAGATCGCTTTGTTCTTTCTATATAAATCCCCAGGAAGTGGAATCGATTTTACGTCTCGATCACGCACAAAAGAGTAAAAAATACTGTGGTCATCCATGAAGTATTCCTTTCCAACCAATTTGAATCCATATTTTGATAATAAATACTCGACATAGGGTTCAGTGATAAAAATGGTATGCTCAAAATCGAGGCAGTTAGTATATTTTTTATCCAACATCGATTTCATATTTGGTATTGAGAAAATTAATTTTTTCCCGTTATTCATGAACTCGGATAAATGTTTTATGAATTCCGCAGGTTCATATATATGTTCTAATACGTGTGAATGTATAATTGTGTCGAACTCTTCAGAGTACTTAAAGTCCTGATCGAAAAAACCTTTGATGAATCGCGCTTTGCATTCGTCGATTGGAGATGGATTAGGCTCCAATATTGTCCAAGGTATTTCACCGAATCGATGGTATTCTTTTTCCAATATTCCATGCGATCCCCCTATTTCTAAGACGGCTGATGGGCGGCTCTTATTTACGAAACTCGCAAATGCTTTATGATGCGTTGCCCATAGGAGGCCTATCGTCCCCGCCCCATGTGATTCTGGGTATAAGATGTTTAATGGTAGTAGCTTCTTCAGTTGAATAAGTCCCGAACTTCGACTAATGTACCAAGACATATCTTGTTTTAGGTCTTCAACTTGTGGCTGATCCACACATCCCATAAAAACTGGAAAACTGGGGAACTCATACAGTGGTTCTAAGTCCGATTTCCCGGTTGCACAACACGATTCTCTTTCAATTAACGTCATTTATTCCTCCATTTCTGAAGCTAACATGAATTTTCCTAATGCATAAAGCAATAAGCTATATGGGTGATGGTGCAGTGGCGCTATGTTCAAAAAAATCAAAGCCGTTAATATCCATACTTTTTTACGGTCATACCCGTTACTTTGTAACCACACGCCGAAATGTCTTTCGCATTCGACTAGGATTTGTTTTCGATGAAAATCGTACTTGATGGTGTCCATCTGCCAGTCTACACTAAAGAAATCTCCATCGATCAGCTCATGGTTAATTATTAATCCGTGCAGTAGTTTTGCAAAATCATAGTAGATGTCTCCTGTGCTCAAGTCACCGCCGAAGTCTTGCCGCCAGTCTAAAAATATAAATTTTCCTTCGGTCTCATTCCATAGAATATTTTCAAAGTGAAAGTCACCGTGAAAGCGGCCTGGTATACCGTTTGCTAGCCACTTCCAGTCAAGAGTATTCAAGAGCGTTCGAAGTTCGGGAAGTGGCTTATCATTAATACTCTCGATACCATCCCTCCGATCAAAGTTTTTGTAGAATAAAGCTACACGATCAAATGTCTTGTTACGGTAAAAGTCCATACAAGTTTTTTGAAACGTAGTTTTCTCAGTCGTCGACAAGCCCTTTATCTTCCAGAAGTATTTGCCATGCTGCAGCAGCTGGTCAAAGAGCGCAAGCGTCACCACTTCAGACAACACCTTACCCCCCGCTTTTACGTACCGGTACATATGGGTTTCAGAACCAGTTACATTTGGTATGAACTCTTTTATGCCCTCAACGCGTTTTATCCTATCAGCGATAAACTTTTTGTCATCGGAAAACTTTATAACAAAGTCTCTGATAAACCAGATTGCCTCATTGGCCTTCTCCAGAATATTAGGCTCATCTAACTCACGATACTGCGTGCGAGCCTCAGCTAGCGCTAAGGGGTTCCCGGTGTCATGCCATGTGAATTTGTTAGCCTTTATGCCTTCAGGCAGTAGGCTTTGTAAGCCGTAAGCTTCGCCAGTTTCGATTGCCGTTTGTTCGCCTCGGTGAATGGCTGCCCAAAACTCTTGGTAGCTATGTATACCTGCAAGACCAATGTAAGCCATGTGTTCTTGAGTTTGCCCTTCACCTTTGTTGGCGATCGCGTTGATCGAGCCTTTGGAAATACTCAGTGTCCGGTACGCTTCGCAATTAGCGACTTCCGCGTAGCCCATCCAATTTTCCTCTGGGGTCGGAATCTGCTCTTCAACCAGCGTGTCGCAGGATATAAAGATGAATGGCTGCTGAAGATACTGTTCGCAAGCTAGCAAACTTAACCCAAGACCCGAGCCCGGCCCCTCAAACGGCCATACCTCAGCAAAGAAGAACTGACGATCTGGATAGCCTAGGTTCAAAAATTCACGAACGAGATGGCCCTTATGTCCCAACGCAATGACAAATTCAGTATCGCTTGGAAAGCGATCTATAATATGCGACAAGATTGGGCGGTTAGCTACGCTCACTAGCGACTTGTTGAGAAACTGCGTCAGTCCCCCAAGCCGTGATCCCGTCCCGGCGCAGGGTATGCAAACCCGATAACTCATTGCGGCGCTCTAAGGTAGTCATCAGCCAAACGGACGACGTCATCCATTTCGGGCGTTGAAGCCTCGAGATAAACAGCTTCTTCAACGCCCTCCATCCGATGAATCACGCCAGGTGGGATGGTTATTGTATCGCCGGCACGGTAAAGCTTGTCCTCTAATAAATTCCTGCTGGTACCTTGAATTATCTTAAGCACACCAGAGAGTACATAAATCGTCTCAATTTTGATGTTGTGATACTGCAAACTACAGCGGTGACCCGCTCGCATGGTTAACTTTTTAACCATATACTTCTCGTTTATTTCGACGACTTCTTCCCGACCCCAAGGTTTTTCAATCACTTTATAATCACTCATTCTTACTCCTCTCAAATTTTGTACTGATTGTATTCAGGATGAAATTCAAAAAATTTATCATAAAAGCCTTTAACATATTGCTGCATTGACCAGTGACTATTAAATCCATATTTTTTTCTCATCCATTGTTGACCTTCTGCGATATAAAGTTTTAAATTTTCGTCATAATCTTCTGTTTTTATTTGATCCGAATGATCAAGAAGATAAGATTCATTTTCCGCCGCCCAAACCTCGCTTGTTATAGCCGCCGCCCAATCATTAACGTAGGCCTTTGCTATTAACTCGTGCTCAGAGCCATAGCCACGAAAATTTGTCCCATCAAAGAGAAAATCTATTTCACTCAGGTCATCGTTGTTCCATACATTTTCGATAAATTCCCTACGCAATAAATAGGCATTATTATGGATAAACCAAAAATATTTAGTCGCTTCGTCTTTCAGTAATAGTCGTTCTCCCCATCGCTCAGAACAGGGAGATAAAATGCCGACATGTGGATGTTTACTTAAAATGGCTATCAATGGAGATAAGGTAGGTCTTGCTTTGAATTCAGTATCATTTGTTAACAAGAAAAACCCGTCGTAGCTACTGAATTTTCCTTCTTTGACTAACTGAATCAATCCATAATTCATGCCTCGACCATATCTCAACCCATTTACTATCACTTCATCAGAATTGGCATGCCAAGTTGTATAACGACTTAACCTCTCGACATCCGAACCCGCCTCCACAACATAAATATCTGTTTCGTCCCCATCGTGTTTAGCCAGATGTTCGTAAAGACGATCCGTAACTTCGGGAAGATTTCGATTTAAAATAATTGTTGCGATTTTCTTCATACTGCCCTCACTAGGCGAAAATTGCGGAGATAACGTAATATGCTTTTCTTTACCTGCTGCTTCAGGTGCGCCTCAAGATAAATATCTTTACGCTCAAGCTCTCTAGCAGCTTCTAGTTTTAATTCTTTCACTTCAGGTCTAGAAAAAACATAATGTCCTGCAATTAAGGCTCTATCCCTATCGGTTGCGTTTGTGTTGTCTAACATCCACTTATCCCATTTCATCGAGTCGTAAGCTATTTTCAAGAAGCTTTCAGCAAGCCTACCCAGACCATTTTCCCCTAATACATTTACCAACGCCGATGTTTCCGCTACACCAAACTCTGGTGCCACGTTGGCTGCATGAATGCCTAGTCGAGGATGCCACTGTAAACCTTCGTCAGATAGGTAGTCCGTATTATGTTCCTTCATGAAAATTCCGTGCCGATTGCAAATTTCAATCATTTTGGGTAACTGGATTTCTGCAGGGATTTCGTTGGCTACGCGCACCGGTGAGTCGAACGAGCCGACGTTACGCATCTCCATTACCCTTGTCCCGCATTGGATAACCACAAACGCCGGTTGTGGAATCTTGTTCTGCACGCAGAATTTCTTTATCGCGTTTAAGGTATAGTCAAGTTCCTCTTGGGAGTTGGTACTACCACTTTGTTCCTCAGTACCAACCTCGAAAATTATTTCCTGCCTCGCTTGTTGCGCCTGAGACCAGCAGAACTCGTAAAGATCAAAAACGCGATCCAAAACTTCATCGACATCTGGCTTACCATGAATATCGATGCTTGGATCTATGTGCAAAATCTGAAACCCTGCTGCAATATCTGAACTGAAAGAAGCCTTGGCCGAATCCATTGCCCTTTTGAGCCCAAGTTTCTCCTCTCTCTCTTTCAAACTTTGCCACGGACCACCATGATCACGCGATAAAAGTATCTTCCCTTTTTTATCCTTCTCCGTAACGTAGCGCGCGAAGCCCTCTGTCGTCCAATTATTCACGTATCCACCGCCAAACTCCTCTGAATCGATCTGACGACGGCTAGCGATCATTAGAATCGGCACTTCATAGTCATTAGCAAGTTCAATAGCCGCATCTACGCAATTAAGGCTCATTGGACCGACACCGAGCAAAGTGCAGCGGCGCTTTTCTATATACGATTTTAATTTTTGATGAATCATGTTTTCCAGTCTCCAGATCTTTTTAAATTGGAACTCGTATCTAATTCTGGCATGTACGGAGTGAAAAATTTTTCAAGAATATGTAAACACGCTTCTGCGACAGCTCTGTCGCCACCTTTTCTTTTGGTAACAAATGAAGCAAAAGCCATCGCATTAATATCTGAATTCGCTGGGGCAATGCTATACATTACCTTCGACATCACATAGTGATCGAAAATACCATCACCCATGTAAATGACAGAATTTAGCGCATATCTTTCAGCAATCCACTCTACACGTTCAGTCGTACTCACGAGCTGAAGGTCAAATCCCATATCATCAACTATTCTCTTTTTACTTATAGGGAATCCTTTTTTGTCCCCCGTTACAAAAGTAATCTTTAGAAATTTTCGCACAAGAGAAAGTGCGTCATTGTCATCTGGCCCGAATATTTTCATTACTTTGCCCGATGAACTATACAAGAAATGACCGGTCGTCATAACGCCGTCAACATCAAGTATAAAATGTTTTGGGATCATTATAAATACTCCAAATAAAGAAAAAATTTTAACGATAAACGCTTTTATGTCCTAGCATCATTAGGCAGATTAAATGTATTATAATCTATATTAAATAGCTTCTTTGTCAGCACCAATGTGTTAAAGATAATTTTAGTTCTACTTCGGCTCAGAAATTTCATCATAATCTGACTGGTATGTCCGTCGTCGCTCTGAAGGTTGTTGCTGCTTGAGCCCTATTTTATCCTTGGTACGGATTTACATTATCATTTTCAGTTAGCTTATCAAAAGAGCTACGTGCGACAAGAAGCAGTAAGACCCAACCTTTCGTCAAATTGATCGTCATAAATTAGCGCCGCACCCAGTGTGAAAATGAATTAATTCATTTTGATACGGGTTTTTTTTCGACTTTAACATATTTAGTTCCGTTTCTCAACGAAATAGTTAAATCGACCCGACGCTGCCACCAGGCCATCGCTGGGTTAAGAAGCTACTAGGGACAGAATAATTCACTCTTCTTATTTCCATAGCCAACATCAAAGCATGGAAAATGATAGCACTTTAATTCGCCAATTTGACTACAAAGAATTTAATCCCACCAATTAAATTTTGGAACATGATCTATTATATGCTGAATTCGAGAATATCAACCTAGAAGAAATCAAGATGGGCTTCGAAGACGCGTATCAAGTTCTATAAATCGACGTTCAGAGTCTTGATCAAGCTTATTTAAAAGATTTAAACTTCGCTCTCTCAATTCAAGTATATCATTCACGTTGAGAGATTTAGCAAAAGAGATAGCTTGCAAACAGCTAGTATATGAAAACTGGTTTCCTACGCTGATGTAGTGTATGTTTGGTTTAAATCCGAGTTTTTGGAAAGCAGGGGCCTCTTTCGCAATGAGCACGAGTCCAGATCGCATCGCTTCGAAGACTATTTGTGGTATTACCCCACTGACATCT
>ENA-OUOG01005491-OUOG01005491.1-marine-metagenome-genome-assembly--contig:-NODE-5491-length-10228-cov-2.958428_pt1 | contig 10228 bp, 10 predicted proteins | sample MGYA00248635_ERZ508505 | MGnify/ENA primary metagenome ERZ508505 (study PRJEB26176, sample SAMN06267871) | marine metagenome | isolation source: Saanich Inlet, British Columbia, Canada | place: Pacific...
CATCCTGCGTTGCACCAACCATTCCGCTGGTTTCTCGGTCGAGACCGGCGAAGGTGTCGAAGGGCTGGGATTGGGAGCCTGCCTTGACTCTGTGCCCGTTCATGTCGCGGGCGGTCAGATCATCATCGGCGACGCGCCATGACGCAGCCCGTCTTCCACGACAGTTGGCAGTCCTCCGCCGCATGGCGGGTTCGGGCGGGACTGGCGCTCAAAGGGATCGCGCATAACGTCCAAATGCATGAAATCATCGGCAAGCCTCATCGCACGCACGCGTTTATGGCGCTGAACCCGCAAGGCACTGTGCCCGTGCTAGAGATTGATGGGCTGGTTATTCCCCAATCGCTTGCCATACTCGAATACCTCGACGACACCCGCCCTACGTCGCGTCTTTTGCCCGCGGATCCTTCTGAACGGGTGCGAGTCCGGATGCTTGCCCATATCATCGCGCTGGAAACCCATGTCGTCACCAATATGGATGTCGCGAAAGATGCCAGCGGCGGCGGTGATGTCTCCGATTGGATGCACCGCTATGTGCGGCGGGGGTTTGATGCGTTCGAAGCGCATCTGGATCATCCCGCAACAGGCGCATTCTGCCATAGCGACACGCCGGGGTTGGCGGACTGCTGCTTGATCCCTCAGGCTCGAAACGCCGAACGCGCAGGTCTCGATCTGTCGGAATGGCCTCTGCTACATGGGATGTATCGGCGCGGTCTGGATCATCCTGCCTTTGCGACAACCCACCCCGATATTGTTGCACCGCAGGGATCATGAAGGGATAGGCAATGACAGACGCCCCCATCCTCTACGACTACTGGCGCTCCTCGGCGAGCTACCGCGTGCGGATTGCGCTGAACCTGCTCGGACGACCGTATGATGCCGTTCCGGTTGATCTGTTGGCGGGCGCGCATCGCGAGGCGGAGTACCTTGCGTTGAACCCGCAGGGCATCCTTCCGTCGCTGTCGATTGATGGCCATCTGCTAACCCAGTCCCTTGCGATCATCGAATTCCTCCACGCCACAACCGATGGATCATCCCTTTTGCCTGATGACCCCCTTGGCCAGTTTCGGGTCAGGCAATTGTCTTACGCCGTCGCGATGGAAATTCACCCCGTCTGCAACCTGTCCGTCGCGACGCATGCCGCCAATTTGACCAATGACGCGAACGCCGCCCAGGTGGATTGGATGACACATTTCATCGCCAAGGGTCTCGCCAACCTGGAGGTCCTCTTGGCGCAGGATGCACGGGCCACCTTCAGCTATGGTGACACGCCAACAATGGCGGACTGCTGCCTGATCCCGCAGCTTTATAACGCTGATCGGTGGGGGGTGGATTACTCCGTCCATCGCCGCATCACACAGATTGCCGAGGCGACGCAGGACATTTCCGCCTTTGCAGATGCGCACCCGGACAATGTCGGGCCGCGCGCGCCCTAACCCGAAAACCCGCAGCTATTTGGTGACATGTTCGCTGAGGATATTAATCGCCTCTGTCAGCGCCTTCACCCGCTCAGGCCCAAGCAGGTCATCAAATTCAGTATTTCGCGCCAGAAACTTAGGATGAAGCGTTTCAAGAAGCTCTGCACCTGCGGGGCTCAGCGACACGATTTTCTTTCGCTTGCTGATGGGGTCGTCCGTGAACGCAACCAAACCGCGCTTTTGCAAATCAACCGCCGTGCGACTGACCTGTGCGCGGTCTATTCCGCAAAAACGGCTAATATCTGAAATGGATGCAGCTGTGAACGTGTTGATTACATTTAGAATTCTGTAAGATGTGAGGTTAATGTCAGTATCGACCAAAAGCTCTTGCGCCTGATGATCCAGCAATTTGCTGAGCACAGACAGTCGGAATGTCAGTCGCGATTCCAGCTCTCTTACTTTTTCAAGTTGATGCTCAAGGGATTTGGCAGTGACCAGCATGTTGACCCGCATTGTTGAGTGCGCAACATTATTGTTGCTGAAAAATATATATTAGGGTATCAGATTCGAAAGTTGAGTGAAAGCAACATTGGTCTTTGGGAGGAGGGCAGAGTGGCACAGCAACACACCAACGTCCTGTTTATCATGGCCGACGAACACCAAGCCGCTGCTTTGTCCGCCCTTGGGCATCCTGTTGCCAAAACCCCGAATCTGGACAGGCTGGTTGCTCGGGGCGCTCTTTTTGAGAACGCCTACACACCAAGTCCGATCTGTGTGCCGGCCCGTGCTGCCGTCGCCACCGGACGATATGTGCATAAGACGAGATATTGGGACAATGCTCATGCCTATGACGGGCGCGTCGCCGGGTGGGGTCATGTGTTGCAATCGGGCGGCGTGCCTGTGACCAGCATCGGTAAGCTGCACTATCGGTCCGAGGCAGACCCAACCGGATTTGATGACCAGATCCTGCCGCTCCATATCGCAGGCGGCATTGGTCAGGTTTGGGGATCGGTCCGCAACCCACTGCCTACAACGCTCAAGGCGACGGGAATGTTGGGTCCCATCGGCGCGGGAATGGCGAAACATAATGCCTATGACATGCGTGTGGCAGATGCCGCTGCCGATTGGCTTGGTGCTGAGGCACGAAAGAAAGAGCCGTGGTGCGCCTTTGTCAGTTTCGTGGCACCCCATTTTCCGCTGACCGTTCCCGAAGATTACCTTTCCCGTTACCCCGCAGCGCAAATGCCGATGCCTGCCGTTCGTCCCGGGCCCGCGTATCAGCCACATCCTTGGGTCACGCGGATGAACGATATTGAAGACAGCGACGCCGAACTTGGCACCGACGAAAATCGAGGGGCCGCCATCGCCGCCTATTACGCGCTGTGTGAATTCGTCGACGCCCAGATCGGTAAGGTACTGGACGCGCTTGAGGCGTCGAGCCAAGCCGAGAACACCTTGGTGATTTACACGTCGGATCATGGCGAAACGCTTGGAATGCGGGGGCGGTGGGGAAAATCCGTGCTTTACCGCGAGGCCACGCAAGTGCCGATGATCCTTGCCGGACCGGACGTTGCGAAGGGCGCGCGCGTGCAGACGCCTGTCAGCCTTCTTGACATCGCGCCGACCATCACTGGAACCTTTGATCTGCCGTCCGATCCTGTTTGGCCCGGGCATTCCTTGGTCCAGATTGCGGCAAAGCCCAATGACCCCGACAGGATTGTCTTTTCCGAATACCACGCGGCCAATTCGGCCTCTGGTGGTTTTATGGTCGCCAATGCCCGCTGGAAATACCACGCTTATGTCGGCTACGCGCCCGAGCTGTTCGACCTAAAGGCCGACCCGCTTGAGACCCGCAACCTTGCCGATGATCCCGCCTTTGCAGCGCAGCAATCCGCGATGGAGGCTGCCTTGCAGCGCATCTGCGATCCCGTTGCGACGGATGCTGCCGCCAAGGCAGATCAAGACATGCTTGTCGCTCGCTACGGAGGACCTGCGGCGGCATTCGATACCGGACCATCGGGCGCCACGCCCGCCCCCGGACCCTAATAAAAATCATGCGTAACAGGAGGAGAACGCAATGAAATTTACGATGTTCAAAGGGGCCGTCGCGGCCCTGGCGCTAGTTGGCGCAACAGCTGCTACTGCAGAAGACTGGGGCCCTGAAGGCCCTGTGAGCGTCATGATCGCTTTCCAAGCGGGCGGCGGCGCAGACACCATGGGCCGCTTGCTGGCACAGGAACTGTCCGAGCGTAACGGCTGGGAAGTCATCCCCGAAAACGTGACAGGCCGGGGTGGGGCAGCGATGGCCGAAGCGTTGCTGGACCAGCCCGCAGATGGATTGGCGATTGGGATTACTGTGTCCGAGGCGTTTACTTACAACATTCAAGCCGCGCGCAATCCATCCTACGCGCTTGACGACTTCACGTATCTTTCAACGATCACGGGGTCCCAGATGGGGATCATCGCGCGTGCTGATCGTGGCTGGACAACGCTGGCCGATGTGGCTGCCGCTGCCCAAGCAGGTGAAGACATCAGCTTTGGCGCGATGAGTCAGAAGCTGGCCGATGCCGCCTATGTGATCGAGAACGCGCTTGGGGTCGAGTTCACGACCGTGATGGTCCAAGGTGGGCGTGGTGGTCTGAATGGTGTTGTCGCCGAAGACCTTGACATCGCATGGGCCGCAGGCGTGCAAACACCCGGCGTAATGGCAGGCGACATCGTCAACCTCGTCTCGGCTGAGGGTGCCCCGTTGAACGTCTCGCCTGATGCGCCATTGTTGGCGGAATATGACGTGCCTTTCACCTTTGGTGTGCGGTTCATGGTGGTGGCCCCCGGCGGCATGTCAGACGAGGTCAGCATGGCATATCAAACAGCCATCGCCGAGATTCTCAATGACCCCGAAGGCGAGCTGAACCAGATGATTTCGCGCGCTTTCGCAGGCCCGGTTGTGGTGCAAGGCGATGATCTGCGCGCCATGCTGGATGAAGGCTATGCAGAAGCCGGAGCGCTGCTTGAGGCCTCAGCCGAGTAAGTCACGTTTCGCGCCCTGTCCGATCGGGTGGGGCGCGTTCTATCAGCGGTCGGGGGGACGTCATGCTAGATCGAAAAACCGAAATCTGGGTTGCACTCATATGCCTTGTGGCAAGCCTTTTGACGGCAATCCTTTGGGTTCCGTTCGACAGTGAAACACCCCCGATCTACGACTTTCGCCGCCAGACGTATATTGGTGACGCCATGTTGCCGATGGTTGCTGCATTGGGCATTGCCGTCTGCGCCTTGGTCCATTTGCTGTTGTCGTGGCCACGCCAAGTCACCGAGGGGGATGGCCCTTTTGACAAGCTGACGGCCGCCTTTTTTCTCAGCCTCTTCGCAATCATCATTGCGGCCTTTGTTGTGATGTATTGGGCCGGTCCCGTTTCATTGACGCGGTTTGGACCATCGGGCGACGAGGCTGTGACCTATCGGCAAATGCGCTCCACGGTGCCGTGGAAATATGTCGGTTTCGTATCGGGGGGCTTCATTCTGGTGTTCGGTATTACCTCTCTGCTTGAAGGGGCAATGCATTGGAAACGCGCGCTGAGTTCGATCCTCGCGATCGTCGTTCTCATCGTGATCTTTGACGTGCCCTTCGACACGATCCTGCTGCCACCGAACGGGGATTTCTAAGATGACGGTGCTAGAATACGTTTGGGCCGGTGTTTTGGCCGTGATCGCAGGCCCTGCTGCGTTTGAGATCTTTGGGCTGGGTGTCCCCATCACCGTGCTCATGGTCTTTGGCGGCTTTGTCATTGGCATCGTAGGTGGTGCGACGCCGGGCTTGGCAGGGCCGTTCCTGATGGCAGTATCGTTGCCAATCCTGTTGTCTATCTTTGGCTTCACTCCGGATGCTCTGTTGCCCGTCCTCGGGTTTCTGGTGGGGGTCATGAAGGGTGCTACGGTTGGCGGGGCGGTGCCTGCGATCCTGTTCAACACACCCGGCACGCCGGATGCGATGCTCACCACCTTCGATGGCTACCCGATGGCGCAAAAGGGTCAAGCCGGCAAGGCACTGCGCACGGCGCATTTTGCCTCCGTCTCGGGGGATACGTTTTCCGATCTTGTGCTTTTCACCTGCGCGCCCTTCCTTGCCATCGCGGTCGAGGCTTACTTAGGCTTTGGTGAAAAGGCCGCCCTGATCCTGCTGTCACTGGCCTTTGTGGCCGCCGTCGTTGGCGCGTCCCCGATGAAAGGGATGATCGCGGCGTTCTTTGGCCTTTTCGTGGCAGCGATTGCGACAGGCGAAGATTCTCATCCACGCCTAACGTTCGAGACCGATTTTCTGGCCAACGGCGTGCCGCTCATCACGGCGGTCCTTGGTGTCTTGATCCTCGGCGAAGTCCTATTTGCCTTTGAGCAGATGTGGCGGGATCGCAGGATCGAGAGACTCAAGAAGGTTCAACAGGAGGGCGACCAGCGCCTTACATGGGCTGAGCGCAAGCGGCTATTTCCCTTCATCTCCGTCTCGGCCTTGATCGGGACGGGTATCGGAGCGCTGCCCGGTATTGGGTCAACACTCGCGGCCACGCTCGGCTATGCAACGGGCGACCGGATGCACAAGGGACCGGTGAAATTCGGCGATGGCACACCCGAAGGTGTCGCCGCGACCGAGGCCGCCAACAGCTCGGTTTCAGGCGCGAACCTCATTCCTGTGCTGTCGCTGGGCATTCCAGGCAATGTCGGTGCGGTGTTCCTGATCTTGGCCGCAGAATCCATTGGCGGCTTTAATCCAGGCCCCGGCGTTTTCCGGTTCACCACCTCAGAGGTGAACCCTGAACTCGTGATCGCCTTTGGCCTGTTCACGGCAATGATGCTGGCCAACATCATGAACTGGATCATCGGGGGCCGGATCATGGCAGCCTGTGGGATCATGTCGCGCATCCCGAAACAGGTGCTTTTGCCCATCGTGCTTCTGCTTACGCTGACGGCAATCTATGTGCAGGAAACCGATTTCAACGCCTTCTACTTTGCATTTGCCTTCGCGATCCTTGGCTACCTGATGCGCAAGCTCAAGGTCCCCACACTTCCGTTTGTGATCGCATTCATCCTTGCTGGGAACCTTGAGACGTCCATCCGGCGGGCCTTTGCCGTCTCAGGGGGCGATCCATGGTTCCTGTTCAAAAGCCCGCTGTCGATCTTGTTCCTGTTGATCGCAGTTGGCGTGATCATCTTCTTCTCGCGTCCCAAGAAACCGGCCGCAAACAAGGCCATCGCGGCAGAAAGGGACCGCTGATGGCCATCAAGAATATACTGGTTGCCTTCAATGGTTCGGAAGCGTCAGAAAACGCGCTGCTCGTTGCGGCACAAATGCAGAAGAAATACGGGGCCCACGTGACTGGCCTTCTGGCCCATGAGGGGCAGCGTGACACTTTCGCCAGGCGCCCTTGGGTGCCCAAAAACGTCCGTGAGATCATTGAGACCGCGGTTCAATCCGAAGAAACGCGTCTGGAAACGCGCTTTCGCGAGGTGCTGCGAACAGCGCCCAAGGACAAGGTCCATTGGATCACCCTTGCGGCCACGCCGGACAGCACCGTGGCGCAATATGCCTGCATGTATGACATTACGATTGTCGGGCGGCATATGGCGAATGAGCCTGCGGAGACAAGTCTGCATCCCGAACGTATTGCCATGAAGGCGGGCCGTCCCGTGTTGGTTGTGCCACCGGGCGATCTGGACCCGAAGTTTATCGACAAACCTACGGTTTTGGCGTGGGACGGGGCCCGCGCCGCGACGCGCGCAATGAATGACGCGATGCTGATCCTGGAGACGAAACAACGTGTGGATGTCATAAGCATAGGCAGCGACATTCGCCCCCCTTTGGATGGCATTGACGTGGTCGCGGCCCTCGCGCGACACGGCGTAAACGCAAAGCGTATCAGGCGCGAGAAGGGCGCGCGCCGGATCGGCGAGGCTATACTGGCGTACTGCGATGAAGCGGGCGCGGGCCTTCTTGTGATGGGCGCATTTGAGCATAGCATGTTTCGCCAAGAGCTGCTTGGCGGCACGACCATGTCCGTCATTCAAAACGCAAAAAACCCCGTCCTGATCTCTCACTGATTTGCCAATGACCCAACCCAATTTCCTGTTCATCACGGCAGATCAACATCGCGGCGATTGTCTGGGTGTCGAAGGGCGGGCCGTCAAAACGCCCCATCTTGACCGGATGGCTGCGCGTGGCACGCGCTTCACCTCGGCGATTTGTCCCGCCCCCGTCTGTCAGCCCGCCCGTGCGTCAATCCTCACTGGGCAGCTTTGCCGGACCCACGGTGTGCATGACAACGGGATCGATCTGGACGAGGACGTCGGCGCCAAAGGATTTGCCGGAACGCTGGCGGCCGCGGGCTATGACACCGGCTTTTTCGGCAAGGCGCATTTCTCAAGCTATGATCCCCGCGAACCCACGGGCCGACCTGAATCCGGTCTGTCGTCGGTCGATTACGGCCCCGATTGGTTTGGGCCTTATATGGGCTTTAACCATGTCGAATTGATGCTGTCCGGCCCATCGAACCATCCGCCCCAGCAACCGCCCAAGGGATTGCACTACGAACAGTTTTTCTATGGCGATGGCCAAGGCGAGGACCGCGTGGCCCGGTATCTTGCTCGCGCTGACGATACCAAAGGGGCCGCGCAGACATGGCATTCGCAGCTTGCGCCCGAGTGGCACTACACCCCCTGGACGGCGGATCGCGCGATTGACTGGCTGCAAGCGGGTCGTGACCAGACAAAGCCGTTCTGCGCATGGGTCAGCTTTGTTGATCCCCATCACCCCTTCGATTGCCCCGAACCCTGGTCCAAGTTGCATGATCCGGCCGAGGTTGATTTACCCAGACACCGCACCCGTGATCTGGACACCCGCCCGTGGTGGCACCGCGCGGCGTTGGAAAACAGCCCGCAAGGGAATGCGGATGAGGTCAAGGTCCGTTCGACCTATTCGCGGATCGACCGGCAAACCGACGACCAACTGCGTGAGATTATTGCAAACACCTATGGCCAGATCGCCTTTATTGACGCGCAGGTTGGGCGGATCATGGCTGCCCTCGAAGACGCTGGACTGGCCGAGAACACAATCGTCATCTACACCTCGGATCATGGCGATTGGCTGGGCGATCACGGGCTGATCCTCAAGGGGCCAATGCCCTACGAGGGCTTGTTGCGGGTCCCGATGCTTTTCACCGGTCCGGGCGTGAAGGCTGGGCATGTCGTGGACGCGCCGGTCTCGACCCTCGACATCGCGGCGACGTTTTCGGATTACGCCAATGTCGCACCGGGTCTACCCCAACACGGGACCAGCCTTAGGCCACTCTTGGAAGGCGACGGGAAGCGCGATTTCGCGATGATGGAGTGGGAACTCTTGCCCAATCGGGTCGGAGTGGCGCTGTCTCTGCGCACGGTGCGCACCAGATCGGCCAAGTTGACCAAAGACTTGCGCTCGGGCGCGGGTGAAATGTATGATCTGGCATCCGACCCGCATGAGTTGCATAACATATTTGATGATCCGGGCCGGGCTGAACTGAGGGCGGAGCTTGAGGCCTATCTGGGCCAGCGCCCCGACGACATCGGCCCGATCAACACGCCTGTTGGCCCCGGATGATAATGGAGACGGCAGCCATCACCACCTCTGAGGACATCAAACCGTGCTGCACACCGGCACGCGAAGCCGGGGCGCGCGCCGGTTCGCCAAAACCCCTCGCGGGGGGTGGCAAGCGCCGGGTCGCCCCGCATGCGGTTGCTATTCCCGGCGGTCAAGCCCTTGTCGGCACGCAGGCCCCTCAAATCCCCGATGAGGGCGAAGGCCCGCTGCGCAAGATCCGACTAAACGGCTTTCTGATCGGGGCCACTGCCGTGACCAATGCGGAATTCGCGGCCTTCGTCGAGGCCACGGGCTATGTGAGCGAGGCTGAACGCTTTGGCTGGTCATTTGTCTTTTGGGCGCAGGTGCCCGACAGCTATGGGCCGACCGAAGGTGTGGTCGAGGTCGAGTGGTGGCGCCGTGTCGACGGGGCCTATTGGGCTGCCCCAAATGGGCCGGGCACCGAAAAGGCTTGCTTGCCAGATCACCCGGTCGTTCAAGTCTCATGGGCGGATGCGCGGGCCTATTGCGACTGGGTTGGCGGCAGGCTGCCCTCCGAAGCAGAGTGGGAACACGCTGCGCGTGGGGGGCTTGGCGATGTGCCGTTCCCATGGGGCGATGCGCAGCCCGATGATCACACTCACACACCCTGCAACATCTGGCAGGGCCAATTTCCGGATGTGAACACGTGCCGCGATGGCTATGCGACCACAGCGCCAGCACAATCGTTTGAGCCCAACGGCTATGGCCTTTACAACATGTTGGGCAATGTCTGGGAATGGACATCCGAGCCCTACAGGATCCGGTCCCTCAAAAGACACGTTAAAGACCGGCTGCGCGCGATGAAGGGTTACAAGCTCTCCAAAGGCGGGTCGTTCCTGTGTCATCGCAGCTATTGCTACCGCTACCGAATTGCCGCCCGTTCGGGCACGTCGCCTGACAGCAGCACAACACATCACGGCTTCCGGGTCGTCTGGGAGGCGGAATGATGCCCAAGAACGTCCTTTTCATCATGTGCGATCAGCTGCGATACGACTACCTCGGCTGCGCCGGTCACCCCCACCTCAAGACGCCCAACATCGACGCGCTGGCCGCCCGTGGGGTCCGGTTTGATCGCGCCTACGTCCAATCGCCCATTTGCGGCCCATCGCGGATGTCGACCTATACGGGCCGATACGTTCGCTCCCACGGGAGCACTTGGAACAAC
>ENA-OUOG01005492-OUOG01005492.1-marine-metagenome-genome-assembly--contig:-NODE-5492-length-10227-cov-15.909951_pt1 | contig 10227 bp, 9 predicted proteins | sample MGYA00248635_ERZ508505 | MGnify/ENA primary metagenome ERZ508505 (study PRJEB26176, sample SAMN06267871) | marine metagenome | isolation source: Saanich Inlet, British Columbia, Canada | place: Pacific...
ACTTTTTGCAGGCTTTCGCTCGCGGTCATCAGATATCCGGCGAAGAAGACAGCGAGTGCGATTTTGGCGATCTCTCCCGGTTGGAAGGTCATGCCGGCGATATCAACCCAGAGCGTGGCGCCATTGACGGTTCGACCAATAACAGGCCACAGCGGCATCGTCAGCAGAATTACGCCCACCAGCATCGCGAGGTATCGGTAGCGCAGGAGAACTCGGTAGTTCTTGACCAGGAGTAGCACCCCAATGGCGATGACAAGTGCGACAGCCGTCCACGCCATCTGGCGAACTCCCGCTGCCTCCCACCCGCTGGATCCAGCCGCAATGTCGAGCCGGTGAATCATGGTGATACCGAGGCCATTGAGCATGGTGGCGATGGGGACGATAAAGGGGTCTGCATCTCTGGCGACCAGCCGGAGCACGAGATGCAACCCGAGGGTGAGACCCGCGAGCCCTGCTGCGTAGGTCAGCAAGCTCCAGTCCAGTGCACCGAGGGCGCCCCACTGCACTAACGCCAGAGCCAGCGCACTGAGGCCAAGCGCAATCACCAGGAGGCCAAGTTCAAGATTGCGCAGCTTTTGGGGCATCCTCACCCGCAACACAACGCGACCGGTGACGGGAGCGACGGGGGGAACGGTGCTCTGTGTCATCCGATCACCGCCTCAATCGATCGACAATGGCCTGGGCGTCGTCGAGGGATTCGGCCGGGAGAACGGAGGTGACTCGTTCCTGTTCAAAGATTTGGAGCGAATCCAAGGAAACGTCTGTCTGCTCATACAACGTGGAGAGCGAGAGAGGCCCGACGTTTTCTGGCACTCCCTGGTAGATCGCAACGAACCCGTTGCTTTCGCCCACGAAGTAGCGCGTCTGGGTCCATTCGTAGGCGGCAAAGGCGGCCCCCACAAGTCCGCTGATCACCAGGAGAACGGAGAGCGACCACGCCACGCGTCGACGCAGAAGGCGACGACGGTCCTCGCGGATGAGCTCTTCGAGGTAGTCCGCCTCTGGCTCGAAGTGTTCGTCTGCAGGGGGCAGCGCCCTCAGCGGATGGAGCAACAGCGCGGGGAGAGCGGGCCTTCTCATCAGCGGGCCAGATTCGTAGGTTACGGGCCCCGCTGCCGCGCCGACCATTCGGGATTCTGCCGGCGGTGATGTGTCCAGCCCCTCGGCAACCCGGACGATGACAACCGTGACGTTGTCGGGTGCTCCCTCGCTCAAGCTTTGGGTGATGAGTTTGTGAGCTGCGAGCTCGACATCATCGACCGTGAGGAGTGTTTCAGCGATGTCGCGCTCGGAAACATAGCCGCTGAGCCCATCGGAGCACAGCAGCCACCGATCGCCAGGCAGGGTCTCGACGATGTGGGTGTCAATTTCAGGGTCGGCGTCGACATCGCCCAAAACCCTCATGAGGACACTCCGGCGAGGGTGGACGGCGGCTTCTTCGGGCGTGATGCGACCGCTGTCCACGAGGCGCTGGACGAACGTGTGATCTACGGTGATTTGTTCGAGGACACCCTCACGAAGACGGTAAATCCGGGAGTCTCCAATGTGGGCGATGACCATCTGGGATTTCACCCGAATCATCGCGCTCACGGTGGTGCCCATCCCCGTCAATTCGGGGTGCTCTTCGACAGCATTCGTCAGAGTTGCCCCGGCGTCCAAAATCCCGCGGAAGAGTGCTTCGCGCGCTTCCTCCACAGATCCGTACGTGGAATCGAGAGCAAAGAGGTGCTTCACGGCCAGCGCGCTGGCCACGTCACCTCCGGCGTGCCCGCCCATTCCATCGGCAACCACAAAGAGGTTGCGACCCACTGATCCTGAGTCCTGGTTACTCGCGCGAATCTTCCCAATATGGGAAGACGCTGCGCTCAGCACGTGCTCAGGAGCCATGGCGGTTAAGTCCGCAGTTCAAAAGTCGTATTGCCAACGCTGACGGGAGTATTGAGAGGAACGGGGGTGGGAATGCTCACGCGCTTGCCATCGACGAAGGTTCCGTTCGTGGAATCGAGGTCTTGAATCATCCACTGGTCATTCCAGAGCATCAATCGGGCGTGATGAGTGGACGTCACGTCGTCCCGAATGACCAAGCTGGAATCACCTGATCGTCCAATCGTGACCTGTTCGTCGGGGACAAGCTCGAGCTCGATCCCCTCCTTGGGCCCACCGGTAATCAGGAGAGCTTTGGCAATTCCACTGGGTGTGGACAGAGCCGGTGCGAGCGGTGGGGCCTTAGCCGACTCTGCCTGGGCTGACGCCCGTTGCTCTTCCTCCTGGCGGTAGCGGGGTGGACCAAATAGGTCCGTTCGCAGCGCATAGACGATGGCAAAAATGAACGCCCACAGAAGGCCAAGAAACGCAAGTTGCAGCAGAAACAGCGTTAGCTCACTCACGATGTCTCCTCTGTGGCGGTGGGGTGTTGGTGCGCGAGCGCACGATACGCGGCTTCGGCCTGCGGAACCACCTCAAACAGGATACGCGCCTGGCCGAGGGCAAGTGTGCATCGGTCGGGCAAGGCGCTGCGTGTAACGCGAGCGCCATCGAGTTGTGTGCCATTGGTCGAGCCCAGATCGACGACTTCAGCGCGCTTGCCATCCCAGCGGACTTCGGCGTGGTGCCGCGAGACTCCCCGCGCAACAACGTGGATATCACTGTCCGTTCCCCGACCGATGACTGTCGACTTTTTGACCAGCGGATAGCGAACCCCATCCCACGACAGCGTGGGAATCCAGACCACGGGGCCGACATCTGTGCTGGTGACTTCCACCATTCCCTCGGAGAGAGACCCTTTGACGGTCAAGCTCACCTGAAGCTTCTGGGCAAGTCCATAGCCCCGGAGAGTGGCGTAGTCGGACAGAGCGGCAGTTATCTCCTCCATAAATTCATCGCCGAGGCTGGTGAGGCGCGTGTGGTCTTCGGTGGAGAGCCCACAAGTGAATTGGTGGGGGGCAACTGTCCTCGTCCTCGATACCGGCTGTGCTCGAGAGTCCATCTCGCGTTTGAGTGCAGCAACAAGTTCGACGGGGTGAACTCCGGAGGAAAAAGCCTTCGCGAAAGCCCCACCGACAAGTCGCTCGACGGAGCGTTCAAAACTGTCGAGAAAGCCCACAGTTGACCTCCTGGCAGGTGGAGTGTTTCTCCTTGTGATGCTAGCTCTCCCAGCATGTGAAGCGTCGAGGACTGGCCTGCTTGGCGCCGCTACTCCTGTGGTAATCTCGGCAGGTTGATGGGCGACCATCATTGCGCGAGTGGCGGAATGGCAGACGCGCTGGCTTCAGGTGCCAGTGCCCGCAAGGGCGTGGGGGTTCAAGTCCCCCCTCGCGCACGTTATGTGCGTCGACCTCGAAAGGTTTTCATGGCCTTGTTGACGCCGAACGCGTCAGCAATCCAGTCAAAGACTGCCGTGGGCAAGAGCCGGAATACTCGCACCGAATAGACCATCCCGGGGAGCAACAACTCTCGCTTTGTGGATTCGATTGCGTCGAGGATCTTGGTAGTCGACTGATCGGGGTCTTGGATGGGCAGTAAGGGGCTGCCAGATTTCACGCCGTCAAACATTCCGGTGTTGATGTAAAACGGGTTAACGGTGAGGACGCTCACCCCACTGCTGTCGTCGCGAAGTTCGGCCCGGAGAGATTCCATGAAGCCGACCGCAGCGTGCTTACTGCCGGCGTAATCGGTGAGTTTCGAGGAACCTGCCAAGCCCGCAGCGCTGGCGATCGTGACCAGGCGGCCCTGGTCGCGGGCCACCATCGAGGGAAGAAACGCCTGGATCGTCCAATACAGGGCGAAGGTGTTGACGTTATAGGTCAGTGCAACATCCTTTTCCTCGAGCTCCAGGAAACGCTTGCCGGTGACAACTCCAGCGTTGTTGATCAGGACGTCGAGGTGCCCAATCTTTTCGAGCACCTGTGCTGCCGCAGCTGAAACCGCGGACTTCTTCGACACGTCAACGGACATCGGTAGTGCCGCGGCCCCTAGGGCCTCCACCTCTTTGGCCACGGCCTTCGCCGCCGGGAGGTTGAGATCCCACAACACCAGGTGAGACGCTCCGCGTTTCGCCGCACCAAGAGCCATCAAGCGGCCGATGCCACTCCCGGCTCCTGTGATGAGGACGTGTGTATTGCTCAGGCTGTAGGGCTCACTCATAGCGTCTACTTTCGAAAGGGGAGATATTTCATGAGGCGAAGACCGAGGGTCATGGTCGAGACGAACCGCTCTGCAGACATTCCTGGGGGAGGGGCAACATTCATGGCACTCTGCGTCGCGATGGTTTGGACGTCCGTGTATTTCTGAATTCCTTCACGCCCGTGGCGGCGACCGACCCCAGATTCTTTGAATCCACCCATCGGGGCGTCCGTGGAAGCCCAGGACGCGGTGAAACCTTCGTTCACGTTCACGCTGCCTGCTTGGATTTGGGCTGCAACGCTTTCGGCTCGCGTTTGTGAGCCCCACACACTGGCGTTCAGCCCATACGTAGTGTCGTTTGCCAGGCGAATCGCCTCGTCGTCACTGTGGACGCGATACAACGCAACTACTGGGCCGAACGTTTCCCCGCGGCACAGCAGCATGTCGTCACTGACGTTGGTGAGCAGGGTTGGCTCGAACGCAAAAGGCGCAATATCGGGGCGGTGTCTGCCGCCGGCAAGGACACTCGCCCCATGGTCGCGGGCATCATTCATGTGGGCCTGGACCTTGTCGAGTTGCTCCTGTGAAATGAGGGCTCCTACGTCGTAGGAAAAATCGAAGGCGCTCCCCAGCCTGAGCTTCTCCACCTCGGCGGTGAGCCGAGGGACAAACTCATCCCAGATTCCGTCCTGGATGTACATACGTTCAATCGACATACACAGCTGCCCGGCATTGGAGAAGCTCGCCGTTATTGCCCCCTGCACCGCGCGCTCCAGAGGGGCGTCATCGAGCACGATCATGGGGTTTTTCCCACCCAATTCGGCAGAGAACCCAATGAGGCGTCGCCCACACTGCTCGGCCACGATTTTTCCGGTCTCTGTCGAGCCGGTGAACATCACAAAATTGGCATGGTGGATGATTGCGCTGCCCAGCGTCGGCCCATCACCGACGACGACCTGGAAGAGCCCCTCGGGCAATCCCGCTTCGTACAGAAGATGGAGTGCACTGAGAGCGCTGAAGGGAGTTTGAGCATCGGGTTTCAACACGATGCCATTGCCTGCCATGAGTGCGGGGATTGCGTCGCTGAGAGGAAGGGTCAGTGGGTAGTTCCAGGGGGTGATCATCCCGACCACACCTTTGGGGTGGAAGTGAACTCTGGCCTGTGTCACGAAAGGCAGGGCGCCCTGGCGCTTCTGGGGTCGCAGGTGGGCCTCCGCGCTGGTGGCGTAGTAGCGAGCAGTCAGGGCTATGTCGGCAACCTCATCGAAAGCTGACGCCCGGGACTTGCCGGTTTCCCACTGGACAACGTCAAGCAGCGTTTTTTGGTTGTCGAGAACCAGGTCGTGAAAACGCATGATGATGGCTTTTCGGTGTGCAAAAGATGTTGCTTTCCACGATTCCGCTGCGGCTCGAGCGCGCGAAAAGGCCGCCTCAACATCGGCGGGCAATGCCTGGGGGAGTGAGGCAATGAGCGACCCATCCAGCGGAGAAAAGTGATCCTGTGTAGCAGAACCGGGAGCTACCAGCTCCGTCCACGCAGCGATCTGAGCCTCTGATACCGGTCGAGGACGCGCGGGCTTTTTCTTCTGCTTCGTTGCGGTGGGAGCCATGGAGCTATCGTCGCGCATTTTCCTGAGTATTGTGCGATTCACCCGCGAGGCAAAGTGGTTATCGTGAAGGGACAACAGTCAGGAGGACTCCCATGTCGGCTCAGGTAGTCAGTGTCAGCGGTATGACGTGCCAGCATTGCGTGACAGCGGTCACCACAGAGCTCTCCGGTATCCCCGGAGTAACTGACGTGAGCATCGAGCTCAAGCCCGAGGGCGTTTCACTCGTGACGGTACTGGCTGATGCTGAGGTCTCTGTAGACGCCCTGGGGGACGCAATCGGCGAAGCCGGATACACGATGGAGGGGGCGACCGAAACCTCGTGAGCCTTCCCGTTCAGCTCGACATCGAGGGCATGACGTGTGCGTCCTGTGCGACGCGCGTCGAAAAAGCACTGAACAAGGTTGACGGCGTCGAGGCAAGTGTCAACTACGCCACAGAGCAGGCCACTATTCTCGGCGAGGCCTCGCCGGAGATTTTGATCCAAGCGATCGAAAACGCCGGCTATCACGCTGTTGTGCATTCCTCCACGCCGAGCGCCGCAGATGACCCCATGGTCGCCTTGCGCAACCGGCTACTTATTTCTGCCTCGATGACACTGCCGGTCATGGTGCTGAGCATGGTGCCGGCATTCCAATTCCTCTACTGGCAATGGGTGGTGTTTGCGCTTGCCGTTCCGGTAGCGACCTGGGGTGCCTGGCCGTTCCATCGTGCGGCAGCCATTAATGCTCGCCACGGTGTTGCGACGATGGACACCTTGATTTCTGTTGGCGTTGGCGCGGCTCTGGGATGGTCGCTCTACGCGTTGTTCTTCGGTGGCGCCGGGATGCCCGGCATGACGATGACCCTTGAATTGTTTGGCCAGCCCGGTGAGGGAAGTAACGAGATTTACCTCGAGGTCGCAGCCGCGGTCACGACCTTTATGTTGTTGGGTCGATACCTGGAGCATCGAGCGAAGCGTGATGCAGGTGCCGCGTTGAGGGCGTTGATGGAATCAGGAGCCACAGAGGCGAGCGTTCTCCGAGACGGCGTAGAAAAACTTCTTCCCTTGGCCATGGTCAAGCCAGGAGATGTGATGGTGGTTCGCCCGGGAGAGCGCATCCCTACAGATGGTGAAATTCTTGAGGGGTCGGCAGCAATCGATACCTCCATGATGACCGGGGAGTCGGTCCCTGTCGATGTCTCTGTGGGCGACAGCGTGCTCGGTGGGACGATTAACACCTCTGGCTTCCTCAACGTCCGAGCGACCCGCGTGGGTGATGACACCGAGCTTGCGCGCATGGCGACACTCGTGGAGCGTGCGCAAACTGGAAAATCTGATGCTCAGCGTCTTGCTGATCGAATCTCGGCAGTCTTTGTTCCGATCGTCATCACGATTGCCATCGTGACGTTCGTGGTCTGGATGGCCATTGATGGCAGTGTCACGATTGCATTCCAGGCTGCTGTGGCAACGCTCATCATTGCGTGCCCGTGCGCTCTGGGGTTGGCTACCCCGACTGCGTTATTGGTGGGAACGGGCCGAGGAGCGCAGTTAGGGCTTCTCATCAGTGGTCCGGAGGTCCTTGAGCACAGCCGCTCTTTGGACACGATTGTGCTGGATAAGACCGGAACTCTCACCACCGGGCGCATGAAGGCACTCGCTGTTCATTCGTCCTCTGGCGTGAGCGCCAGTGACGTGTTGGGGATTGCTGCTGCGATCGAGGCGGGATCCGAGCACCCCCTTGCTCGCGCGATTGTCGACCACGCCCGAAGCGAGAGGGTTCCCGAGATAGAGGCCACTGGTTTCGTCGCCGAAGTTGGATTTGGCGCCCGCGCCCAAGTGGCGGGGGTTGTTGCCGCCGTGGGTCGGCCTGCGTGGTTGGAGAGCGAGGGATTCGATCTAGCTCCAGAGCTAGGGCACACCCTCGAGGAGCTTCATCGCTCAGGAAACACCGTTGTTGGGGTCGGCTCAGGCACACAGATTCTCGGATTGATCCAGATTGCGGACACGCTCAAAGAATCGAGTACAGAGGCAATCCAGAAGCTGAAGGATTTGGGGCTGACCGTCATTATGGCGACGGGGGACCATGAGTCCGTGGCCCGCGCCATTGCTGAATCGGTGGGAATTGAACACAGCGAGGCTGGGCTTACCCCCGAAGGCAAAGCCGCGCTCGTTGCTCGGCTGCAAGCTGAAGGACATCAGGTTGCGATGGTGGGCGATGGAATCAACGACGCACCCGCGCTCGCCACAGCACACCTCGGGATCGCGATGGGGACGGGAACCGATGCGGCGATGAGCGCCGGTGATCTCACTATTACCCGCGGGGACCTTATGGGGGTTGTCGATGGAATTCGACTGGCTCGACGAACCCTCGGAACCATTCGGGGAAACCTGTTTTGGGCCTTTGCCTACAACGTCGCAGCGATCCCACTAGCGGTCACAGCGGCCTTGAACCCTGTGGTGGCGGGGCTTGCGATGGCGTTTTCGTCGGTTTTTGTGGTGACTAACTCGCTGCGTCTTCGCTCTTTTCGCCCCACCAGATAGAAACCTGACCATGGACAAACTCCTCCATGGTCACCTCATCGGGGTCAAGCGCGCGCGCCTCCCGGTATTCCGCGGTGAAGTAGACGTCCCGGCGCTCTGAGGCCCACTCTCTAATAGCGTCGAGGGGGTCGCGCGGCAGCGCGCTTTGTTTCTTGATCGTCGAAATAACTCCTCGCACCCCAATAATGAGAAACGACAGCCCCAGTGCCCCGCCGATCCCGATCACCCAACCGGGAAGGGCGAAAGGAGAGACCACAATCGTGAACAATCCCAGGGCCGCGAGCGAGAACCAGTTACCCAGTGCGCGCGCGGGAAGGGGAGCAAGGCTTCGAAAGAAGGTGTACCAGGCAGTTCCGTTTTCTTCCCACCAGGGCCACGACGCGGGAATCGGTGGCGCCTCTGGGTAGGGTTTCCACTCTGAGGTGGGCTGGAAGCCCTGGTAGAGGCTGATCCAGCGAGGGTGGGGCATTCGCCAGCCATCGGGCGGGTTGAATCTCAAGGGCAAACTGGCCAGGTCTACCTGGTTTCTCATCACGCCTCGAGAGTATCCGGACCAGGTGGGGGTTTCACGAACATCGCTCCCAGCCCGACCAGCAGGGGAAAGAGAGCAGCCAGCAGGCTTGCCGGAGCGTAGGAGCCCGATAGTGACAAACCGAGAGCAAAATACAGCGGCCCCAATGCTGTGGAGGCCAATCCGATCGAGGTTGCAATACCCCTGATCGCTCCGATGTGGCCGCGCCCGTAGTAGCGAACAAAGGCGGCGGCTTCCACTCCGCGCAGAGAACCCATTGCTGCGCCGAGAAGCAAGCCAAAAATAATGCCCGTGATGCCAACGTTTACAAACGGGAGAAGGACCAGCGTGCCGCTGAGTGTCAACATCGACCCCGCCACACCCCATCGAGGATCAATCCGGTCGACAATGGCACCCAATCCCAGGGTGGCCGCAACGGCAGCAACCGTCTGGGGGATGAAGTTAGCAGCGGCCTCGACAGTGCTGAGTCCTTGCGCTCCGAGAATGGAAATCAGATGGAACGCCAAACCCGTGGAGAGCATTCCCACCATGAAGCCTGAGCTTGCGAGGACCCAGAACATCCCTGTTCGTAACGCCTGAGCGGAGGTGTAGCCGGCTTCGGGAACAATCACGATGTGAGTTCCCGTCTCTGTCGTCGTCTGCGGCAGATCTTTCGGCAGCAGCAAAGCGATGGGAATCACGATGACCGCCACGAGCGCTGCTTCGATACGCCAGGCGGTGGCGATATCGGTGAAGGCAATGAGCCGTTCCACGCCAACGGGGGCGAGGGAGATTCCTGCAGATCCGACAGCGCCGACAATTCCCAGTGCGAGTCCTGGCTTGTGGGTAATGGTGCGGGCGATGAGCGTCGTTGCCGCCAAAGACAGCGCTCCCTGACCCGTCATCCGCAGTCCCACATACGATGCGGTCAATCCGATGATGTCTGAGATGAAACTTGCGGAAAACACCACGATGGCGAGCAAGAATCCGATGACGATCAGTGCTCGTTTTGCGCCGTATTTGTCCAGCACGCGCCCGAGTATGGGCATGGTCAGCGCTCCGGTCAGGGTGGCCAAGAGGTAGCTAAACGAGATAGCGGTGCGATCAATATCGAGAGTGGCGATCAGGGGATCGGTGAATGGTGACAAGCCGGCAGTTTGGCCCGGGAAGGTCATCGCGGTGAGCATGCTCCCTGCCGCCACAATGAGCGCCCACCACAGCAGAGGCTGTTTCGAAGGTTTCGCGGTCTCGAGTGGCTCCTGATAGATAGGAATGGAGCCGGTTATCGGCGCTGGATTGTCAGACGCAGGAGGGCGCTTGCTCACGCGGTGCCACCGGGAATACCGAGTGCCTGATGCAACTGACGAGGAGTGTCGACAACCTCAAGAGCGTGCTCCCATTCGGCGGGTCCCCCGTAACCCCATCGGACCATGATGGTGTTGATTCCGTGGCGTGCGGCGCCT
>ENA-OUOG01005494-OUOG01005494.1-marine-metagenome-genome-assembly--contig:-NODE-5494-length-10225-cov-4.231868_pt1 | contig 10225 bp, 7 predicted proteins | sample MGYA00248635_ERZ508505 | MGnify/ENA primary metagenome ERZ508505 (study PRJEB26176, sample SAMN06267871) | marine metagenome | isolation source: Saanich Inlet, British Columbia, Canada | place: Pacific...
TTGAACTCCCGGGAAAATGAACGTCGTTTCTTCATCTAGACAATCTCCTTCAAGTGGTAATTTACCACTCAGTGGACGGTCCGGATTTAGTGAACCACTACAGCTCCAATACGCGAAGTAATTGCAACGCAAGAAATTCTGAATCGGGATTGGACGTACATGAAACCAGGCTTTTGTTAGCGCCGTGCTCGTGACTCATCCTGCAAGCCCGCACACGGAAACGGATCGTCAACATTCTTGTCTCGATTACACGGAGCGACTCATTCATTCTCTAAAAGCGGGGCAGGCTACCGCATGGTTAATGTGAATTATTCCCCGTTAAGGCAATAACCTATCAGATGCTCTGTGACAGAACAATGACGACTCGATGGGTTCCGTTTTTAGACTTTACGGCAAAGCTCGATGGGGAAGTCCAGGGATTGGAGCTTGCCCAACACCTCGAGAAGGATTGAAACACGATCTTCAGTGGCCGAAACCACTCGGCTGATCAACCCCTGGAAGGGCCCTTCGACGATTTCAATAGTTTCCCCAACCGCCACACAGGGCGCAATCCCCTGGCCGTTCAACTGGGCTTCGGCATTTCGGATCGACTCAATCAAGGTCTCCGGACAGGCCACCAAGGTCGTGCCCAGGCGCACCAAATGACTCACGCCCCGGGTCGACTTCACCGGCGCGATGGATTGCTCGGCATGCTCAGGCTGCACAAACAAATAGCGCGGGAACATTGGACGGATCTGCCAGATCCACTGCCCACGCGCGCGCTTGGCTTCGGAAATCTTCGGAAAATAGACTGAGAAACCTTGATACGCAAGTTCGATCTCGGCACGCACCTCCTGGGAGGGCTTGCTATAGACGACGTACCACGGCAACGATCGGGTGAAATCAAACATCAGTTTATGATAACCCAACGTTCAAGAACAGAACAACCAGATTTATAAGAGCGAAAAACGCCGACGATTGGACATTGATTCATGCCTCTTGTGTCAACATCCTGAGTATCAGTGCGACCAATGAGGGGACGCATTCCGTTGTCCTTGAGTTGTACGAGACCCAACAACTTTAGTTTGAACATCTCCAGAGGTGGCTATTAAAGAACACACAGCCCGCATAACTTTGAAATGCATCAGGCCAGACGATGGCTGTGGTTTGACCGAGCACCCTTTTCGTTCGTGATAACTAGACTTATACAAGCTGAATGGGACCGGGGTATTCAGCAACCACAGCATCAGAAGTCAGGAGCAGGAAACCTTCAAGCTCAGCCTGCGCTACCAGCAACCTGTCGAAGTGATCTTTATGAGTCGGGGGCAAATGCGCCACCCCCAAGGTATGAGCCGAGGTGATTGCGAGCTCTTCATACCCGTTATCAATCAGTCCTCGCCTCAACAAGTAGGGGTCTATATGAAAATCTTCTCGTTGCAAGCCGTTTTAAATCACGACCTCCCAAATACTCGCTGCACTGAAATACACCCGATTTGCGTTATTGGAGATCACGTTGCGCGCTTTGGCCGATAACTTATCAGACCCGATTGCCACCCAAAGCAATAGATGCGTGTCGAGCAGAAGATTCATATTGACTTTCCAAACATCTCTGCAATTTCATCTTCTCCTAATCGATTGAAATGCTCAGGCACCGCATCGTGCCGAGCCAAAAACCCAATCCGCTTCTGTTGACCTGGCTCCGGTGCGTCAATCGCTGTGACACGCACCAATGGTTTACCCGCTTTTGCGATAATGAACCCCTCTCCCTGCCGCGCGCGTGCGACCAGCTCGGATAAGCGCGTCTTTGCCTCATGCATGTTGATTGATTCCACAGCCACTCAAAACTTAGTTTATTTAGCTTAGATTATTTTGTTCCGCACCGGATTTCCACTATGTTCCGCTAAGGAACAATTTGATCTCTCGGAGCATTGGACACAGATATGCCTAGCAGACAGGTGATGAGCAAATCAGAGCCCGCCCCTTCGTTTCTAAAAGTACGTTACAGCAAGCAAAATCCGGCGAGCAATTTGTAAAGAAACTCGTTAGCGTGCTTTAGATTGGGATTTACGACCTAACATGGCACAAGAACTATTGTGTCGGGTGGTAAGTTAAGGGTTAATAATAGAAGCAATCTAATACACAGTTTTGCTGAAAGCTCCTTACTCTATCGAGGCACAATTATTTAACTCACGTCCAGCACACAGTCTCGACGCACCTAGTGGATTCAAGAAACTACATCTCAGTCAAGGCCCTACTGGAAGTCGCTTGGATTGGCTGGAGTAGATAGTTAAGCACCGACCGCTTCTCCCCCTGCACGTCTGCGGTGACAAGCATTCCGGGCAGCAGATCCGGGCGAATCCCTGACTTAGATAGCTGTTGATCAGTTATTTGAATCCATGTCTCGTAAAACGGACCAGACTCAGACTCGGTTGTATTCTTAGCAACCTCAGATACCTGACCTCTTAGGAACCCATGCTTTGTAAAATCGTAAGCGCTAAGACTTAATTTGGCTGGCTGCCCGATCTCGACATTACTCAAATCTTGAGGCCTCAGTCGGCACTTGACTTGGAGTAACCCTGAATCTGGAACAACTTCCAACAACAGATCTCCAGGGCCCACAACCTCACCATGACCATTAACCTCTACCTTGGTAATGTAACCATCGATGGGAGCGTACAAAGACGACGCGTCGACCTGATTAACCAATTTGAACCGTTCCGCCTCACGTTGACGAATCTGACTTTGCGTTGCAGCCAATTGCTTTGCTGCGTCCGCAATCCGTTCTGCAACAATTTCTTGCTGCCTCTGTACAACTTTTTGTAACGCAATAAGAAGCCCCTCTCGCTTGAGGGCTGACTGACTAATCTCTGTCTCGAGACTCGAAATTTCTTGGTCAATCGTCAGTAGTCGAATGGATGGCTCGATACCATCCGCAACTAAGGGCTCTATTATATTTTTTTCTTTCTTTTTGAGTTCGAGCATTTGCAAGTTGCCTTGCCGAGATAACTCAATTTCTTCGACTTGATTTTTCAAAGCCAAGGTTTCTTCGTCAAGCACACGGAAGCGAGCTGCCATATTCATTTCATTGGTTCGAAACAGCTGCAACTGCTCGCTTTTCACCTGCGCCGACAAATTATCATCCCACATGATCGAAGTTGAACCACTAACTACCGCAGTCAAGCGATTCGCCTCACCAATTAGACTCTCAAGCGCAAACTGCGCCTGATTCAGCGCCGATGTCGCATCCGTATCATCAAGGCTTAAGAGAATTTGCCCTCGCTCCACCCGATCGCCGACGCTGACATTGATTGAGCGCACTGTACCCGGATAACGACTTGCGATTGTTTGAACTTTCTCCTTTGGTTCGATAAGACCTTCCAATCGAACCACCTGATCGAGCTCTGCTAAAATCAACCAACCGATAGCGAATAAAAGAAACACGAGGACGAGGACGAAGACTCGTTGTGTTGATGAGATCAACCACATCTATGACGGTCTCCTGGCTGTCTTCTTAGACGAAAAGAATTCGTCAGGTTTACCATCAGCAACTATTTTACCACCGTCCACAGCAATTACTCGCCCTGCGAGCTGTAAGATACTGCCCCTGTGAGTGACCACGATCGCAGTACGCCCTTCGAGCCACTGGCTCAGAGCCTGGATGATTTCCGCCTCCGATTGGTTGTCCATAGCGGAAGTTGGTTCATCGAGTAGCACGATTTTAGGGTCTGCCAACATCATCCGAGCGATGCAAACTGACTGACGCTGCCCGCCCGACAGTTGCTGCCCGCGCTCAATCAGAAAAGTATCATATCCATTTGGGAGGGAGTCAGCGATCTGGTTGACCCCTAGGAGATTTGAAACTCGAACGATTTCCTCATCACTAGCGCTCGGGTTGCCGAGCAATAAATTCTCCTTAAGAGTCCCAGAAAAAAGAGTTGGCTGCTGATGCACTAAACCGATGTGCTTGCGTATGTCGTCGGGATGTAGATGAGATAAATCGATCCCGTCAACTTTAACCGATCCTGTGGTGGGAGAGAGCAAGCCGCTCATCAGCCTCAAAAGCGTCGATTTTCCTGACCCTATCTTACCCAAGAGAGCGACTCTTTCGCCCGGTTTAATAGAGACCGACAAATTTTCAAATAGTGGTGCTGTTTTTCCGCCATGCCTGAATGATAGATGTTCTAAAGCCACCGACCCAGAGATTTGCGCGTGACGAATCAACCCCTGTTTTGTCACCTCACTCGACTCGACAGCGAAAAGAGCGTCAAGACTGCGATAGGCAGCAAACGTTTGATGCAACCTCCCTAGGAGATTCGTAATCTGACCGAGTGGCGAAAGGATGCGACCCGACAAAATGACACAGGCTATCAGTGCTCCCATCGTCAGATTGGATTCAATAATCAGATACACGCCGAGGACGACGATTCCTACCTGCGACAATTGTTGGCCAGATTGAGCTATATTCGAGGTCAGTTGCGCCCAAAATCTCGACTGTGTCTGTGTCTGCGTCTGCTCTTCTACGCTTGCCATCCAACGAGCACGAAACATATCTAATCCAGGCAGCGTTTTCAGAGTTTCTAGCCCATGGAGCATCTCGACAAGCAATGCCTGTTTACTCATCCCATCCATTTGTGCGTTATTTGCGAGCCGTCTAACGATCGGTTGTACTAATAGAGCCGATGCTATGACCAAAACCACGATTATTGCTGGGGCAGCCACGACCCAGCCACCAATAACGTATAGGATTACCAAGAATAAGACAGCGAAGGGCAAATCAACGAAGGACACCAAAGTCGCTGACGCCAAAAATTCTTTCAACAAATCAAATTCTTTAATTGTCGAAGCCATCGCACCAGCTGGTTGATTAGCGATCAACTTTTCGTTTCGGCTAACATGATGAAAAATTGTTTCGGCCACTTCAATGTCAATAGCAGAGCCAGCCTTGTCGATAAATTGGCCTCTGATCGTTTTCATTAGAAAGTCGAAAAATAAAACGAGTAATACCCCAACTGTGAGCACAACCAGTGTATCCGTCGACTCATTCGGAATCACGCGATCGTAGACAGTCATTACGTAAAATGCGCTAACCAATGCAAACAAATTAACGCAAACTGACGCCACGATAATCTGCAAATACATCGAGCGCTGTGAGAGTACAGGACCAAAGAACCAATGGTCGACCATGCCCGGCTTTTTGTGGATACCGCTGTTTTGATCCATCAATGGCCCTGACCGTTCATACTGTCTAGACGATACATCTCGCGCTTCGCTATCAAATCAATGATCAATGCCTGGCGTTCCCAATACAATGAACTTAACTTCCGCTGTTGTTGATTTACCACTATCTGCTGTTGAATTACATCGATATGCGAACCTGCAAGGCTAGCAAACTGCTTTTGGATATCACTGCCCTTGTCCTGCTGCTCTCTCAGTACGAGCGCCGCATCTTCCAACTGCTGATCATATAGCTGGATATCTTTGACTATCGACTCGTTCTCCAAGGTTACCTCAGCGTTTTTTTTCTCTATCTCAGCATCCACTGCCCGAATTTGCGCGTCAAGAATCTCGACTTCATTGTCTTTTGCGCCGCCATCAAATAGAGGCATTGATGCCTGCAGACCTCCAACGATCTCATACTGCTCACCGAAGGCTACGTCCATATCATAAAAGGTTGTCGTCACGAGCCCATTAACTTCAGGTAGGTTTTGCCTCTCTGCCTTCAGACGGCTGGATACCAATGCCATACGCTGATTAACAAGACTTGCTAAGTCTGAACTAGCGCTCGGTTTAAATATCTCCCTCGGGACCTCTAAAGCCTCGATGAATGTTGATGAGACATCTGCAAACTCCGGCAAGGATATTGAGAAATCCTGCTCGACTCTATCGATAAGCATCGTCGCCTGAAATTTCTTGCGAGCTAATTCGGACTCGATCTCAACAAGGCGAATTTCTAGCGAGCGAAGGTCCGTTAACGAGCCAGTACCACCCTCATATCGCCGCCTTTCGACTCGGATTCCTTCCTGAATAAGCTCTACTACCTTCAGGATGAGTGCTTTTTCACTCTCGTACTGCAAATATTCAGCTGCAGACCCAAGAAGTTCCGCAGCGAGCCGTTGCCTCAACCCATAGATCTTTTCGGAAATCGCTTTGAAACGGAAATCTTCGGATGCGCGGGATGCGTCGCGCTTGCCGAAATCAAACAGAGGGATGCGCACCGTAAAGATGCCATCCAAAAAAGTTTCATCTGACTCGGAAACCCTCGATCTAGCCGAACCTAGCTCGCTATCAATTGGAAAGCGTCCTGCCGAGGTAAACTCGAGTGTTGGACTTCCTGAAATCTCAACGGATCGGACTCTTGAGCTCGCTGCACTTGCATCTGCCCGCATTTTCGCAACAGATACATGCTGATCAACGGCCTCAACCACTGATCTTGGCAAAGAATACTGACCCGCAGCCACAACTACACCACTCAAAACAGTGGACAGCCCCACTATCAAGAGGCCTCCGCAGATCAGGCCAGAGTGGTTCAAACGATATCGGCCAAATTCCCAACCGTTACATTTGGATCATCTACTGACGCACCGTACGCCAGTTCGAGACTATCGTACAGCACCTCAAAAGCAAACCGCCCCTGCCCAAACGTATCGTTGGATGCCAGACGGTCCGATGAATTGACCAAATCTCCACGATTGTCGGTAGTTACACCATTCGCGGCAAACTCGTCGATCTCGTTTGCAGTCACTTCATAAACAGCAATAGTGTCGATGGTATTGGTGCTAAGGATCTTGCCTTCTGCTGACAGCCTTCCCGTCGCCTCAATGTGTAGGAGATAACCGCCGCTTCCCTCGTCGCTCAGCACAAACATCTCGGCTCCGTCTGCACCCCGGTATTCGTCCCACAGCTTTTCGTTGTTCGATGGACTGATATCGTCAACATCAAATTTTATCAAGAGACTTGCAACCGAGATCATCGGCGCAAAATCGAGATACTCTGTTAAACCAAATTCGGTATTCACATCCGCCTGGTACGTGGGATCGACCTCCCAATCTTGATCAGCGATGGCTCTGCCTATAAACGAATTAGGGACATAAGTTGTGTTTCCATTTGAATCAGAAAGCTCTACACCATTTAAGGTTTCTTGATCGCTAGGCGCATCACGCTGTCCTGACCGGTAACCGAAACTCACGATACCCTCGTCGACTGCCAGATTCCAAGATGTAGGCGATCCGTCGACAGATCCAACAGCAGATACAGAGAAGTTCCCAAGCGAATCCGACGTTTGGTTATAGACTATGTCGCCGGCTTCATCCAAAACCGTGAACCCTGACTCATCAAGATCGATATCGTCAAATCTAAACGTCCATGTTTCCTCGGACTTGATAAACGTGCCTTCTAAGTCAAAATAAGATAAAACAGAGGCTGTAGATTCGGCCCCACCGAATGGATCCGACCATGACTCGCTGGATTCTGTCGTGTAGCCGGTGAGAGTTCCACTGACGACCAACTCATCCATACCTGACGTATCCGCTGTCCTTGAGACAACATTCCAATTACCGTCAAATGTAACCGTGATACCGTTTTCGGTCTCAGTCCCTCCATCGAATGCGCCATTTTTATCGTAGCGATAGTTCCATGCCATAGAGAATCCATCAGGGTTCGATGAGCGCCCCTCCACCTGCCTTGATCCGTCATCATTCAATGTCTCAGTTTCTTTGTGGTACCAACCATCACTATCCGAAGACGTCCATGAATAAGCGATCTCATCACTATCATAGCTCGTAGACGTCTGCGACCAAAAACCGTCAGCGGTCTCGTAACGCCAAGTTTCCTTAGAGCCAGTAATTTGCTTCGACAGATCGTAGCTGGTCACCGTGGTTAGACGTGAAACTTCGCCCTCTTCGCGGGTAGGGTTTTCGACGACTCGACGCGTCTCGTAACCTATAAGTGTACCGTCATCGCCAATCACATCGGAGAACTGCAGACCGGCATTTTCCACGACTTCCTTGCTCTCCACCACCCAGTTAGCGCTGTAGATAATCTTTAGGTCATCTCGAATCTCGTAGCCACTCAATAGATTCCAATTACTGTCGTAGATGTATTCGTATTCAGAGAAATACCCCTGGCCATCAGAAGAGGTGCCAAACGACGTAATATTTCCCGTCTCAAGATCGACTGTTTGCGAATAACTCGACTCATAACCGTCACTGTCAGCGTAAGCAGAGCCTAACCACTCACCATTGGCGCCGTATTCTGTTTCGTCTGACGACCATTCTCCCGAGGTAGTCTCTCGGTACCACCGCTCGACGGACCCAATCAGCTCCTCATTTACATCGAACAACAACGCTTTTGTTTGAGTTGTCGTCTCGCCGCGGTAACCGACCCCATTCGACTCAGAAACAATCTCATACCCCACCAAGGTACCAGTTTCATCGAAACGCTCCTCAAGCTGGCTGGCGTCGTAGACAAACTCCGTGTTGAGGATTTCCCAATTTTTGCCGTAGGTCGTTTTGAGAGAATCCTGTACCTCGTATCCGGATACCAAATTCCAGTTCTGGTCATACTTGTAATAATACTCGTGATCCCAGCCAGAACCCGTTGTCTTACCTTGAGATATATAGCCAGTAACGTTATCACTGTCGTCGGTAATCTTTGTGTCAGAGTACTCAGACGACGCGCCGGTGCTGTCGGACCAGCCGCCGCCGATCCAATTTCCATTCGCGTCATACAATTCGAAGTTTTCTGAATAGTAACCTCCGGCCTCCGACCATCGATGGATCACTTTGACCTGCGTAATTTTTCCATCGGCGTCAACTTTAGACCCACTCAAATCAAGCGTGTCTCCGAACTGAATGACGGTAGTCGTAGTAGATGAGCCACCCATACCAGCCATGGCACCACCGGCATCACTCACGATGGAAGCCTGGTACAGGTTTACTCCGTCGATTTCGACCAGCTCAATCGCGTCCATTGTGTAATCATATCCGGTACTAATCAGCTCCCAGTGAGCGCCGTACACCTCTGTCTTGCCGCCCCAGCTATTCTTACCCCAGATTAATGATCCGAATTGGTCGTAGTAATAAACCCAGCTATCACTGCCAGAGGTTCCGGCCTCTTTGGTAAACGACCCCTTGATCTGAGTGTCAACATCGTTGCTGTAATCGTAACCCTCGAGATCGATGTTTTCATCGATCACCGAAATCTCGCTTCGGAATGAAGATGAGCTGTAACCATCTGATCCCGTGGAGGCGTAACCGAGCCACTCACCATCGGCACTCTGGAAATCGTAATTGGTGCTTTGGTACCCATCAGTCCCTTGGTCGGCCCATGTATTCACACTCGCCGTGTACAGTAGCTCTTTGTCTGCGTTGTAGAACTCGACGTATTTGTTACTCGAACTTCCCCAATCGTCACTGAAGCTTTGTCCACCAAAATCTACCTTGAACGCAACCTCAGACTCAAACTGAGGAGGTATCACAGAAAAATCAGAGTCAGTGTCAGACTTTTTAATAAACTCAGCGTCGGGGTCAATCAACACGCGGACGCTATCTATCTGCTCCCAGCCTAGACCATAGATTGTCTTCCATCCATTATTAATCTCAAATCCACCCAGCATCTGCCATTGATCTGTACTGTAGATGTACTCATAAGAGTTACTTCCATATCCACCACTCGACGAGCCTGACTCAATGCGGACATTGATCTCATCATTTGTGTCGTTATCGTTATTAACGTCATAACCGAGATCACTTTCACTCATCGTCGTTGTGATTGTCATCGAAGACGACTTGTTGCCAGTACTGTCTGACCAGCTGCTTCCTATCCACTCTCCCGTCGAGTCGTAGATCGAAGAGTTCTCACTCCAGTATCCGTTATCGTCTTCCCAACGCCAGAATTCCTCCTTCTGGACAAGGTTCGCATCGACCGCCGCAGCATCGAGCGTAAGTACCGTATAACCAGTATCCGAGCCGGCACCCATATCCATGGATTGGCTCTGAATTGTCGTCTGGTAATACGTCTGACCGTTGATTTCTATAGGATCAAATTGAGTAGATTCCGGAAGCGCCAGTTCTGTGCCAATCACCTTCCAGCCCACGCCATAAAGAGTTTTGACACCATCTCGTATCTCATAACCCTCGACGAGCTCCCAACTATCAGTGGTGTAGACATACTCACTTTGCTGAAGCGTGACGCCATCTTGAGTCTCGACGTGTGACCACACGCGAACATCGAGAGTTTGATTCCCCTC
>ENA-OUOG01005495-OUOG01005495.1-marine-metagenome-genome-assembly--contig:-NODE-5495-length-10224-cov-3.928452_pt1 | contig 10224 bp, 13 predicted proteins | sample MGYA00248635_ERZ508505 | MGnify/ENA primary metagenome ERZ508505 (study PRJEB26176, sample SAMN06267871) | marine metagenome | isolation source: Saanich Inlet, British Columbia, Canada | place: Pacific...
TTTAACTGAGTTAAAAACTTTGGTTAAATATGCCCCACATTATTCCTTTATTTTTATGCAGGTTAAATCTTTACCTATGAGAGTTACTGAGTATGTCAAAATTTAGTCCATTTTTAATGATTGCTACTTTAACGAGTAGTTTGTTAATTGCTGCATGTTCAAAGCCTGAGACTATAATCATGTGCCCATATCCGGTGCCAGTACTTGGAGAAGTTAAGACGGTAGTTTCAGATGAAAAAAAGATTGTTTTAAATTTCCCTAGTGTTGCGAATAACGATTTTTATGATGAAGAAGAATATTATACTTATACTTATACTTATACTTATACTTATACTTATACTTATGCTTTTGCTTATGCACATGCTGTTGCTGAATCACATTGCTCAGAATTTGGAAAAAATTCAGAGTTGGAAAATGAAAGTACTAATGAAGGTTTAACTTCGTTAAGTTTTAGTTGTATTAAACATTAACGTTTTGCATGAAAACTTTCTAGGAAACTTATAAATGAATATTTTCTTAATTCTGAAATTTATATTACTTATTTTGGTATCTTACATTGTTTCTGGTTTATTATTATTTGTAGCAACCTCTAATTACAATGATGCACTTTGGTTTGAAGGTGTTGAAATTTTAGTGTTCACAATTCCAATTGCTACAAGTTTATATTTTATCACAAAAAATTATGGAATTGGATTTTGCTACCCCTATGTGTTTGTGATTGCAATTTTTTCTGCAGAAGTCGGTTACAAAAAGCCAATGGATAATTGTTTGAGTTCTTCAATATCCACACAGCTTGAAATGGGTTGTATACCCGTTAACAATACGAGTGGTTCATTACGCCACATTAAAGATGAAATTGTTAAATTCTACTATAATGGACTGGTTAGAGATTTACCGCATCCAACTTCAAATTACAGAATGCTCTCAAGTAAAACTTATAATTATCCTAAGGATATGAAACCACATTTTGTTATATATGCGCCAATAAAATCCATGAAAGATGACTTTAATAGTTTGTCTCGTGAAGAGTTAAAAAATAAGATTATACACTCGTATACAATGTATTTTTCAAATGAAAAGGTTATTAAAAATATTTTAGATTATAATTACGTTAATGCACCAGAAGCGTCTGCTATCACTAAAGATGACATCATTAACCTAACTAAATCTGAATTGTTCTTATCAAAAATAGACCATGCTTTAGAATATATTTATACTTATGAATAAGATGCAAAAACATGGAGTTATTCAGATAATCAATGTGGTACATAGTTATATTTCTCGGTTATTTTTCAAGTGACACACCAAATATAAACATAATAACTAACAAAACCTTTGAGACTTTAGAGGAGTGTATAGTTCAAGAGATTAATATTCGGAACAACTATATGGTTTATGATGAAGTGTGCATCCATGAATCAGATATTGAAAATATCCCTTTTGAAAGATTGATTGAGGGTATGGAACCAAATGAAGAAATAATTTTGAAAATGCCACCCTTATAAAAATGAAACCATTTTTTACTATGTTTCTGTTAGTTTGTATTTGGGCTGTAGAATAATCAGGTGAGAAATAAAAAAGATATTTTTGAAAACTTAATTATAGCTTTATGATAACAACCCCCGTCACTGCCTAACACAGGCAAATGGCTATATTCACAACCCATGAAAACGAAGGTACAGACAACTGACATGTGGTTAGCAGTGTAAACACCCAATCTGTGTAACAGGCTGTGTATATATTACGCACATACCCCCAGCGTCCCCTGCATACCCCTATGACATAAGCACATAACTTAAGATGACATAGGCAAGTGAAGACAGTTAACTGCCCTATACAGAGTAAGTATAATATCACCACTATGCTATCTCACTTACCCTATACTCAGAACAAACTCTGTAAACAGCATACCTATACACTAGCATCATTCCATTACTCGAAGATTTCCATGTAACCCACATAACTGCTCTCAGACAGCTGTAAGCAGTCTGGGTGACCATGTAACTCAAGCATTGCGTGCCTGTCAGTGAATCCTACAGAGCCATTGAGGGCATGTTTATGTGGCATGTTAGGGTGTCATTTCGCCAAGCACTGAACTGATGTACAAACTGATGTACATATCGTGCCTGTTGACAGTGATGCACAGACCTGTAACCTATTGATATTGCCTACAACAGGTGGGGCATTGGTGCTGTATATAGGAAATATATCTCTCCGGGCGCGCCAATAACCCCCTCACATCATGTGCTAACACATTGATTTGTAGGCATTGTGCAATGTCTGCGAGGTGTGGTGATGTACAGAGTGATTTATCTTACCTCATTGTTCCTTTATAGTTATGTGTCTGTTGCATTTGCATCCAGTGTTTATGATGAAATGTACGCTGAATGCCTAAACGAATTTGGAACTATCAATAATGGCATTGTATTAGAATGCGCAGGAAGAGTAATTGACAAAGCTGATAAAGACTTGAGCGAGAAAATTGAAACCTTGAGACAAACCAGATTATCGGAAGATTTTGATAGGTTTCTCCTTAGTCAGAGAAATTGGGAACAATACATGGAAGTCCAATGTGATTTGCAAGGCATTTATGTTGGTTCACCAATGTTTGCGTATTGTCCAATGCAAATGTTGATTAATCGGCATGGTGACATAGACCTCCTACTTGAAAGTCTAAATTACTAACATTTACAGATAAAAGATAAGTATTCAAATTTTCTAGCTTATACCCCTCGCCATAAGTTTCGCCTATGGATTGCTTTGACCATCCACCTATTTGATTAATCATGTCTGACGGGCAGTTTACTGCTCTTAATCTGTCACGCATGGAATGCCTAAAGGAGTGAATGACATAGTCAGTATTACGAGTAGCTGTTCTAACAAACACTTTGTCCTTACCACCGGCTTTTAAACGAAGGTATAGCTTACGTGCTTCAGACAGGATGCAACTGCCATCAGACACATCATCTGTCTTGACCAACTCAAGGGCAGGAATATCCATATTCTGCAGTCTTAGACCCAACCAATAATCCTCAAGCCTTTGTGTCACAGACTTGGATGCATGTAAGGCTGATTTATAGGACTTTGTCCGCAAGCTGAAGCACAGTCTTTTCACACTGTAATGTTCAGCCAAGTCTAAAGGGACACGTCTTAGATAATAGTAAACACCATCACGTAATAACACATGATTTGCTGCATATTTGTTTCTCATATTGTTTCACACCAATTGTCATACAGACACATAAAGTGAAGTACTTCAATTGGTTATATCGTGTGATATACGAGAATTGGTGCCCAGGGGCTGGGTTCGAAGCCTATTTGAAGCACCATTTCAAGACTGTTTCCAGTAATATCAATACTTTAGCATGTTCTGCATTTTGGTCAACTATCAAAACCTTACCTGCAACCTTGCCTGACCCCAGTTCCGAGAACCGTGGACCGAGAGCGAAGGTTCAAGAGCCACGTTTAACCATCGCCAGATCACGTATCACGCATGGCCGGTTCGACCACCTCGGACATCGAAGCGGATTCAAACAGCATAGGACGCAGGATCGAGCAGCTCGAACCTCGGCCTTGGGGGTTACTGACGCTTTTTGCTGATTGGGATTCAATATTGCTTGGGGGTGGGGCCTAGATTGGGTCGGGCGTTGCGTCTTGGATCGCGGTGGTTTGATGGATGGGCTAGATCAGTTAAGGCTGTTTTTGTTTGTGTGAATATATCCCGATATCCCATATCCTCCTATAATATCCCATAATATATAATATAAACAATAAGATAAGTATTTTTTCTGTTGCATTGTTACATGATATAGTATACAAAGTTATTAGTTACACCGGACCGAGTTAGCCGGATATATTGTAACTGGTCGAAGGTCGTAGACTTGACAGCCCCTGACAAGGCACCCTGACCACCTCTCCTGACAAGGAGGCCACAGTACTCGGCAATGCGAGTGGCAAAGGGCGATGTCCGAAACGCAACTACAGCGTTAAGGACTTCGTGCATTTGTTACAGTCCTTATCGCCAGCTAAGGATACAGCAAAATGAAAAAAGTACTTAATCACCCATTCACCGAAGCCTTTTATCACGCTCGGGCTTTATCTGATCAAACCTTGGTTAGGCCAAAAGAAGCCGCTGCTATGCTAGGCATTAGCAGAAAGCATCTCTATGAGCTTTCTTCACGCCCCGGCTTTCCTTCCAAAATCACCATTAGTGATCGCGTAGTCGCATGGCGGGTGAGTGATCTGGAAAACTGGATCAAGCAAATGGAGGTTAGCAATGACTAATGCTATTCATGCAGAGCGGTTTGCGGCCCTATTCAAAGGATATTCAAAGGCATTTGGAACATATGACCCAAGTACTCTTGGCGGTAAAGGAAAACAAAAGCCTCAATACCGTTCAGTAAAGCAAAGTCCTAATATTAGTGACTTTGAACGTCACCTGTTAGGCAAACAGCCTATCGGAATATATGTGCTAGATGACAATGATAAAGTTAGCTTTGCTGCTATTGATATAGACGAATATCCAATTGACCATTCAGGTATTGCATCAAAGCTGAAGTCGTGGGACCTTCCTTTAGTCGTTTGCAATAGCAAGTCTGGCGGAGCACATCTTTATGTGTTCTTTTCTCAGCAGGAAGACCCATCAGCTGTTGTTAGTGCGCTTGAGAGTATTGCAACAGCTCTGGGATACTTGGGGGCGGAGATTTTTCCCAAACAGACCTTTCGTGATAAGCCTAATTCTTTAGGGAACTTCATCAACCTCCCCTTTTTTGGTCACCCAATGCTGAGCTATAACTGCTGGGATGGAGAAGATCAGCTAGATTTAGAAGGCTTCTTGGCCCTAGCAGAGGCAAGTCTTACTACAATTAGTGAGCTAGAACAGGCCATTCATGAAGCTGGGTTTATGAAGTCCATATCGGATCACTCAATGCAAGATAATAATCCCGTTAGTGGCAGGAACGACTTTCTATTTAAATTTGGGTGCAAGTTGAGACGCCTAATATCTGATGACAAAACTGTAGCGTCACAAATTCGCGATAAGAACAAGTTAGCTTCATCAGATGATCATCCAAACTTTTTACGAATAGGACCCTTGTCCAGTGGTGAAGTGGAAAAGGTCATTGAAAGCGTCCTAAAACAGGATATTCAGTCTGGATCTGTAAAGCTGGCTGAGATGGTTTCTGATATGAACCAACATCACGCCCATGTGATGATTGGCGGCAAAGCTAAAATTATTAATATCAAGCACGATCCCATTCATGGCTGGAGGACGCATGACTTCTCTTCGCCGGCTGATTTCCGTTCCTGCTACTCAAATAAGCTAATCAAGGTTGGTGATAAAATGAAAAGTGTTGGGCAAGCTTGGCTTGATCACCCTGACCGCCTTTCCTTTCAGGGTGTCACCTTTGACCCTGATTACAAGGATAGTTCATACTACAATCTCTTTCAGGGCTTTGCTGTTGAATCTAACGAGGGTGATTGTGGGTTATACCTAGATCATATCAGATGTAACATCTGTAAGGGCGATAAAGATCTTTATCACTATGTCCTAGATTGGATGGCAGATGCCATCCAAAACCCAAGCAAGAGGCCCGGAGTAGCATTAGCTATAAAAGGTAAGCAAGGGGTCGGAAAAGGGGTATTTGCAAGTATCTTCATGAGCCTCTTTGGGCCGCATGGGATCCAAGTAACCCAGTCATCGCATCTTGTGGGCAATTTCAACGCCCATCTCAGGGATAAACTATTAGTCTTTGCTGACGAGGCATTCTGGGCTGGCGATAAGAAATCTGAAGGTGTTCTGAAAGCACTTATTACAGAAGACACGCTTGCTATCGAGATGAAGGGTGTAGATGTTCTTACATCACCTAACTTCACACGTCTTATTCTGGCTTCGAATAATGAATGGCTCATTCCGGCAAGTGCTGATCAGCGGAGGTTTGTTGTATTAGAGGCCAGTGTTGCTAAGCAGCAAGATAGTGCCTACTTCAAAGTAATCGCTGATCAGATGGAAAATGGCGGCAGGCAAGCGTTGATGAAGTTTCTGATGGACAGAGACCTATATGGCATCAATCTCCGCAACATTCCTAAAACATCAGCATTAACAGACCAGCTCCTATACAGCCTAGATAGCGTTGGGCAATGGCTTTACACTTGCCTTGACTATGGGGGATATCACGATAATAGCAGCGACTCTGATGAATTAAAGAAATGGCCTGATTTTGAGCACACTCATAAATTCCACAATGCTTATCTTAATTACTGCAAGCAAAATTCAATAAAATACATGGTGCCACCTACTATTTTTGGCAAGCAACTGTTTCAAATTCTTCCAGATGTCAGGAAAGAAAGGAGAACAATAAACAAGGACGGAAGAAAACCAGTTTATGTCCTTCCATGTCTTGAACATGCAAAAGAGCAGTTCATTGAAACAAATAAGCTCTATGGTTTAGTGTGGTCAGATAACGAGGAGCTACCCCTAAGGCAAGTGTCATAGCTGCCATAGGAGCTTTGTCTTGCTATGCCACTCAAAACCAAGCCTCAGCCTAAGGATGTCATAGCTGCCATAGCAGGCATGGAAGAATAAATACTTACCCCTGCAGTAGACCATGATAGATATAAAACGAACAGAATTGGGGTGTTTGCTGTGGCACCTGTGACACCCTTTCTGTTGTTGAGTGAAACAAAAACTCTACCTAATCAAAAGCTAATCTTTACTTGGCTGTTGATGCCAAATCCAAGGTCCACAAGGCGGTAGCATTAGCTTTAATTATCTTTTTCCAAAAAAAGACTGCGCTGAGATGGGCATTTAAGTACCTTTCATGTCGTGTATTGGTCTCAGATATCCAAGCACGTCCTTCCTCGGTCCTTGGACTAGTATTGGCACTTCCATGTAACCATTAACAGCGTTAGGGGGTAGATGAAAGGCCAGTTGTCTAGTCAGCATTTAAAACAGTAAAGTAACCAGCAAAAGGTGCGCTGGAAAACTCTTCAGGAGCGCTACCATCTGAGTCGCCATCAACAAATTGGGCTCCATAGTTAGTGAGAATGAAGTTAAAGCTTACTGAATAGGTCTGGCTTGTTACTGTGAAGGGTGTGGCCAGATTCATAACTGCAACCAATCTATCACTATTGTCGCAAGTGCTTCCATCTGCAATATCAGCACTGTCACTTCTTGCAAAGGTTGTATCGGTAATAAAACCGTCCATAGTTCCACCAACAACTGTAGCGCCCACATAACCGGATGCGCATGTATTATCACCAAAGTTTTGCAGTGAATCTGTTTGCGTAACCGCTGGCCCCGTAGTGTTAACAGCAGTGTTTCCCGCGCTATAATATGTGGTTGCTGACCCTCCAGTTGGTGTGTTAGTAAATGAGCCAGCTACCGTAAAATCTGTTCCTAACTTGATATATGGATAACTATATGTTCCCTCAACTGGCACCGACGCTGTGCCGGGCAGAGACGTGGTTGTTCCAATCGTGGCTGCAAGGTCTACAGCAGTAGGTGCAGCGTCAGAATAGATAACTACGCAAGTTGACGCGTCAAAGGTTGCGCTTGTTTTCGCCGCACCATATGGGTGCGCGGTGCATAACCCAATTTCATATATCATTGTGGAAAACGTTGATGGTGTTACTCGACAATCTCCATCGTCTACCAGCATATCGCCGCTTGCACTACAGGCAGATGCATCAAATGCATCCTCGTTCTCTACGGCAGCACTGGCTGGCAATAAGAACGTAAAAAAAATCAAAAAAGATGATACTAAAAATTTCATGTGATATGTCATTGTTCTACACTCCACCAACCGCGGCAACAAACTTTGTTTGGACTACAATTGCGTTATTGCGCCGAACTTTATCTAGCATTTTGTTTTTCATCGACCCGCTTTCAAACATCTTATCGGAAAAGATTGGCTTACTATAATTCTTAACTTGTTTGCCAAGCGGGATATTGTAAGAAACTTGAGCAAAGTTCACATCTGTGGTCGAGCCATCATAGTCTTTTCGCCCCATTTCAATGCTAATCCCAGATCCAAATAGATGCGAGTAACCGAGACTGTAGGTATTGCCCTCAATATCGGCAACATCAATCATGTCCCATTTAAACCTCTTAGCGTAAAGTTTAGCGCTCGGAAGATATGGCATCTGAACACCTATTTCTAAATCATACCCGTCCAGTGCTTTTTCCGACGCACTATTTTTACCTGTTCGCCAGTCTGTCAAGCCGTGGTAGCTATTGCCGGTAAATTCAATGGCTGATGATTTAAGCTCAACTCCGACACTGGCACGTTGATGCCCATAATCTGGGTTGTAATCAAAAAAGGCATTAATGCCGGAAATAAAATTTTCATCATTGCTCAAATATCTCTGGCCAAGACCAACATTGAGTGTCGTTCTGGCATTTGCACTATTTACTGATGATTGCATAAATGTCTGAGAATGACCGTTATTGGCTGACCACAATCCGGTAACATTCAAAATATCATAGCGCGGAGTGCCTTTATCAAAGCCTGTCACGCTAATCTCAGTATGTGAGTTTGCTATGGAGCTATCTATAGCTTCTGCGGCATTATTGGCAGCCGCATTGACGGCAGTTACTATTGCCGTTGCTTGCGGATCTTCACTTCCGGCAATATTAGCGACGTTCTCCGCAACCGCTGCTTCACGAGTATCTGTTCCATCATCTGGGCCTAATATAAAATCGACCGAGTTATTCCACCCACTGTCAATCGAAGAACAGCCAGTCAGTAGCAGCAAAATAAAACTGCTAGAAAGTTGCGACTTTTTCATAATCTATGTCTCCAACATGCAAATATATGTTTGTTAGTGACAATATTTGCCAGCAGATCAGCAACGATTTCAATACTATGAATATGGTACCTAGAAGAAAAAGACACCTAAATTGGTTGTGCAGATTATGAAAAATCGTCAAGATAAACAGGTATAACTCTCCAGAGGGCATGGAATGATCAACATCGCAGTTTTAGAAGATGATTTATATTTACAACAGCGATTTGCGCGCATCTTTAAAGAGTGGGATTACGTTCAGCAGGTTTTTACATGCTCCGAAAATGCCGAATTTTTATCTGTATTGAAGAATAATCATATTGACATTCTGCTAGCCGATCTTGATTTGCCAGATGGGCGGGGAAACCAAAGCATAAAGGCATTTTTAACCTCAGCCGATACAGCCATTTCGATTGTTGTTTCGTCATCAATGGATAGTGAAGTTATTCTGCAAGCGATAGCTGACGGAGCTATTGGATATATTCATAAGGAAGACGATTCTTTTGAAATCATTTCAGTAATCAAAACAGCATTGGCTGGATCTTCACCAATCTCGCCATTGATTGCAAAAAAGATTGTCGCCACCCTTCAGAATAGAGGAGATGGTGGGCTAAATTCACCCCTTTTACATAGCAAAAGAGATCGTGAGCCTAAAGAAAAAAGGGACGACAGACATATAACCAAGCTATTATCAACGCGTGAATTAGAGGTTCTTAACCTTATTGCGCGCGGGCTTTCATATTCTGAAGTGGCTACAACATTGTCCATCTCGAAAACAACTGTGCCAGTTCACATCCGTAATATTTATCGAAAGCTACAGTCGAACAACCGCTCTGAGGCTGTTTTTGAAGCACAGTATTTGGGATTACTGAAATAGTGTGGGAAAAATCCAAAAGCCAACTTCTGCTAATTATCATGATGTTTTTAGTGCCCTTTATTTGTATTTGGGTGCCAAAGGCGTTTTTAAGTGTATCCTCATATGACTTCGTCATTGAAGAACTTAATACCTCGGGAGCTTCGAGCTATAGTACTAGCTTACCCTTTTCTGAGAAGCTGCCCATTAATGGGCCCACCATTCGCCTTCATAGTAATTTGAGGCTTAATCAATCAAGTCCTATTACCTCTGATTCAATTTATATTCCCTTTTACGAAGGGCGGCTGAAATTTTTTGTTAATGGCACTCTGTTCTTTGATAGTGATACCGAAAAATTTTGGCAAAGCGGGCTTCGCATTCCTGATGCCTTAATTAAATTACCCAAAATGGATGGACAATCACCACCGGACATAAGTTTTTCAATTGAAGGCAAGGGAATTGGCTCAATCACCTTATCCAAAATATATTTTGGGCAAGAAGCCACTCTCGCAACCTTTGCATATCGCAACAGCGTTTATTACGAAAATATGCGAGCGGCGTTATGGGGCGCTGAAATTTTTATCTTT
>ENA-OUOG01005502-OUOG01005502.1-marine-metagenome-genome-assembly--contig:-NODE-5502-length-10214-cov-1.912400_pt1 | contig 10214 bp, 2 predicted proteins | sample MGYA00248635_ERZ508505 | MGnify/ENA primary metagenome ERZ508505 (study PRJEB26176, sample SAMN06267871) | marine metagenome | isolation source: Saanich Inlet, British Columbia, Canada | place: Pacific...
CCGTGTCTAGGGTCGGCCTTTTTGGAAATACACGCAGAAGTCCATCGTGCCGAAAGGTCTAAGGAGTCTAAATATTTTTGTGCATTATGTCCATCCGACAGGATCCAGACTTTTTTTAGTAGCGCATATTTGAAACTCCATATGACTAGGGAACATTTTGCTCCGTTCGCAAATACTTGTATGGAATGTGGTTTCATGTTTCGCTTTGCAGAAAAATTGCATGACCATTATGAAATCCAGCACAAATCAGACGAACATAGTAGCTTTAACACCAAAGATGCCAGATGCACTAAATGCAGGCGCATTTTTCCAAACCAGGTTGATTTACAACACCACCTGGCCATATGTGATATAAAGGAATGTAAATTTTGCTACTGCCTGTCTAGTATACATAACCCCAGTCCGCATGAATGCGGATCGAGTGGTATTGCGACCGGGGCCGATTTATGCAGGCAATCGCATTCTACCATTTCTCGCACAAATGATCCAAGAATTAGCGGCATTAAAAGGACGAATATGCCGCAAACGACGAGCGGTTGCTCTTCTCCTAGAAAGATGGCTAAAAGATCTATATTGATTGAGAATTCCAGTTCGGAAAATGAAGACTATGGTGCAGAGTTATTTCCCTCGCTGACCTCACCCAAAAAACCTTCCACCCACGATAATTTGAATTAGATATCTCACATAGTGAGCAATTGATTGAGAACTGATTCTAACTGTTTCTTAAGTCTCAGCTTGTTTAGAACTGACCAAGGTAAAATAGTACAGTCGAAAATAGCTGATCAGGCTATGATACTCTATACTACATATTGATAAGAATCGCATAACTGAAAGGGACTGATTTGTTATGTTTTTACATTTTCATGCTCGCCGTATCAGGTTTTAATTAATTTAGCATGTGAACAATGGCAATAGTCCGATAAGGGTGTAGTACGCAGATACATGGGCCAATTAGACCCGATTTATTTACAATTTGAAGCAGCAAGAACTCAATTAGCCTCGGGGCAATAGTGACTGGTCACGACGCTTAGACAGATGTGTGAATTATAATAGGCAACGTAATCGTTTTCGCATTATTTTAACTATCACGCAAGATTGTGCTTTTAGCATAAGGATTGCCTGTGGGTAGCAGTCATTGAGAGAGTGATAACATAGCCAGCTATTGACAAGCCAGATAGTTCAAATTTTGCGAACTAGGAAGTTAAAAATTTGTAAAATTTTGATTTTAACCAGGCGATAACTAACCTTAGCTGTAATTCAGCGTGGTGGGATATTATCACTTCATGAATTCTCCGCCTATATCTACTGAGTGGGTAACCTTTACGATATTATGTATTTCCGCAGCGGCCCTTATGCTACAATTATGTGGGTTCATATATTACACCTATTACCATTGTGTTTGGCTGAGACGGCGCGACCGTCTCCTCAAAAGAATTCATTCCACCCCGCATCTCCTTTAGAACCGTTGGCAGACATTTCACAAGCATTAGCTATGGATCACGTTGAAGATCTTGGCATAGACTGGTCACATACATATGACAGCGAGTGGGAAACTCACCCTATTCGTCATGTATGGCAATGTAACGTCACTGCACAGCCACAAAATCCAGGTCTTTATTATAGCCGAGTTTCAGGATTCATAATTGCACAAATGGGTACCTTCCGCGAAGCCTTTTTCCCTGACTCCCGCTACTGGAAAGATGGCGACCTACTTGATCTCGAAAAATCGTGTTTATGTCACCGCCATGTATCACATATCCGCCCGGGGCTATCATACAGCGCGCTCGAACGAGATGTTACTTATCGACGAGATATCCGAAATAACATTCGCCATATATGGTTATGGGAAGATTTTGTCACAGCTGACGCGTTCGCACGAACTAACCCGTCAAATCGCCTAACACAACATATGACTGTGTATCGCATTATGGTACTTAGCTTATTTCGCAAATTCACGACAGTAAATGCCCGCTGTTCGCGGACAACTCGTCGCTATCATGGCGAAGACAGAATTAGGAAACTCAAAGACTCTATACGAGTCGATTGGAACTTATATACTTTTACAGCGAACATACCATGGCCTGATTTACGACGAGCACACCGTTCAGACATTACGTCACCACTCGCAATTGATCTCGCTGCAAGAATTAATGAATTCTCAGCACAACAATGGGCTAAACTAGGTCTCCCCGCTAGCGCAAACCAAAATTTCACAAAACAAGACCCAAGCGAGTCATTTTGGTCTTCTACCGCACCCTGGGCGACGCCAACGTCCCAGCCACGGTGGACAGCTTCCACCGCACACCGGCGACCTTCGATACCATACCGTAGAGGCGGGCGCATCAGGTGGCCCATAGGTGGTGAAGCCTCCGTGCACGGGTCGGAAAGAAGGCCGAGTGACGCACAAATACGCGAATACAACAAAATGGTGGCGAGAGAGAGACAGAGAGATTTGGATATAGCATATGACCCGTTGAACGAAGAGAGCATACCAAAAACACAACATACGCTAGAAAGTACTGACTTAATTCCACCTTATAAAAAAATAACAGCTCCGCCAGATAGAATGACGTTTCGTGAAATTTCATGTACCTTTGAAGGAAATGTCTATGCAGACCGAGAATTTCAACAGTTGCCAGTACACGTACAGGAAGTCTATCCCGATCGCCAGTGGTATAGGACTGACAGCGACCCGTATAGAACAGATTATTTGGGATTGTATAATTCGGTAGCTGGTAAATATTACCAATATTTCATATTAGATCCAGAGAGAATTAAAACTATCACTGACGACGCGCAGTGGCGGACACACGGTAGGCCTTTTCAAGCCACTAATATCTTTGACGAAATCGTATCTAAATATCTTAAAAAACAATGGTCGCCGGTTGCAACGTTCTTGGGGGGAATCACCGGATTACCTAAAAATTACTTGGGGTCGTTGAAGTGGGTCCGGCCAAGCACTTATGATACCGTGCGTCACAAAGTAAAAAATTTCCATGACCATAAAATAGCTATTTCAACCTATTATCCTTTTGCTTATTACTGGGCTATGCCATCTGCGATTGAAGTAGACCCACGATGTCAGGATAGGATAGCGCAAAATCCTTCCTGTAAGCGCCCGATAACGGGTGTCAGAGGTAAATTGGCCTTCAGACAGCACGTCACGCTTGATGTCTCCGAAGGGAGAAAGGTATTCCCTATGTCTCCGATAATAATTCCCGAACCTGGGAGCCGCCGCCACCTTGCTGTCACCCAGGTCCCGTCTATATACGGTAACCTAAATATGAACGCAGACTCACACCAGCGACAAAGGCGGGCAGCAGGCGCCGCCGTTAAACTTGGATATACTATACTAGCTTTCGCAGGTATAGGTTTGGGCACGGGAGAAGTAGCGTTACGATTGCATATTGATACATTGGTAGAGCGTCTACAGACAAAAGTTGAAAGTTTGTCAAATTATACTATGGAGAGATTTCGTAAAGATGAATCGAAAATTGGCAAATTAGCATCGCAAATCAATAGGCAGTACGAAATCGATCAAGCACAAAGCGACCTTCTAGATAAAATCCTTGAGAAACAGATATACAAATACCGACTTCAACAAGAGAGAGATAACTTGCAAGATGCCCAGATTTCCCAGAATCATCAAATGGCTCTAAGGCTTCAAGGAATTTTAATTGATATAACTACAACCATAGAAAAACAGGCCACTATAGAACTATTGGTCGATAAATTGGTTTTGAATACTCTTGCAGAGTCCACAGGGATACCGATTTTCAATCGAAGCCAGGCTTATCTGATGAAGCTCACTAGTGGAGCCTTACATTTAAAGGTTATCGCCAAAAAAATGAATAACTTTAGCAATTACAGCGCAGAAGCGATAGACCTAGCAAATCAGGCAAGACGGCTTCGGAAGTTGACCAATACTACTCACATGGAAATGACAGATCTGATGGAAAAATTTCAGAATGTCAGCAATTATACACATAACCCATTGAATATGTCAAATCTTTACGAAGACGATTTTGCCTGGACAGATATAAATATGGAAACAGGAGGTTTAGACAAGGTGTTACAAACCATACTCGGCACCGGAAGCGATGTCGTGACGGGAATCGGAAATGGTTTAGAAAGTTTATTTAACACAGGGCTTGGCATATTGAAACCGATTTTGACGTATTTAATACCCATCGCCTTAGGCGTAGGAATATTGATGCTGCTTATTGTCATCTTGAAATTCAAAGTATGTATTCCTCATGACACCGGAACACGAAAACCTATTACGGAAATGCTTTTAGAGCACTTCCCAGACGTTGCGGGAAAAATCCCTGATAATACAGATTCAGACAGTGAAGGAGAGAAAGGCAAAAGTAATGCTTCACAAATAAAATTGTGGCATGACTCAGCAAAAGTCGACGACAATGACGCACCAAAAAAGAGGTTATACTTCGACCTTGGGCCTTGAACCTAAGTTCGAAGAATTATCTTGGCTCACATCATATATCTAGACGCGTATCTTTACAAAGTCAATGTATCCCTTAGTTGCCAATATATACGAGAGAGTTGTTACTAATTCATGAATCGTGTGTTAATAAGGCATTCAAGTGCTGTAAATATCCCTAGGTATTTTGAGATTATGGTGTTTTCATTTTATTTACTTCAAAATATTGCTTATAATCCCTATGTTTACACCTTGTCATCTCCTCACATGTAAGACTATGTGTGGATATACGTAACTGCGTGAATGATTATTGCATTTTCAGGCGCACGAAGGAGTGCTACTAGGGATTAACCATGCATTTTAGGGACTGGGTTTTGCTCTTGTTGTTATCTGCCGCTAATGGTCTGGCGAAGACGGAAAACACAGAAAATCGACCTCAATTCGCCAACGACCTTGCCATACTCGACATTCAAATTAAAGCGCTCATTAACGAGACTCTGCAAATCAGAACTGAATACGGATTATCTCCATCAGACGAATTGAGTATCCATAATTCATTTTTGATAGACCAAATATCTGGGCTAGAAAATGCAGTTGCAAACTTCACCATATATGCTGGAAACTTACAACCAGTGGAGAATACCGTGTTACATCTCTACGCTGAATTATCGAACTTCTTTCATATAGTAGAAAATAATTTCACAGCGATAGCCTCAGGCGTATACAACGCTTGCATCCTCTGGTATGACATAGCTAATCTATCTATATTGATAGATGGAAATATAACACAGTCAAGAGAACTTGTTCCAAAATTTGACCACATAGGCTTACAATTATACCAATTTGCAGAACAACCCCTTGTGAACTTGTGGTCATTGATAGGCATAGGGAGGGGACATGTTGCTAAGATACACAATTTGTTAACTCCTACCCATCGCGTTTTTCGTAATGACAGCCTTACGACGCCTACAGTCACGACAGAAATAATACACCTGGCAGCTATACTCCACTCCGGAGATGCGACGATGCGTGCGGCCATTGCATTCGCGGGTCACGTTGCGGCATTGGCGAATAACTTGCGCGCATTTCACGTACGCCATTTCATGAAAATTACGTCGTCTAAGGCATATCTCAATCCCACGGTTACTCAGACTGATGAGATGCTCCGGTCATTATATGCAGAAGTGGACCTTCTGATTACAGAAATAGAATATCTCAATGTTACGTTCGGGTTACCGGACAATAGGCCGCCGGATGTCCAAGATCCAGAGATGAGAGGGATAGAAAAGGTTAATCGAATAACTATTTTTCAGCCAAATAAATCAAACTTGACTTTGGATGAACAAATAGAGCGGTTGACGAGATACGGCCACTGGGTGTCTAACGCCACTAGAAAACTGGAAGATCGCGTCCGATCGGTAGCATTACGTCGTGCCAATCCATTGATGAACGTTTTAAAGAAAGCAAACAGCGTCGAAGGGGTTTTGAATGACCTAGCGTCCGATCCATACGCTCGAAACTTTGAAACACAACAGACATATTTAGCCCATGCCATAGCCTCATTGAACGAATTCGAACGTTATAAAATAGGCAATATTCGAGCCATACTCGTTAAATGGCAGAAAGCTAGTTCATTACTTTCCATATACGCACGACAGTTGCACGAGAGGGTTACACACGCAGATGAATTGTCGCAGGAGGTACGGTCGCGGTTGACTAGCGTTATCACCACGGAGCTAAAAATTCCGTCCCACTTCACTACTATACAACTTAGCAATCTCACGCGTGACATTCAAACACTCGAGAATTTAACAGATTCTGTCGTACGTAAGGCAACGACACTCGCCAGATTCAATATCTCGGATACGGAAATCACATACGAACGATTAACCCAGTTCCGGAAGGTTAATTCGTGGCTTCTAAACGGCACTCTTCCGAATTTCACAGTCGATTTCACAATTGGACAAACGCCGCAAGGTTTTCCAATACCAGTATGGCCTACCGCTACCGCTTCTACATCACGCGACACCTCCGTGATAACGTTGGACCGATCACACGGACGTTTAGCCGACATAACGAACACGTCCCCGACACTCCGTAGGGACATCGCCGCGACCGAGTTATTTACTCAAAGTAACTTGGGCCGAAATGCGACGCAAGATATCACACTCGAGAGGACTTATACGCGCTCTCTCATAAAAGCCGGCCATGACGCACTTCGTGACGCAATCGCATTGCTAGAAGAAAGGATACCTGAGGACTCCATGTTGATCCGATTGCAAGACCGACTAGACGACACCGATCGCGAACATAAAAGACTGCTTGGCGATATTTTATTAGACACAAAAACAGTTCGCTATGCCCTTGATAAAGCGGTGATTCAATTATATAATGATAGTTTGGAGAGAGACGCGGCAAGTTATCACGTAATATCTCAGCTAAATCACTCATTGGCCAATGACCGTAATGAATTGGTAATGTTTACGACAGACTTGCGGAACGTTACTCTCGCGAATCACGCAAGTACAATTGGCCGTTTAGCAGATATTCTCGAAGCGCTCGTTTCGCAACAGGCATTTCAACAATCCGCCATTTTGAAATTGCGAGGTATCACAGCGACACAAAACGCGGTCAAAAGTTATCTCGTTTCCCGGCTGAAGGCGGCAGCAGTAATCGATGTGACTCATACGTCCGCCATTAATGAATTACTCTCGCTCTCGGATGAACGGCATACTAGTATCAATGACAAATTAGGTATCATACGAGCGTCACTCGCTACGAACCACCAGATAGGTCAAGAGGCTATGTCAAAATGGTTCAATCTGACTTACAACGGCCAAGCTTCTGTCGCAAACATCATATGGAATTTACATAACTTTACTGCTGACAGTTTAGAAAAAAACCGCCACTTATTCACCTTATTGTTTAACAAAGCCTTGAGTAGAATAGATTCGAATCAACTCATGATGGAGAAGTTCCAAAATAGGACTACTAATGAGATGAATACCTTGGTTTCTAAAGTAGGTCATCTGCTCCATAACCAGACATATATCTTCAAAAAACTGTTAGACGAATATGTTCAGAACCTGAACTCCACTTTAGTTTTTCAAAAGGGATATGACATCCAAATTTTACGGCTCACCAAAGCCCAAAACAGACTCGACAAGATGTTATCTACGGTTCCACAATCTATGACAGATATTGATGCAGGGGTTTCACAGTTACACACTACCTTACAGCAGGTATTGGCAGAAATCCAGACCTTGGATTCTGCCCTAACTGCTCATGTTAACTTGACTCGATCAATAACTACGTTTAACGTAAAAACTGCATACCAACTTATTTTACGCAAAATGGAGCATCACGACAACGATATCACCTCTCTTGACTATTTGATGACCCAGGCATATTTTTCACTTACTCTCCTGAAACGAGAAGCCTCGGATTTGCTACGACGTACTTCCGACTTGGGTATAACCCTCCAAGGTCAAAAGGCACAGATTAGTTTTAACGAACGCGACAAAAATATCATCATACTCTGTTCAGCCTCGCTTGTGATTTTATTTTTTCTCATAATAGTTTACCTATGGTGCAAATTAGCTGCACCGTGCTGTGAAGCACGTAGCACACGCCTCACTACCACTTCCCAAACCAAACGTGAAGTCCGTGCGTCCCGAAAATACCTCGAAGCTGCCCTTGGAAATTCCAAGGAACTGCGAGCCTTACGTCATCCGTAAAATTATTATTAATATTACTCACTTGATTGTCTGTATATAGTCGTGACGTTTCCATTGTACATTCCCGCATACATCATATGTATTTTCTCTTAAGATACTTATCTACTCCATAACAACACGACTGTCTCGTCACTGGCTGGACTCTGCACTATATTCATCTACAAAGGGGATCCATTATCAATGAATTCTTCACCCTGTTCGCTGACGCGTAACATCACTCCATATACATTCTGTCAACATTATGCCGGGGTTGCTGCTATATCTCCTACAACAAGTTTTGGCATTACTGCACGCAACAAGCGCTACAATCGCTATTCCATCAGATCAAGCTTACAAATACTACATTCTCCCAGGTTTCGCCCGGGGTCAATAATTCCATTCGAATTACGACAACTCCCCGTTTCGCCTTCTCTATGTTCTCGGCGATGATGAGCAACATTTGCTTCACAGCGCCCACTAACGACCTTATTCTCCACTTCAACAGACGGGGGGGAGATGAACAGATGAACATTGCTACATCTTTATGCAATAACAAGATGAACATTGCTACATCTTCATGCAATAACAACTACAAATCAGTAACAGGCAAAGATAAAGTGCCATCAACAGCAACAATTACGTACACCGAGGCACGTGTGGTATAAAAAAATGAGACTGCATCGAACACAAGCTTACCATCTATCCAAAGAATTGTGCTATCAGCAAAAGCCAAACTCAGCTAAGCACAATGCGGCGAACCGCCAATTCACAAAGGAGATCAACGATAGACACTTAAAGCAACCTCCAGGTATTCTATGTCAACCCGAGCGAACTCAGAGACAATCTACACAGAGTCCAGGACAATGGTGACGAGATCATCGTGATGAAAAAAACTTTCAAAAAAAATTATATAAACGAAAACCCAAATACAAAATATCAAAATCGAAATACCCCAAAAAATTTATTACTTATATGAATTATGTGACCATGTAAATAGCTGAAATGTCACAATAGTGCCGGCTATAGGTTGATCTACCTCCATGCCCTGGCCGCATGTGAAACCCAGGTCCCTATTTAAGACCGTCCATTCGACATCTTGGGAATGGCTGTAGGAAGATCTGGCCCCGTGCCTTGATGGCATTTGATGGCTGAGTCCCTATCGTAAGACCTACCATGTAAAGATCATGGACTTGCGAAATAGAATTGGTACCATTTTGACATTTCAGAAAATGTTAGGATTAGTGTCAGTTCTGTTTCATGATTAACTGTGTTGTATATCGCAACCGGTATGGGTACTGGGACACTTCCAACCCGTATAAAACCCTTCATTTAACATCTTGTAGATTAAGAAAAAAATTTGCGCTCATTTCTTGAGCAATACCGGGTAGATGTTTCCCTTGGGCATCGTAAAGCCACCCATTTTTAACAACCTGGAAGCACCGTATCATCTGGCGTATCGCCATTTGGACATACCTTGGTCACGATTATTGTCAGTAACATCCTTTACTGAACCATAGCCTTAAAAAATTGGCTCACCTTTAACTTATTGCTGTAATTGTTTCAGGTGTAATCGTGTGTATGCAATGAAGATCCGTCGTGATGCAAGCAAGAGTACCTAACCATGAGTAACTAGAGACATTAGGCCAAGTAAAGCCTGGATAAAGGACTCGGCGGGAATACCCCTTGAATCGGGTACCTTTATCTCAGTAGACTATTAAATAACCCTTCTTATGTATCCTCACTACATCGTCCTGATTAAGAAATTGACCTGCAGACCTGCAGACCCTACTCTTGCTCACGACGTTTGACTATTATTAGGCCTAAGACTTGCATGTTGATATAACCACGTCAGCTGGCGCAAGTCAGTTTGATGAATGATACAATTATCACATATATACTTCCTCGTGTATGTTTAGATTGTATCGTTAGTACTATCCTACGTCACTATATATAACCGAGTGAAAATTACGACCTTGAATGAGTTCTTTGACGATTATGGCTTTTATGAGACTCTCCATAATATGTTATTATTAACAAATGTCTAAGAACGCTTATGA
>ENA-OUOG01005503-OUOG01005503.1-marine-metagenome-genome-assembly--contig:-NODE-5503-length-10212-cov-2.675284_pt1 | contig 10212 bp, 7 predicted proteins | sample MGYA00248635_ERZ508505 | MGnify/ENA primary metagenome ERZ508505 (study PRJEB26176, sample SAMN06267871) | marine metagenome | isolation source: Saanich Inlet, British Columbia, Canada | place: Pacific...
TACGGCTCGAGAAAAACTCATGATGGCTTCATGGCACGGTGGCATGAGCATTGCTTATTCTCAAGTGGGTGTGGCGCACGCCATGAGTTATGGCTTATCTTATGTCCTTGGGGTGAAACACGGTATAGGCAATTGTATCGTCTTTGATCACCTTATTGATTATTATCCATTTGATGTGGCTTTATTCAAAGAAATGAAACAGGCCCATGGTATTGAGCTGCCGCAAGGGATTTGTAAGGATTTGACTGAAAGCCAGATGGATACCATGGTTAAAATTGCCTTGAGTTTGGTCCCCTTATGGGAAAACGCGCTTGGTTCAGATTGGGAATTAAAAATTAATGCCGATAAACTCAAGGCGCTTTACGCCAAAATGTAATTGATTTATGCGATTTTTAGCCAAGATTATTTTTAATAAGCTATTGGGTTGGGAGCTTCAAGGCACTATAGATTCCAGCATAAAGAAATGCGTGATCATCGTGGTGCCCCACACGAGTTCCTATGATTTTATTATGGGGCTTTTGATCCGTAGTTTATTGCGCTTGCGCATCAATTATTTGGGTAAAAAGGAATTATTTACTTGGCCCATAGGGTACTATTTTCGGTGGACTGGTGGTGCTCCTTTAGACCGCACACCAGGTCAAAATAAAGTAGAAAGTATCGCCAAATTGTTTGATCAGCACAAGACCTTTAGGTTAGCTCTATCACCCGAGGGCACGCGAAAGAAAGTGGATCAATGGAAAACGGGATTCTATTACATCGCCACGACGGCCCAGGTCCCCATTATTCCAATCGCATTAGATTACGCCAAGAAAGAAGTTCGTATTGGCGGAGTTTTTCAGCCCACAGGATCCATTGAAAATGACCTCCCTATTTTGGAGAAGCATTTTATAGGCGCAGTGGGCTATATCCCAGAATATTCTTGGAGAAAAGACGCCTAATATTCTGATTCGCTCATGGTGTGATAAACGTTTTGCACGTCATCGTCTTCCTCAATTTTTTCTAAAAGCTTTTCGATATCAGCAATTTGTTCTTCGGTAAGTGTTTTAGTTACTTGAGGGATACGCTCAAATCCTGAAGATAAAATTTCAAGTCCTCTGCTTTCTAATTCCTTTTGTAAGGTTCCAAAAGCCTCGAATGGGGCGTAAATAAGCAGTCCATCTTCGTCTTTGAACACTTCCTCAACACCATAGTCGATAAGATCTAGTTCGAGCTCTTCTGGATCGATGCCTTCGGCTGGAATTCGAAAATTACAACTGTGATCGAACATAAACTCTACGGATCCTGAGGTCCCTAGGCTTCCATTACATTTATTGAAGTAACTTCTAATATTTGCTACCGTTCTTGTGGGGTTGTCGGTAGCGGTTTCTATCAGAATGGCGATACCGTGAGGGCCATACCCTTCGTATAAGATTTCTTTAAAATCTCCAAGATTCTTGTCGGTGGCACGTTTTATGGCTCGCTCAACATTTTCTTTCGGCATATTCACAGCCTTGGCGTTCTGAATAACCGCGCGCAGCTTGGCATTGCTGTCGGGATCAGATCCTCCTTCTTTTACCGCGATTACAATGTCTTTTCCGATTCGAGTAAAGGCCTTGGACATGGCTGCCCAGCGCTTCATCTTTCGTGCCTTTCTAAATTCAAATGCTCTTCCCATAGTATCCTATAAAACTGGCCAAAAATAACAAAAATGAGCTTTCGCTACAGCGGAAGATGGTGGTTGATTACCTCATTAACCCCAAATTGAAGGTATTTGGGAAGCGGTCGATCTTTAGATAATACAGCGGCATATCGAATATCGTTGGTTGTATATACTCGTTTGAGTCTGGGATGAAAGTTTCCCAGTCGATTAATCAGACTTTTAATAAAATCTTCATGTAAGCAAAGTTCATTACTCCCTAAATGAAATATGCCCTTTTTTGATCGGTTAATGAGATAATGCAGTTGTTGAGCTAATTTATCAGCATAGGTCACATTTATCGACAGATTTGGGAACACATCGACAGATAATTCTTGCTGTAAGGCGTATCTCAGTTCTAACATCCTTGGCGATCCATTGCCGAAGACCATCGGAATTCTAATAATACTCCACTGATCTTCAGGTAGTTTCATTAGTTGGTTTTCGTTATGAATCTGATATTTTCCTAAGTTACTCTGTGATAAGGTTTTGTCATATTCATAGTTCGGAAGCTGGGTGTACCCATCAAAAACATTTGCTGAACTAATGGTGATCAGTCGAACATTTCGTGTTTTACTCATATATTCAAACAAGTGCCTAAAACTTCGGGTAATGGCCGTATACGGTCCTCTTAGGGCATTGATTATTAATGAGGGACGTATCTTTTCTACCGATGCAATGAGATCGTCTTGTTCTAGGTCAAAATCAAAAAACCGCTGATTGGTTTTCCATTCACTGCTATTATGGTAGGTTGCGTAGGTATCGAAATACGGACTTAATTCTTTGTAGAGTGTTTGTCCGATAAAACCGCTTCCGCCAAGAATAAGAATTCGGTGCTTTTTCATGCCTTCCCTATAAAGGGGAGCTTTACCACTTCAGCTTTGATTGATTTATTTCGAATTTGAATAAAAATTTCTGATCCCGGCGTGCTTACATCGAGCGGAACATAGGCAAGACCAATCCCGTAGCCCAGGGTAGGAGAACTAGTTCCCGAGGTTACGATTCCAATAGTTGAACCCGTAGCGTCTACCACAGGATAGTCATGTCTTGGTACACCTTTCTCTAACAATTTAAAGCCTACCAGTTTTTGTTGTAAACCAGCCTCTTTGTAGGCCGCTAGTTCACGGCTATAAATAAAGTCGTGATTGAATTTGGTCACCCATCCTAAGCCAGCTTCTAATGGGTTGGTGGTATCATTAATATCGTTTCCGTAGAGACAATACCCCATTTCTAGGCGTAGCGTATCTCTGGCGGCGAGGCCGATTGGAGGTATACCAGCATTAATTACAGCATCCCACAATTGTGCTACATCTTCGTTTTTGCAATACAGTTCAAATCCGCCAGCTCCGGTATAGCCAGTTGCAGAAATAATCACTTCTTTCACACCCGCAAATTCGCCAATCCTGAATTGATAGAAGGGTATTTGTTCTAGACTAGTCGAAGTCAAAGGTTGTAGGATTTTTATCGCCTGCGGCCCTTGAACGGCTAACAAGGAGTATTCCTCCGAGGCGTCGACTAGTTCTGCACCAATAGATTTGTTTTCTTGAGTTAAGTGCTGCCAATCCTTGTCAATGTTAGCAGCGTTTACTACTAGCATAAATTTTTCGTCAGCGATTTTATATACAATTAAATCGTCTACGATTCCTCCGTTGTGGTTTGGAAAATAATTGTATTGAGCGGCTCCAACTTGAAGTTTTGAGGTGTCGTTGCTACAAACTCGAGAAAGTAATTGTTGAGCGTTTGGACCTTCTACAAAAAACTCGCCCATATGAGAAACGTCAAAAACCCCAGAAGCTTCTCTAACTGATTGGTGTTCAATTTGTATGCCCGCATAAGAAACTGGCATTTGGTATCCGGCAAATTCAACAATTTTAGCACCTAGGGCTACATGTTTGTCGTATAAGGCTGTTTTCTTCATGGCAAAAATTTCCATCAAAAGTAGGAATTAATTGCTGCTCAATAGTTCTTTGAGTTCACTGTATGAACCAATTTTTTGATTCAATTTTTTCTTGCCATAGAGTGAAGCGATAGATTTGGGAACAGGTATGGATTGTTGAATGGCCTGATTTACCGCATTATCGAATTTAACGGGATGTGCTGTTTCTAGAAAAATTCCTGCTTCGGTTTCGGGGTTTATCTGTCCTGATTTTAGTCCTAAATATCCAATCGCCCCATGCGGATCTGCCAGATAATTGTAGTTTGAGAATAGTTCTCTTATGGCCTCCAGGGTTTCATTATCATCAAACCGGTAGGCAGATAATACTCCAGATAGAGAATTATTTTTGAACAACTCTTCAATACGCACAAAATTTGAAGGATCACTAACGTCCATTGCATTAGAAAGGGTAGGTACGGTCGGATTAGGTTGATACCCCATGTCGTTCAAAAATCGAACAACGGTGTCATTCACGTTTGTTGCTGCGATAAATCGTGAAACCGGAAGTCCAATCGAACGAGCCATTAACCCCGCACAAATATTTCCAAAATTCCCTGATGGTACTGAGAAAACGGGTAATCGTTTATCTCCTAATGTTCGAAGGTTTTGGTAGGCTGCGATATAGTATAGCATTTGTGGTAGCCATCGAGCGACGTTGATGCTGTTGGCCGAAGTAAGGCGTCGTAATTTGGTGATATCCGTATCTACAAATGCCTTTTTGACCATGAGTTGACAATCGTCGAAATTGCCTTGAACAGCAAGTGCGGTAATATTGTTGCCCAGAGTGGTCATTTGAAGCTCTTGTACTTCACTTACTTTTCCTTCGGGGTATAGAATCACAACTTCAATGCCTTCTACTCCTAAGAAGCCATTGGCTACTGCTCCGCCAGTATCTCCGGATGTGGCCACCAAAACAGTAGTTGTTGTTTTCCAGCCTTGTTTTTGAGCCAAAATCCCTAAAGACTGAGCCATAAAACGAGCGCCTACATCTTTAAAGGCCAAGGTTGGACCGTGAAAAAGTTCTAGACTATAAAAGTCTCCAATAGGTTGTAGTGGAAACTCAAAATCTAGGGTCTTTTCTAAAATGGCTCTAATCTCTGAATAGCTAAGCTCTGGTGCGGCAAATTGGGACATCAGACCGGTAGCCACATCAATAAGTTCGATGTGTTCTAGCTGTTCAATGGTTTTTTGATCAAGTTTAGGAATACGTTCTGGAAAGTATAACGAACGGTCGGGTGCAATACCCTCAATAACCGCCTTGCCAAAAGAAACGGAATGTTTTCGATCTCCTAAATTATAGTACTTCATAGGTTCCTTTAGGTTCAATTGCCCCGGAGTAGAGGTGGTATTGGTGTTCTTTATGAGTTAAATACTGATCAAAAGCATTTCGCACGCTTTTGGCATGTTCTGCTCGGTGACAAAGAGCGAATACCGACGGTCCTGATCCTGAAATTCCGAAAATTAACGCTCCACTATCTAAGGCCGCCTTTTTTAGCGAATCAAAATGAGGTATACTTGATTTTCGATAGGGTTCTACGATAAAGTCTTTAGCGCAATGTATCAGTAAATCAAGGTCGTTTTGTAATAGAGCAGCGGTGAATCCACCTAAACTACTCCACTGTTTAATAGCTAGTTTCAAATCTATACTAGAAGGAATGACCGTTCTCGAGCTTGATGTTTTGATTTCAATTTGTTGGTGTGCCACCACATAGTGTAAATCAAGGTTTGTGTTTAGACTAACCGCTCGGTGATCTTCTTGTGTTACAACTAAGCAAAAGCCTCCGAGTAGTGCAGGAGCTACGTTGTCGGCGTGTCTTGTTTTACTTGCAACAGCTTCTCCATCAATACAAAACGGAAGCAATTCATTTTTCGTAAAATGGCCCTCAAACAACGTATTAACGCCAAATGAAGCCCCAACTGCACTAGCTGCGCTACTGCCCACTCCGCTGCCCGGTTTAATACGTTTGTCAATATGCACGATTACACCCCGATCTTCAATCCTTAAAGCACGGTAAGTAGACGACGCAGCTACTATCGCAACATTGTCGGTTGCAAGCGAAGGAGTACTGAATCCTTGGAGCTCACCTAAATGTACTCCTGGTTTTTCACAAACCTCTAGACGAATAAGATCGCCTACATCTGAAAGGCAAAATCCTAGCGTATCAAATCCAACATTGATATTGGCTACAGATCCTGGACACCATATGGTACACGACTCTTTCATCGTTTGTTACTTGCTCTAATAATATCTCCGAATAGTCCTGAGGCAGTAACATCGGCTCCAGCTCCAGCTCCTTTGACCACAAGGGGTTGAGAGCGATAACGGTCAGTGTATAGCATTAAAATGTTGTCGCTACCCGATAGGTTATAATAATCCGAGTCAGGAGCTACACTTTTTAGTCCAACTTGTGCTTTTAGCTCGCCTGCTTCGGTTTTAAAGAGCTCAGCTACAAATTTTAGTTTATGGCCTTGCTTATGAGCTTTTTGATACAGGTCACTAAAATGTGATTCATGTTCTTTTAGGGCATCAAGAAATGCTTCGACAGATGATGATTCTGCAGCTTGTTGTGGCAGGAATGCGGAAGTTTCAATCTGTTCGATATCTAATAGATATCCGCTTTCTCTTGCTAGGATAAGCAGTTTGCGTTTAACATCGAGCCCACTGAGGTCAATCCGGGGATCAGGTTCGGTATAACCACCACTCATTGCCTGACGAACAATGCTCTCAAATGATTCACTAGTGTTATACGTATCAAAAATGAAGTTTAAGCTTCCAGAGAGTACTGCGGTTATGGAGTTTACGGAATCACCCGAATCAATTAGGTTTTTTAGGGTATCTATAATCGGTAGTCCCGCTCCAACATTGGTCTCGTATAAGAAAGGTGTTTGATTGGCTATACTGGTTTGCTGCAAGGTTCGATAGGTGCTTGACGAAGAGGAACAGGCTATTTTATTACAGGTAACGACACCGACTCCTTGATCGAGTAGCGACAAGTATGTATCTGCTACCACTGCGCTAGCTGTATTGTCGATAAAGATGCTGTTTCTTAGGTTGAGCTGGTTAATTCGCTCTATAAAGGCACCTAGATCTGCCTGCTCACCGCCTGCCAAAGTCGTTTTCCAATCAGTAAGGTCATGTCCGCCTGGGTTGAAACTCATCGTTTTTGAGTTGGTTATTCCAACTATACGAACCTCAATTGAAAGCTTTTCTAAAAGGTGATCTTTCTGATCATTTAAAATGCTGAGTAGTCTAGATCCGACCGTACCCACACCAACTACAAATAGGTTTATCTGCTTACGTTGGCGTTCAAAAAAGCGCTCATGTATTGTATTTAAAGCCTTCTTTACGTTTTTCTGCTCGATTACAAAAGAGATGTTGCGCTCTGATGAGCCCTGAGCGATGGCGACAATATTAATATTATTGGCTCCGAGACTGTTAAATAATTTTCCACTGACGCCCGTATGGCTTTTCATTTGTTCGCCAACTAAGGCCACGATACTAAGATCTGATTCTACTGTTACTGGCTGAATTCGTCGTGTTTCGATTTCTAAAGAAAACTCGCGATCTAGTACTGCTTTTGCACGATACGCTTCGGATGAAGAAACGGCGATGCAAAGCGAGTACTCCGACGAGGCTTGTGTGATAAGAATTATATTGATTTTCTCATTTCCGATAGCTTCAAAGAAGCGCTTTGCGAATCCAAAACGACCGATCATGCCCGAACCCTCAATGGTAATTAGTGAAATGGATTCAAGATGGGTAATTCCACTAACTGTTGAGGTGTTAGAACTAGTAGCAGCGCTTATTAATGTTCCTTCCGCGCTGGGGTCGAAGGTGTTTTTGATGTATATCGGAATTTGTTTTTCAAAGGCCGGTTGCACCGACGGTGCATAAAGCACTTTTGCCCCAAAATGAGAGAGCTCTAACGCTTCCTTATAAGAAAGTGTTGCAACAGGTTTAGCCTGACGCACAAAGCGCGGGTCAGCAGTATAAATACCGCTTACATCGGTGTAGATATACAGGGCGGTGGCATTTACGCCTGCAGCGTATAATGCTGCGCTGTAATCCGAGCCTCCACGTCCTAAAGTTGTTGGGATACCATTAGCGGTACTAGCAATAAAACCAGGTAAAACGGTTATTCTATTTGGCCTTTCAGCTAATGATTGCATCAATTTATAGGAAACCTGAGAAAGGATTTTTTTCTCTCCAAGGGATTCTTCAACTTTTATGTAGTCATAGGAGTTACGCCAATCAGCTTCAAGACTAATGGTTCTGAGCCATTCACTTAAAATAAGTGATGAGAAAAGCTCTCCACTACCTAAAACTTTGTCAGTAATTCTTGGTCCTGCTTCTCTAGTAAGATAAACCCCTTCAAGCATTTTAACGAGCTCTTCGGTCCAGGTATTAAGCTGAGTTCTAGCCGATTCGCTTAAGGTTATGTCTTTGGTATTTTCTTCTATTTTATCGAGCACCCATTGAAGCTCAGATTTGTAGTTTTCGTCTTTTTTTTCGGCTAAGGATAGCGCCGCATGTAGTCGATCTGTTGTTTTTCCAAAAGCTGAAACAAGTACCAAAACCGTTTCTGTAGCGCTATGATTTTTGATTATTTCTATAACGCTTTTAATCTGTTCAGGGGCCGCAACTGAGCTGCCACCGAATTTTAATACAATCATGATTGATGAATTTTCGGCTAGCAAAGTACTTCAAAACAAAAAAAAAGCACAGAAACCTGTGCTTTTTTACCATAATTAGAATCAAACTGTAGTTTTCTTTACTAAAGAATAGTAAATAGTTAAAACTACTGAAGATTATTCTGCAGTATTTTGCCCTTCTAGAGGTGTTTTCAAGGCTGACACAACGAGTGAATCAGCGCTTTCGGCAAGCTCTAAACGAATAGAATCCCCTTCGGTAAGGCGGTTATTTACAATCTCTTCAGCGAGTAAATCTTCGATATATTTCTGAATGGCTCTTTTAAGCGGACGTGCCCCATATTGTTTATCAAAGCCTTTTTCTGCTATAAATTCCCTGGCCTTTTCAGAGAGTTCAATTTGATACCCAAGATCTTCGATACGCCGAAGCACTTTTTTAAGTTCGATATCAATAATTTTAAAAATATCTTCTTTTTCTAGTGCGTTGAAAACAATTACATCATCGATTCTGTTTAAGAACTCTGGAGCGAAAGCCTTTTTGAGCGCTTTTTCAATAACTCCTCTGTTGTGATCATCTTCTTGCGCCTTTTTTGCTGCGGTTCCAAATCCTACACCTTGACCGAAGTCTTTAATTTGTCGAGCTCCAATATTAGAGGTCATAATAATTATGGTGTTTCTGAAATCGATTTTCCGACCTAAACTGTCTGTAAGGTATCCATCATCAAGGACTTGCAGCAGCATGTTGAAGACGTCTGGATGTGCTTTTTCAATCTCATCGAGTAAGATTACTGCATATGGCTTTCTTCTTACTTTTTCAGTGAGCTGCCCACCTTCTTCATACCCTACATATCCAGGAGGCGCTCCAACAAGGCGAGATATGGCAAATTTTTCCATGTATTCGCTCATATCAATTCGAATAAGTGCGTCCTCACTGTCAAATAATTCACGAGCTAGTACTTTGGTCAGCTGCGTTTTACCAACTCCAGTTTGGCCTAGAAAGATAAAAGAACCAATAGGTTTATTCGGATCTTTCAGTCCAGCTCGATTTCGTTGTATGGCTCTGGCAACCTTTTGTACGGCATCGTCTTGCCCAATGAGTAGGCTTTTGATTTTGGTAGGTAGCTCAGCGAGTTTATTACCTTCGGTGGTTGCAATTTTGGTAACTGGGATACCGCTCATCATCGATACCACATCGGCAACTTTATCGGCGTCAACGGTTTCTCTATGCTGCTTGCTTTCTTCTTCCCAAGCAAGTTGAGCGTCTTCTAATTCTTTTTCAAAACGCTTTTCGTCATCTCGAAGCTTGGCCGCTTCTTCGTAGCGTTGCTTCTTAACAACTTCATTTTTAAGTGCACGAACGTCTTCTAATTTTTTCTCAAGTTCAAGAATTTGCTTAGGTACGTTCATGTTGATGATATGAACTCTTGAACCCGATTCGTCAAGTGCATCAATTGCTTTGTCCGGAAGAAACCGATCGCTGATGTAGCGATTAGTTAGGGTTACACAGGCTTCTATCGCCTCGTCGGTATATCGAACATTGTGGTGATCTTCATACCGTTCCTTGATGTTTTTAAGAATTTCTATCGTTTCCTCAATCGAGGTAGGTTCGACGATAACCTTTTGAAATCTGCGTTCGAGAGCTCCGTCCTTTTCGATATACTGACGGTATTCGTCGAGTGTAGTGGCTCCAATACACTGAACCTCTCCTCGGGCAAGAGCAGGCTTAAACATATTAGATGCATCCAGACTTCCTGTTGCTCCACCTGCACCTACGATGGTGTGAATTTCGTCGATAAAGAGAATAATATCCTTGTTTTTTTCGAGTTCATTCATTACCGCCTTCATACGTTCCTCAAATTGTCCGCGGTATTTAGTACCAGCGACAAGTGAGGCGAGATCTAAAGTGATTACACGCTTGTTGTATAATATTCTAGATACTTTCTTCTGAATA
>ENA-OUOG01005508-OUOG01005508.1-marine-metagenome-genome-assembly--contig:-NODE-5508-length-10205-cov-25.604068_pt1 | contig 10205 bp, 11 predicted proteins | sample MGYA00248635_ERZ508505 | MGnify/ENA primary metagenome ERZ508505 (study PRJEB26176, sample SAMN06267871) | marine metagenome | isolation source: Saanich Inlet, British Columbia, Canada | place: Pacific...
CCAGTGACGCACGAGGGCATACTCGACGCCTTGAGAGCCAACGACAAACGGGTTGGCCGCGCGCCCGTCCCAGAGCATACGGCCTATAACTGATTCAGTTCTGTCGTCCATGCAATCGAGTGTTACCACATCGATTCGGTCAGGGTTGGCCGCTGTCTTTGGTAGCTGCGCTCCTGCGAACAAATCCTCCAGCGTCAGGCACCTAGTGATGACTTTTTTCGACTGTAAAGCGATATGTTTGGCCACGTCGGATTCGGTCATGGGGGTGACCGGGTGGCGCGACATCACAGGGTGTCGATCAAGTCGGCATACAGCGTCACCAAAGCCCGCAAACAGATGCCCGAAAGACTGGTATCGTCGCATCTGTGGGGCGGCGATCATGACTGGCACAGCGGCGGGCGAGCATGTGCGCGCGCCGATCTCGATGGCGCGACCGATGGATCCCACGATTGGCGAAGAATCCAGTGTAGAGCACACTTTATAATGCATGAGCGCCGGCTTAAGAGCGGCCAGCTGCGCGAAAATTCCTGGCATTTCTGCATCCATCCACAGAGGCGATTGTGCGCGCGCCGTAGATGCTACCCCGATCCCTTTGAGATCGGGGTATTTAGCAAGCTGGTCCTGCGTCGGCGGCTCCAGAAACAGCATCGCGGGCAGCCCGGCAAAGGTTAAAACCTCCATCACCGCGGCGGCACCCGTGAAGTCATCGGCATACCACGCAATCAGGGGGGCATCTCGCACTCTGTCTTTCGGTTGCATCATCGTCCTTCGCCCTTCGTCGCATAAAAAACATTTGACATACAAACATGATTAGATACTCATTATACCAGTTGTCAATTAAATCCCGCCGAACCGCGGGTATCACGGAAGGGGTTTTTATGAAAAAGCTAGCTTTGTTTGGTGCAGGCGGGAAAATGGGCATGCGCCTTGGTGCGAACCTCGCCAAAACTGATGAATTCGAAACAATGCATGTTGAAGTGTCTGAGGCAGGGCAGGCCGCCGTTCGCGAAGCTTACGGTATTGACTGCGTTGACGTTGATATCGCCCTCGACGGGGCCGACATCATTGTACTGGCTGTTCCTGACACGGTCATCGGCAAAGTTGCCCATGGCATCATCGACAAAGTAAAGTCTGGCGCGGTGATCTTTGTTCTTGATGGTGCTGCGCCTTTTGCAGGCCACTTGCCCGAGCGTGCAGACATCACCTATTTCATGTCCCACCCCTGCCATCCTCCAATCTGGAACAACGAAAACACAACTGACGAGCGGCGGGATTACTTTGGTGGCATCTCTGCGGATCAGGGGATTGTAAACGTCCTAATCCAGGGGCCTGAAGAGCACTACGAAGTGGGTAACAGTGTCGGAAAAGCGATCTATGCGCCTGTCGTTCGCTCGCACCGCGTGACGCTCAAGCAATTCGCTCTGCTGGAGCCCGGCTTGTCCGAGACGGTCAATGGTTCGTTGATGAAGGTGCTGCGCATGGCAATGGATGAGGTTGTCAAGAAGGGCGTATCTTATGATTGCGCCCGCGACTTCCTGTTGGGTCACATGAACATCATGGGTGCGGTCATGTTTGACCAGCATCAGGGCGTCTTTTCTGACGCCGCCAATAAGGCAATTGAATTTGGGATTCCGGTCCTGATGAAAGACGACTGGCTGCGTTGTTTCGATGACGACGAAATCGCAGCAAGCGTAAACCGGATCACTTGATCCAAGGAGGTCGGGCGTCCGCCCGGTAATAAAACGCTAAAGGGAGGGAACCAAATGCGTAAAATCCAAACAACACTGGCAGGGGTGGCTATGGCCGCTGGGCTCGTCACAACGGCATCTGCTGAAACAACACTTCGTATTCAGACACATCAGGGGCAATCATCGTCTTATGGTCAGGCAATTCAGGACTTTGTAGATTCTGTTTCTGTCATGTCCGGCGGTGACTTGAACATCGAAATGTTCTACTCGTCCTCTGTTGTGCCTTCTGCGGAAGCCTTTGACGCTGCGATCAACAGCATCCTCGACTGTGATATGACCAACGGCAGCTACCAAGCCGGTAAAAACAAAGCATTCCAGTTCGTGTCCGATACGATGGGCGGCTACGACTCCCCGCTGCAGTATCAAGCATGGGTTGAAATGGGCGGTGGCCGCGAAGCGGTGAATGAACTTTATGCCGGCTACAACATGACGTTCATCGGTGCGCATGTCGGTGGTCAGGAATCCCTAACATCGACACGGCCTCTGGCGGGTGTTGCTGATTTGGAAAACTGGAAGTTCCGCGCGCCTCCGGGCATGGCATCGGACATCTTTGCGTCGCTTGGCGCCAAGCCGATCGTGATGGATTTTTCCGAAGTGATTACAGCGCTTGAATCCGGCATCATCGATGGCGCTGATGCGTCCACATTGGGTAACAACCTGCGGATCGGCACCTACGATATCGGTAAGCACACGAACTTCCCTGGCTTCCACTCTATGGCCGCTGACCACCTAGCGTGCCGCACGGACGTCTGGGAAGGTCTGAGCGAACAGCACCAAACCATCATCGAAGTCGCGTACCAGAACGTTGGCATGGATTTGATCCTGCAAACCTTGGTCGACAACGGCGAAGCACTGGCAAAACTGCCTGAAATGGGCGTGACCACCTACAACTGGTCCGCCGAGGATCGCGCAACCTTCCGTGCTGCTGCTCAGGAACAGTGGAACGTCTATGGTGGTGAGACCAAAGAGGGCAAAGCCATGGTCGACAGTCATGTTGCATTCATGCAGCGCATTGGCCTAATCCAATAAGCTTGATCTAAGGTCTGAGATATCGCGCGGCCCCGGTTTCGACCGAGGTCGCGCAATTATTGGGCAGGGAATGCCTAAAATTTGTCAGGGAGGGGTAAATGGTCGAACATGAACGAACAGGACCATTGGATCCGATCACTTGGGGTATCAGCCGAATAGCCATGTGGTTGCCAATGTTTATCGTCGCGATCATCTTTTTCGAAGTCGTAATGCGATATGTTTTTGGTCGCGCGACGATGTGGGTCAATGAGACCTCTCTTTGGGTTGCGGGCGCTTCTTACATGTTTGCTGGCCTCTATTCGATGCAGCAGAGAAGCCATATTCGGATCTACATTCTCTATGATCTTGCCCCGCGCTGGTTGCGCCGAACATTCGATGTCATTTCGACAGTCTGCATTGTTATTTTCGCCGTCGCATTGATCTGGGGAAGTTATGACGATGCGGTACGCAAGTTTATGACTTGGGAACGCTTTGGCACAAAGTTTGACCCGCCCATTCCCGCCACGCTCAAACCATTGATCCTTATCACCATGGCGCTTTTGGCACTGCAGGCGATTTCCAACCTGATTTTTGACTGGAACACTGATCAGGGTGAGACGCCGCTGGTTGAGGATTTGGAAGACCTACTGGAACATGTGGGTGCGGATCATCTGGAGGCCCGCCCGACAGGCGAGACCACCGATCACGACTCTGCGCTTGGCGACAACAAGAAATAAGAGCCTGGGAAAGGGAACGTCATGGATATAGGAACCATATCGCTTGTTCTGCTAATGGGCATGCTCTTGCTTTTGGCAATCGGAATGCCGCTGGGCTTTGCTTCGGGATTTCTGGCCGTGGTCGTGATGGTCATGAAATTTGGCCCGGATCTTCTGTTCAGCAATTTTGGAACTGGGCCACTGAACCTGTTGGGGCAGCGTATTTACGGGATCATGACCAGCTATGTTCTTGTGTCGGTCCCTTTGTTCATCTTGATGGCCAACCTTTTGGAACGCTCGGGTATCGCCCGAGATATGTACGACACGCTCGAAGCGTGGATGAGCCGTACACGAGGAGGCATCGCTGTTGTTACGGCGCTCATGGCCGTTGTCATGGCCGCCATGTCCGGCATTATTGGCGGCGAAGTCGTTTTGCTGGGCCTGATCGCTCTCCCGCAAATGCTGCGGCTTGGATATGATCAAAACCTTGCAATTGGGACCATCTGTGCTTCTGGGTCTTTAGGGACGATGATCCCACCATCCATCGTGCTAATTTTCTACGGGCTCATCACGGACACTTCGATCCATGCCTTGTTCCAGGCAGCGTTTGTACCGGGCTTCATTTTGGCCTTGGGATACATCGCATATATCCTGATCCGCACTAATCTGAACCCCTCTCTGGCCCCGTTGCCCGAACCGAAGGATACGGATCTGACCGGCAGGCAAAAAAGAACTTACGGACTGGCCTTGATCGCCATGATCGTGGGCGTTGCTGCTGCCATAATGGTCGTGCGCGGGCTATATCTAAATGCCTTTGATCTGATCGAATCCGACACCGGGGGTATCTCTGGTGGCTTCATCATCCGGGCCGGAGCATTGGCGCTGGCCTGTGTGGCGTTCCTGTGTTTCGTGACCGGCAAGAACAATGCCCTGGCCGCATGGCAAAACGGAAAGGGCATGGTTTCTCCGCTGCTCGTCGTCTTTGTCGTGCTGGGGTCAATTTATGGCGGCATTACCGGCATTACCGAGGCTGCAGGCATCGGAGCTTTTGCGGTTTTGGTCCTCATTATCCTGCGTGGGGAATTTTCCTGGAAACTTCTGCAAGAAGCCTCCATGCGGACCTTCAAGTCTACCGGGACCATTATGTGGGTGACCATTGGCGCGACGGCGCTGGCCGGCGCGTACACTCTGGCGGGGGGGCCCACCTTTGTGGCCAACCTGATCGTGGGGCTGGATATGCCGACACTGGGTGTTTTGCTGATCATGATGCTGGTCTTCCTGTTCATGGGGGCCTTCATGGACTGGACTGGAATTGTGCTCTTGGTCATGCCTGTCTTTTTGCCCATTGTGCTGAAATTGCCTTGGGACGAACTGGGTATTACCGGCGGGCTTGATACGCAGTTGGCAGTGCAGGTATGGTTCGGCGTGCTATTCTGCGTGAATATGCAGGTCAGCTTCCTGTCACCGCCGTTTGGCGGCGCAGCCTTTTATCTGAAATCAGTGGCACCCGCCCATATCACGCTGCCGCAGATCTTCAGAAGCTTTCTGCCCTTTATAGCAATCCAAGTCGCGGTTTTGATGCTCATCCTGCTTGTGCCTCAGATCACCACACTGTTTCTGCACTAATCCGGGGGCTGACTGGTCAACTGGTTATACATGTGAGAAACTTGGCACGACGAAAGCAATGAGGCCGCACTGCATGACCACAAAGACGGATATTGATCACATTGACGCTCCGATTGTGCGTCAAAAACTGTCGGATCAAGTCTTCGATCGCCTTTTGACGATGGTACAATCCGGGGAACTGTCGCCGGGGGATGCCATGCCATCAGAGCGGGCCCTGATGCAGCGCTTTAACGTGGGTCGCCCCGCTGTCCGCGAGGCCTTGCAAACCATGGCAAACAAAGGGCTGATCACAATCGCTCATGGGGAACGCAGCCGTGTGAACAAGCTCACGCCTGGCATTGCCTTTGATCAGGTCGACGACATTGCCAAACTGCTTCTGTCAACCGAACCGTCCAATCTGGAAAACCTCAAACAGATCCGCAAGATTCTTGAGGCAGGGTCGATCCAGATCGCAATCAAAAATTGCACCGCGGAGGGCATCTCGGAACTTCGCGCTCTTGTGGAAGATCAGCGCAGCAAGCTTGGTCAGGAAAAAGCGTTCATCGAAGCTGATATCGCCTTTCACGTAGCAATAGCCGGGCTGACAGAGAACCCGTTGATCCAAGCTGTGACGCAAGCGATGCTGTCGTGGCTGTCAGCCTATTACAAGCCGGTACTTCATTGGCAGGGGCGTGAGGATACAACCTTGCTCGAACATGCCCATATTGTCGACTTGATGGAGCGAGACGATACGCTCGGCGCGCAGAGATTACTGCGCGATCACCTGAACCGATCCGACCCGCTTTACGACTCAAACTAAGCAGAAAGTGTGCATGCCTGTGGCCGCGGCTCGGGCTTTGCCTTGGCATCGGAAGTGGTGCATATGCCCCGCGTTGCGACGCAATATTATGGCCGGGCGATGGACTGCAGAGATTGGCAGCATCGTTCTATAACGCAAATTTGCCAACGCTCGAAAACTAACTTTAGCTGCGATATAGTAAATCGGTAAAATGAGCTCACAGCTGCCATTCGCCGCGCCTAAAGTAAATGCCCGCTCTGGGTGGAAAGCCAGCACTCACATCATCTGTGTTCCCAGCTATGTTCTCTCAAAACTCTGCCAACACAGTGTTCGCAACACAGCACTAGCCAACACTGTGTCCAACACCGTGATTCAGCTGTCAAAATAGCCATCAACACGGCAAAAAGTGTGTTTTTGGTGTGTTTTTGAAAAACACAACTTAAGCGTGTATGACGCTGAGTTAAGTCATTGATATTGCTTGATAAATGGTGCCCGGGGGCGGAATCGAACCACCGACACGAGGATTTTCAATCCACTGCTCTACCCCTGAGCTACCCGGGCACGGGATGGGGTTGAACCCCTTGGGTGGCGCCGTTCTAGGTCAGGCATTAGGTGGTGTCCAGCGCCTTTTTGCCCAATTGTGTATTTCACCGTAATTCGCGCTAGTGAATGTTTTTCGCGGCCCGCTCGGCTTCTATTTCAAGTGCATCTACGATCTGATCCACGTCATCTGGATCCGTGCTGGCAATTGCATAATCGCCGCCAAGCCACTTGGCCAAATCGATGTCAGCACAGCGTTTGCTGCAAAACGGTTTGTAACTTTTATCCGCGTCGCGTTTGCAGATAGGGCAGGGCATCAGCTGTCTCCGAGAAGCACATTAAGGGGAAGGCGTTCGCGTTTGCGTTGAATTTCAAAGTGCCCAAGAGGCGTCCAACCCACAAGGGACGTTTCGATTGGATCGCTCTTGAATGCTTGGCGCAGCGCACCCTCAACTTGCCGCCGGTCGGCTTTGGTCATTGGGGCGAAATCGATTGTGATCTGCCCGCCAAGGCCGCGCAGTCTAAGTTGCCTCGCCAGCTCTTTGGCTGCCCAAAGGTTCGCTTTGAGACCCGATGCGGGTGAGGTGTCTGCTCCGGTATTTACGTCGACGGCGACCAAAGCACGGGTGGGTTCGATGAACATCGTACTTTGGGCAAACCGTACGTCGATGTTGGTTAGCCCGTCCAATTGATCGAGAACGTTGCAGTCTTCAAAGCTGCCAGATTGCTGGGCAACCTCAGCAGGTTCGGTCCACTCGCGCCAAGCCAACAGATGTGGCTGATCCCCGTGCGACAAAACAGTAGGCGCCTCTACTTCGGACGCTAAAACCGTATCCGCCGCAGTCAACATTGCGGCAATATCTTCGGCGATGTCATCGTCATCTGCGCCAAAACTGGCCGAGCGTAGGATCACGCCATAGGGGGCATCGCCTGCCACGTCGTGTAGGATTGTTTTGAGGCGGACGCGTTCTTCTTCGTCGCGTATTTGTCGGCTGATGTTCAGCCCTTGCGCGGATGGGGTTACAATTGCGTAGCGGCTTTTGAAAAGCAGTTTCGCCGTCACGGGGATGGCTTTGCCGTCTTCCGCGTGTCCTGTCACCTGAACCAAGATGCGGGCGCCTTGGGCGATGCCTTTGGTGCCGCGCAAAAATCCTTGGCCGTCTGGCGTGCTGACAAAGATACCGCCTTGGCCTTTGACAGGGCGGTCTGCGCGTGCTGCGTAAATGGTCCCAACAGTTGGCGTTCCGGCCGGAGGCGCGATCAGGATGTCGTCAAGACGTCCGTCGACCAGCAGTGCCGCGGCTTCGATGCCGTTGAGGTGATCGAGTGCAATCTGGCGACCCTTCATGAGGCGGCTCCGTAAATTGGGTAGCCCGCTGCTTCAAGCAACGTGGCGGTTTGTGCAAGCGGCAAGCCCATGACGGCAGAGTAGCTGCCAGAAATCCACGGGATGAATGCGCCAGCAGGGCCTTGAATGGCATAGCCGCCGGCTTTTCCTTGCCAGTCATCTGTATTGAGGTAGGTCGTGATCTCTGGCTCAGACAGGCGTTTCATCCGTACGTCCGTCACAACATCGCGGGTCCATAGCTTGGTTGCTGTCTTGACGCTTACTGCCGTGATTACTTTATGACGACGGCCTGAAAGAAGGCGCAGAAAACGCTCGGCCTCATTGCGGTCCTCGGGCTTGCCAAGAATGCGGCGGCCAAGGGCGACGGTTGTGTCAGCGCAAAGGATAATTTCATCTTCAGCCGCAGCAAGGACGTTAGACTTTTCAACAGCCATGCGCATGCAGTAGGCGCGAGGTTGCTCGGCCTTTAGCGGTGTTTCATCAATGTCTGGTGAGCGGGTTTCGGTGATCGACACACCCAACTGCCCCAGCAACTCGCGCCGCCGGGGACTGCCAGATCCGAGGATCAGCTTCATTATTTGAAGCGGTAGTTGATCCGACCCTTGGTCAGATCATACGGTGTCATCTCGACTTGGACTTTGTCTCCAGCCAGAACACGGATGCGGTTTTTGCGCATCTTGCCTGCCGTATGAGCGATAATTTCATGGCCGTTTTCCAGCTCGACCCTGAATGTCGCGTTCGGCAAGAGTTCCTTAACGACACCTGGAAATTCGAGCAGTTCTTCCTTAGCCATGTTCACTCCTGTAATGCGTCCGCCCTGTGCGAACACGGCACGATATGATGCAGCGCCGCGCTGTTTTCAAGGCGTTTCTGAAATGTGACCACAAAGAGCGTCGAAACAGCGATTTATCGGCTGAATTAGCACGTGGTTGTATCATTTATGCATGAAATTTACGTGCGACTTGTCGAAACTTATGCGGTTGCATGGTTCGTGGACACAGCTTTTGGGTGGCAATTTCAGCGTAGGTAGCCGTTTGGTTTGGTTTGTTGCCAATAGCAGGCGCAAGAGTTGGCGGCTTTATTCGGGCGCACTCAACTACTGATCTTACTCTGAAACGACAGGTGCGCCCCAATTATCAGTCATGTGTTTGATGATCTGGTCACGGGCCGCGCGGTAATGCTCAAGCTTTTCGTTGCGTTGGTCACCCATTCCGGTCGGGTCCATGATGGGCCAATACAGAACCTCAAGCGCATGGGTGCGGGTCAGTTCAAGGGCCGCACGTTGGGACGCAGGCGACAGGGCGACAATCACATCAAAGCTGCCCAAATCGTCGCCCCATTGCTCCATTTCATCAAACGATCGCGCACGGTGGCGTGACAGCTCGATCCCCATTTCCTCGCAAACGGCAACTGTAAAGCCGTCTACATCCATGTCGGATTTGACGCCGGCTGATTGCACGTATGTTTCTTGGCCGTAGAACTTTTTCATCAATCCTTCGGCCATCGGCGAGCGGACCGCGTTGTGGTCACAGCAAAACAGGATTGACGTGGGAAGGTGCTGTTCCAAATCTATCGTCCGAAATGCAAGACGCAGATAAGCGTAAAGAGGCGGCGGGCCGTGTCGTTGTCGACGTCGGCTTTGCCGTCTAGCCTGTCTTGCAGCACGCGCGCACCTTCGTTGTGGATGCCGCGCCGTGCCATATCGATCGTTTCAATCTGGTGGGGAGGCAGTGTTTTGACTGCCTCGAAATAACTTTCGCAAATCTGGAAGTAGTCTTTCACAACCTGACGAAACGGCCCGAGGGACAACAAGAACTGTGCTGCTGGCTCAGCATCAGCAGTGGTCAGGCTGAAGACCAGCCGCTTTTCCTTGATCGATAGATGCAAGTTATAGGGGCCGGCTGGCACGTCGCGGTCGTCGCGCGTGGGCAGGGCGAAGCTGTTGTCCTCCAACAGATCGAACATTGCTACCTTGCGCTCTTGCTCGATCTCGGGCGTGGGCGGGGCGAGGTTGCTGTCGTCCAAATCTATGGCGGCGATATGGCTCATTCAGGTTGCGGCTCGTTCAGGTGATCAAGGCGGGCCTGAACTGACAGACCATGCGCTTGTAGGCTTTCCGAAGTTGCAAGGCGAACCGCATTGGGGCCAATCGCACGCAAGGCCGCGGGGGTCATTTTCGCCAATGTCGTGCGTTTGACAAAGTCGATGACGGACAGACCGGAACTGAACCGTGCAGAACGCGCTGTGGGCAGAACGTGATTTGGCCCACCGATATAATCGCCGATCGCTTCTGGCGTCCATTGGCCCAGGAAAATAGCACCTGCGTGTGTGATCTTGGCCGCAAGTGCATCAACGTCTTCAACACAAAGTTCAAGGTGCTCAGGCGCGATACGGTCCGAGAGTTCTGCAGCCTGATCAAGGTCTTTGACCACAATAATTGC
>ENA-OUOG01005511-OUOG01005511.1-marine-metagenome-genome-assembly--contig:-NODE-5511-length-10203-cov-2.616038_pt1 | contig 10203 bp, 7 predicted proteins | sample MGYA00248635_ERZ508505 | MGnify/ENA primary metagenome ERZ508505 (study PRJEB26176, sample SAMN06267871) | marine metagenome | isolation source: Saanich Inlet, British Columbia, Canada | place: Pacific...
ACTGCCTGTATAGGCAAAGAGAGTACAGCATCCATTCGTTTGGTTTGTATATCAACATTTGCCGACATACCAGGTCTAAATGGAGAACCTGTAGAGTCTGAAGAATCTATTAAATCTGTATAACTACTTCTAAGTATTCTGATTTTCACATCAAAATTAGTTACTTGATCTATACTCGCACCCGTTGTATTTGCAGAATTTGCGATTTCAGTTACTACTCCTCTGAATTTACGCTCTAAATAAGCATCCACCTCAATCAATACCGTATCATTCTTACTTACTCTCACGATATCATTTTCATTAACATCCACATCTACCTCCATAGTTGATAGATCTGCTACAGTCAAGATTTCTGTCCCAGCCATTTGAGCGGTTCCAACTACTCTCTCCCCTTTTTCTTTGCTCAAATTAATAATGGTGCCATCCATTGGCGCATAAATGGATGTACGTCCTAAATTTTCTCGCGCTTCCTTTAAGCTGGCTTCAGCACTTTTTATGTTATATAAAGCAGCCTGCATACTTTGCTGAGCGGCTGTAACCTCAGCTTTTGCTACCTGAAAACTAGAAGTAGCATTATCAAATTCAGCATCTGAAATCACTTTATCTTTAAAAAGCTTCTCATTTCGCTCAAAACCCGCTTTAGCATTTACGAACTGAGCGTTACTTTGAGCCAGTCTTGCTTGTGAATTTGCGTGATTTGCTTTAGCTGTATTTACAGCAGCTTCTGCTCTTCCTAAAGCAGACTCCACCAAATCCGGATTAATCTTTAACAACAGCTCTCCTTGCTTTACAAAGTCTCCCTCTTTAACTGCCATTTCAATTATTTCACCTGATACATCGGAACTAATAATCACTTCAACCTCGGGTTGAATCTTACCACTGGCACTAACTGTTTCTATTATTGTCCTTAACTCGGGCTGCTCCGCCGTTACTTTAATGGCATGATTTGACCCTCTTTTTGTAATAATTGCTATAATCAATAACAATACTACTGCGGACACCAATATCCAAACTACTTTCTTTGATTTCATGCTTTTAATAATTTAAACTAAGTTGCTTTCCTTGATAAAACTCCAATACTTTTGTTTTAAAGATAAACTCATATTTAGCTTGTAACAAACTAGATTCTGCTTGTATTAGTCTATTTTTCTCGTTGCTAAAATCAAACGAATTTAATAGACCGACATTAAATCGCTGTTCGGTATACTTAAATGATTCTTTTAAAGCTTTAACTGAAGCATTTGCTGATTCGTATTTCTTTAAAGCAGCTGTTGCATCTAAATAGGCCGACTCTATTTGCTGTCTTAATTGTTGCTTTGCTTCCAATAAAGAATTCTCTGCTTGATCTAGTTGAATTTTTGTGCGTGATACGTTAGTTCGTGATGACATTCCATTAAAAATAGGTATGCTTAAATTCATACCTACTGATCGGTTAATGTTATCATCCAATTGATCGTTGAAGGACTTATCTTCAAGGATAGGGTTAGAAACAGGAGAAACAATGATATCACCTGTACCTTGAACAATGCCACCGGTTGGCTGAAGCGCGGATGGCTGAAAACCAACAACTTCTTGAGCAGCACCAGAATATCCCGTTCCAAAAGATCCCGAAACAGTCAATCGAGGTGAATACCCTCCCCTAGCTCTTTTTAGTTCTTGCTCAGCTTGCAGAAGTCTTAATTCTGAACCTTTTATTTCAGGCATAATAGCCAACGAATTCTGATAAATTGCTCCCGGAGTAGTCGCTACTTGTTGTTGTTCTATATTATCTAATTGAGGCTCGACCACCTGAAAGTCATCAGACTCTTCAAGCAAAAGTAATTGCTTTAAGTTGAGTAACGATAAATTCAATTGATTCTCAGCATTAACCCTATTTAACTCTTCTTGGGCATATTGGGCCTCAATATCAAACTGGGCTCCCTGTGGCTGGCTTCCAACAGCAACTAACTTCATAATTCGTTCTTTTTGAACTTGTGTTACACCCAACTGACTCTCCGCATTTCGAAGCAATTCTATGTTAAACAGAGTTTGTAGGTAAGAGTTGGCAACATTTAACGAGATATCGTTTTTCATCTTGTCCAAATCAGCCAATGAAGCTTCAAAGCCAGCCTTATTTGAACGAATAGTATTAATGGTTTGAAACCCATTAAATACATTAAGTGTGGCATTTATTCCAAAACTATTTGACCGAACAGTTTCTGTAGCAAAACGGTTAGTAAAGGGGTCAATTGTTTGACCAAAGTTATAGGTATTACTGGCACTTGCGTTAACAGATGGCAATATCGTGTATTTCGATTGCTTTAAATTCTCTGCCGATATTTCTAGGTTTAATTCTGATCTCTTGACAGAAAGATTCTTTTCTACTGCATAATTTATGCAATCTTCGAGGCTCCATTGTTTCTGTGCTTTTGAGGTGAAAGAAAATGCTACAAAAGCGATTGTCATTAGCACATTTGGTAGGTTATTTTTTTGTTTCATCAGATCGTGATTAATGTATTCCAAATATAAAAGTAATCCAAAATCAGGATAAAAAAACGAGACTTTTATAGTCGGCAAATCGAGAAATTAAATGGTAATGAGAGCAGTTAAACGATTCTTAACGAAACCTTCTTTCAACTAATAACATTAAAGAACCAACCAATTCATTCCCATCATCCCAATTGTGAATTTTCGCAAGATCATCATTAATATAAGCCTTTGCATCACTAAAACTAGGTTTGGAATTTAGCACCTTTAAAGCCTCTCGAAACAAGTCCATATTCCCGCCAAACAACTCATTAGAATAAAGGTATCGTTCATTTAGACCAACAGCCGTAGTTAGATCTGTAATTGGTTGTTTTTGCATTTGATCAGCGACACTACCATCTTCCTTACCCGACAACTTAGTATTTAAGTCTTGAAAATCTACCTCATACGGCATAATTGAAGGGATTTCAGACTCAATATCTTCTACTATACTTTGAGCATCAACAATATCTTCTGCCTGAACATCCTTAGACGAACTTTCTTCTGCTGCTGCCACTTCAGTAACCTCCTGATCTTTATCTTGGTTGATTTGATCTACAGGCAAATCATCTTTTTCTGCTAATTCTGGCATTTGCAAAAGTTCCTCTACAGCTGAAAATTCTAACTTAGCTATTTCGTGCTTTAAGATAATTGCCTCTTCATAAAGTTTAGCAATTTTGGAAATTAGAACACTTAATTCTAAAGCGGGCAAAGTATGACTTACTGTAAGTCGATCTGAGTTCTCTTTAATATTATCTACCAGTGTGGTTAATTCTTTTCGTTTTGCTTGAATATCCATAGTTGTTTTTAATTGTAGAGAAATAAAAGTTAAATGATACTTTTGCAAAAGTAATCAATAGGTAGTATCTCATTTAATTTGACTGCATGTTTCTCGAAAATACCATCAATCCAAAGAAAAGAAAAGGCTGGATAGAAGTGATCTCAGGCTCTATGTTTTCAGGGAAAACAGAAGAATTAATCCGTCGTTTGAAGCGAGCTAAAATTGCCAAACAGAAGGTAGAAATATTTAAGCCAGAAGTAGATAAAAGGTATGACGATGAGGATGTAATCTCCCATGATTCCAATCAAATACATTCAACTCCTGTACCTTCTTCCTCCAACATTCCATTACTTATAAACGATGAAGAGGTGGTTGGCATTGATGAAGCTCAATTTTTTGATATGGAACTTGTTTCTGTTTGCAATCAATTAGCGAACCAAGGCATAAGAGTTATAGTTGCAGGGTTAGACATGGATTACAAAGGAAATCCATTTGGACCAATTCCTGCGCTAATGGCCACAGCAGAATATGTCACAAAAGTACATGCGATATGCGTAAACTGTGGTAACCTAGCCAATCATTCACACCGAATGGCCGAAAACGACAAATTAGTTATGCTCGGAGAAACCGAAAGCTATGAACCACTTTGTAGAGATTGCTTTTCAGAATCAAACCACAAAAAAATAAGAAAAACAGAATAAAATAACATGATAAATTTGAGTTATACCACTAATGATATTTGCACAATTTGTGATGGTGAACATTATGGAAATACTCAAGCTATTAATCATATTCTTTATGACAGTAGAGCACAACAAAAATTTACAAATGCCCTTTTTATTGCTCTAATTGGTGCTCGACAAAATGGTCACAAATTTATTTCACAAGCATTCAGCAAGGGCATACGCAGTTTTTTAATTTCTGAAAAAACAAGTATCGATGCGTCCCTTCAGGATGCTACTTTTATATTGGTAGAGGACACCTTAAAGGCCTTGCAACTTTTAGCTAAGCATCATCGTGAAAGATTTGAATTAGAAGTTATTGGAGTTACCGGCAGTAACGGGAAAACGGTTACTAAAGAATGGCTGTTTCAGCTACTAAAAGAGCAATACCCTATATGCAGAAGCCCTAAAAGCTATAATTCCCAAATAGGGGTACCCATCTCCATTTGGAATCTAAACCATTCACACAACCTTGCTATTTTTGAAGCAGGAATTTCTCATCCAAATGAGATGCAAAAGCTTGCATCGATGATTCAACCCAGTATAGGTCTTTTTACCAATATTGGATTTGCTCATGCCCAAAATTTTGAAAATCAAGAGGCAATAATTCAAGAAAAATTAGCCCTTTTCTATCAGTGCAAAACCTTAATTTATTGCAAAGACCATAAACAAATTCAGCAGGCAATAGAAAATTGTAGCCAATTGGATTCAGTCACCAAAATAAATTGGTCTAGAAAAGGCTCGGCTGATCTTGAAATTAAAAGCTGTGAAGCTGCAAACGGAAATACATCCATTATAGGAAGGTACAAAAATGAAACAGTTAAGATATCAATTCCGTTTAATGATGATGCATCTATTGAAAACGCTATTCATTGCTGGCTTATCTGCTTGTTGCTAGATACACCAAGGGAGATAATTACAAAAGGAATGCTTCAATTGAGCCCTATTGCCATGCGACTGGAGCTCAAAAAGGGAATAAATGGTTGTACCTTAATCAATGATACTTATAATTCTGATGTAACCTCCCTTAAAATAGCCATCACCTATTTAAAGCAACAACAACAGCATCCAAAACACACGATAATCATCTCAGATATTCTACAAAATAATGTTCGAATAGAGGAGGTATATAAAGAGGTAGCTGATTTAGTAAAAAGGAATCAGATAGACCGAATTATTGCAATAGGTTCAGAAATAACTGCTTATAAATCGTTATTCCCTATTCCTTTGGAATGTTACGAAACCACAGCGGAGTTTATTAACCAGATAGACAACCAATCATTTAGTAATGAAGCTATATTAATAAAAGGAGCTCGCCTCTTTGAATTTGAAAAAGTAACTGAAAGACTTCAAGAAAAAGCGCACACTACTCGCTTAGAAATTAACTTAAACAGCCTAATAGACAATTTCAATTATTATAAGTCAACACTGAAGCCTGAAACTAAGTTAATGATCATGGTTAAAGCGTTTTCTTATGGAAGCGGAACACATGAAATAGCTAATATTCTAGAATACTATCGTGCCGACTACTTGGCAGTAGCCTATACAGACGAAGGAATTTCACTACGGAAACAAGGCATTACACTACCGATTATGGTTTTAAACCCAGAGCCTTCAAGTTTTGATAGCTTAATAAGGTTTGGATTGGAGGCAGAAATTTTTAGCATAAGACTATTACGAAGTTTTTTAGAACACATCAATTCAGCCAACCACACTAATGACTTTTATAAAATTCACTTAAAACTAGACACCGGTATGAGACGACTCGGGTTTGAGCTAAGTGAAATGAAAGAAGTTGTAGAACTGCTTAAAGATGAAAAGAGGGTTAAAATCGAAAGCATTTTTTCTCACCTGGCCGCAAGCGATGATGATGAAAAAGATGACTTTACAGAGAAGCAATTTGAGCTATTCGATGAAATGGATCGCTATTTAAAACATCATTTAAAAACCAGTTATAACCGCCATATTTTAAACTCCAGTGGAATTCTTCGCTTCCCAGATAAGCAATTCGAAATGGTGCGATTGGGAATTGGTTTATATGGTGTTAGCAATACAGAAATTCATAAAAAACACCTATCACCCGTTCATCGATTGGTAGCCCATATTTCTCAAATTAAACAAGTAAATGAAGGAGAAACCGTCGGGTATGGCAGAAGAGGAATAATGCCTAAAGATGGAAAAATTGCTACTATTTCAATTGGCTACGCCGATGGTATTAGCAGACATTTGGGAAATGGAAAATGGAAGGTAGAAATAAATGGTGCCTTAGTACCTACAATTGGCTCAATATGTATGGATATGTTAATGGTTAACATTACAGGCATTTCTGCAACTGAAGGCGACGAAGTAATCATTTTCGGACCGAATAATTCCATTTATAATCTAGCAAAGGCTCAAGAAACTATTCCATACGAAATCCTAACAGATGTTGGAGGTCGAGTAAAGCGAGTTTTTTATCTTGAATAGTTTTCTATTTTTTCTTTTAAAGCTTTAATTCTATTGATGAGTGGAGTATTCTCTTTTTTTATTTTTAAACCAGCATATTTGTCACAGTTCTCTAATGCATGTTTAAGATCAAAATCAGCCTGAGATACACTGTAAAATTTCCCCTCACTTTTCAACTTCTTGGCCAAATACTCTTGCTCCGTTTGCCCTGGAGTAGACACGAGAATCGCCTTTTTACCTAATGCTGCCAAGTCCATAATTGAAGAATAGCCGCTGCGGCAAACAATGTGTTTCGAATTTGCCATCTCAACCTCTAACTCTCTAGCAGACAAAAAGGAACGAACTTCTATATTATTTGATATTTCCAAAGGATGAATGGTTTCAGACAGTCCTCTAACAAGTAAAACTCTCCCTTCAAAACTACCTAACTGCTCAATAATCAATTCTTCGAATTGAGTTCTAGTAGGTTCAGGTCCAGAAAGAACAATGGTTAAATCACGTTTATGATTTGATTCTGAAACTGCAAAGCCTGAAAACCTTGATAAAGGGTTAATGAAGTGTACATCTTTTATATCTGTATTTCCATGAGATAAATCTCCCGATAAATTATCATCACCAATAAAGTCTGGCACCCAAGTTTCTGTAAAATTCTTAGCATGTGATGCTGTAAATGCCTTTAATGCACGTTTACCTAAGGGTGCCTGAATAAAAAGTTGATGTGTGATAAATATAGACGGCACTTTAGTAGAGTATACCCCATATCGATTATCAGAAATAACAGCATCAATGGCATGAGTATGTATAAAGCTCTCCAATAAAAGTCGCTCATCCTTGAACCACTTTATCATCTTTGGGGCTTTAAATAACATAAACAGAGCCATACCAATTCGTTTTGGATATTTAACCTCAGGACCTGGGAACACCAAATACTCGTTGTTGGGGAACTCATTTTTAAGAAGCTTTAATGGCGCTCGATCAGCAGCGATAACTACTTCAATACCCGCACGGGTGAGTTCATTAATTAGCGGTATACAACGCGATGCATGACCTAATCCCCAGTCAAGAGGACACACCAAGACACGTTTTCTTTGTTGATTAGTTTTTTTCATAGGGTAACTCAAATATAACTATTTGAATCTACCTTTGTAGAATGTTAGCAATTATTACCGGCGCAACAAAGGGAATTGGCAGAGCAATCGCGTTAAAATTAGCTCAGAAAAATATCAATATAGTTGCAATCTCGTCTTCAGAACAGAATTTGAATCAACTTAAAAAATTGATTGAAAAGTCTACTGAAGCGACTTGCTATACTCATGTTTGTGATTTAAAAAGTATAGACGATCGAAAAAAACTACTCCTAGCGTTAACAATTTACCAAGAAGACCTCTCTATTCTTGTAAATAATTTTGGGCGTTATACTTCCGGATCAATTGATGAGATAACTACTCAAGATCTTATAAACAACTTTGATCAAAACGTAGTAACGGCATTTGAAATTTCCCAATTATTTATTCCAACCTTCAAACAGAAGCAGTCAGGTTTTATTTTCAATATTCTCTCCGTTTTATCAAAAAGTACTAGAGTTTCTGCTGCAGCTTACACCATGAGCAAGCATGCAATGGATGGATTAAATAAATTACTAACAGAAGAGCTTAGAGATTACCAGGTAAAGGTATGTGGAATATTCCCGGGATCAGTTAACACTTCGGCATGGGATGGAATAGACGCAGAAAAGCATAAAATGATTCAACCCGATGATATTGCCAAAATTGTTGCAAGTAGTTTAACGTTAAGCGATCATATGTTCGTTGAACGAATAGATTTATCTCCCTTAAGAAAGGATATCTAACTCTCTAATCGATATCCTATACCTTTGATGGTTTGAATATATTGTTTTCCTATTTTTTCTCTGATTTTGCGAATATGAACATCAATTGTTCTCCCTTGAAAATCTATCGAATTGCCCCAAATTTCTTTTGTAATCTCTTGTCTTGAAAACACTTTTTGTGGCTTTGATAGAAGTAAAGATAAAAGCTCAAATTCTTTTTTTGGTAAGTAGAGTTCTTTCCCTTGCTGAATTATTAAGTACCTCTCCTGATCAACCACAATATCATTGTAGACCAACTCGTCAATTACATGTTGATTGCCAAACCCAATAGGCTTACGTCTCAATAAGGCCTTTATTTTACTCGATAGCACCCGCGCTTGAATAGGACTAATTAAGTAATCGTCAGCTCCTGAATCCAACCCTGCAATTTGCGTAAAATCTTCTTTCTGTTTTGAATATAAAATAACAAACACACCCTTTAGTTTAGGGTTATTCTTAATTTCGTAACAAAGTTCAATTCCATCACCATGTTCCAATTCTACAGGTAAAAATATCAATTTAGGCTTAACAGTTATTGCTCGATCAATAAAGGAATCATCTGCACAAACTGTTTCAACAATGAAACCATCATTTTCTAACGCCAATTCAAAAAATGGAGCAATTTGGAAATTACTTTTTACGATAAATATATTAGCTACTTGTTCCATATTTCAGTCACAAACATAGTTGATACGATCTCGACGTGCATTAATTCATCTTTATTTAATCTAAAAGCAGGTATTAAGTAATTGTTACTTTAAATACCGCTAAAAATAGATCCTCGACTTTAATAAATTGAGATTTATTTATTCATTTAATAAGCCTCAATTCTTAATGTTAAATTAACATACAGACTGCAAAAACATATTCTCTTTGAGTAATAGAACTACCCTCCTAACTTAAACTTTAAAAGCTTAACAAAGAGAGGTATAAAAAAATAGAATATGGAGTTTGGAATAATAGAATCATTGAATTTGTTAGGGGCTTTGGGGTTTTTCATTTTTGGAATGAAAATCATGAGTGAAGGAATTCAGAAAGCTGCAGGAAATAAGCTCCGCCAAATTTTGAGCAGCATGACAAGAAATAGAGTATTGGGAGTCTTTACAGGTTTTCTTATTACTCTTTTAATCCAATCTTCTTCAGCCACTACTGTAATGGTAGTTAGTTTTGCCAATGCAGGATTATTGTCACTTATTGAATCTATAGGTGTTATAATGGGAGCAAATATAGGAACTACTGTAACAGCTTGGTTGATTTCATTCTTTGGTTTCAAGATTAAAATATCATCCTTTGCTCTTCCTATAATAGCCATTGGCTTTCCAATGATGTTTGCCAAAAGAGGTACATTAAAATCCTTTGCTGAAGTTTTAATTGGATTTGCTCTATTATTTTTAGGCTTAGATGCCTTAAAAGGTGCAGTTCCTGATTTAAACCAAAACCCTGAAGTACTTAGCTTCTTAGCCACATTTACGGATTATGGGATTCTATCAACTATTTTATTTGTTTTAGTTGGTACTGTTATCACTATCATCATTCAGTCTTCATCAGCTGCAATGGCACTTACCTTAACGCTTCTTTACACCGACGTTATTACCTTTGAAATAGCTGCAGCTATGGTGTTAGGTGAAAATATCGGAACGACAATTACAGCTAACTTAGCCGCAATTGTCGCGAATGTACATGCAAAAAGAGCAGCCCGTGCTCACTTAATTTTCAATGTTTTTGGTGTAGTTTGGATGACATTAAGTTTCCCATTTTTTATTGATCTTATTAAATGGTTATGGATACCTTTCCAGGAAGGCTTATCATCTGTAATGAGCGATGTAAGTAGCAGTCAAGAAGAACTTCAGCTTTCTTTATTTCATACGGTCTTCAATATCATA
>ENA-OUOG01005513-OUOG01005513.1-marine-metagenome-genome-assembly--contig:-NODE-5513-length-10198-cov-4.059678_pt1 | contig 10198 bp, 14 predicted proteins | sample MGYA00248635_ERZ508505 | MGnify/ENA primary metagenome ERZ508505 (study PRJEB26176, sample SAMN06267871) | marine metagenome | isolation source: Saanich Inlet, British Columbia, Canada | place: Pacific...
TACCAGGTTCTTCGGGATTAGCCGGACCGTACATATAATCGTCAATAGCTGTCTGCCGATTCTTAAGATTGATGTCTACATCTTGTGTAGCTACAGGACAGCCTTTATTTGCCGCCTCTACAATTTTGATGTATTCTCTCATTTCTTTTTACGTCCTCTAAATCCACGTGGCATATTTTGATTCATCATTTTAGGCTGGCTAAACCAAAGTTCAAACCATTCTTTGTCGCCTGGTTTGATATTATCTTTACGCATCTTCTCAGCATTTGCATTAGCAGCATCACTAATATTCTCAAGAGTATACTCTGTGTAACCTTTGAATTCGTTTACACCAGCTAGTTTTTTGATATACTCAAGTTCATCCATATTTTATATGTCCATCTTATTAGCCATAGCGTCTAATGTTCTTGCGTCAACATGCATAAAGCGTCTTGCAGCATCGGCAGCACTAATAGTTTCTTGTTTCATCATCTTTAGTGCCATTAGATATTCTTTCTTGTATACTTTTGAAGATATAATCTTTTTAAGGTCAGTAATAGGCGATGCTTCTTTTATGTCTTTGCCACTTGCCCAAGCATCTTTGTCGCCCTTTGCGTATGCTTTACGTCTAGCAGCAATTTTATCTTGTACACTTGGTTCGAACTTTTCTGGCTTCTTTTTAATTGTAGCTCTCTTTGGACTACGCTTAATGCCAAAACTCATTATTTCGTCCATTTCTTTTTCTTCGTCTGAACTATGACCTAGATACTTGTGTACAAGTTTATCTAGTTTACGATGGAATTCGTCCTCTTCTTCTGGTGATGCATCTTCGCCTACAGGTGTTTCTTTATTGTCGATCATAGCTTGAAGTTCTGCTTCAAGCTTTTCTAATTCAGACATGTCTGGCTTAAAGTCTTTGAGTACGTTCTTTATATCTTCTTCGTTTTCTGCTTTTACTAATTCGTCATACAGTTTCTTGCCACCGTATAGTGCTATAGCAACAGCAACAGCCGGTAAGCCGTATCTCATCAAACCTTGTACAATCGGATTGTCTGTATACTTTTTAACAAATGCGATAGCATCTCCGATCCAATCAATAGTTTTCCATGTAACAGTAAGAGCGCCTATTGCCCATTTATTATTCCAGAAAAACTTAGCAATTTGAAATGCGTACTTGCCGCCTTTGAGAGCAGGTCCAATCCATTCTTCAACAGGCTCTTTAGCACCTAGTGCTTGATCTAGTAGTTTTACAGCAACTTCTGCACCGTTACCATACATTAGTTTAGCAGCCTGTAGTTTGTCTTCATCACTCATTTCAGGCCAAGTTGCTCTTAGTTCGCTTGCACTCTTAATCTGCATGCCACTAAAGTCAAAGTTAATAGTTGGACCATAGGCCATATAGCCCATTTCGCCTGCTGTGTTTAGATCTTTACCTGTATATGTACGCAAGTAACCTGGCTCACCATTCTTTTTTGTTTGATCTGGTAACGGTTGTTCTGATTTATCTTTTTCGCTTCTAACAAATACAAGTGCTGTATTGTCGTCTAAAAGGTCTGCATATTCTCTATTGTTAAAAGGACTCTTAACTTGTATAAAATTACTTCCAGGAACTCCTGCCATTGCAGCCAGTTCTTTCTTTACCTCAAAGGGAAAAGGTCTTGCTTTAGTATCGTTAGTAGCTGCTACATAAACATTAGTTTTACCAAACGTTTTAACAGCCCAGTCATATAAACTTTTATGTCCAGGATGAAAAGGGTGAAAACCTCCTGGCATTACTGCTAATACTCGTTTTGCTTTACCTTCAAATAACTCTCTTAATAGCATCTTCTATCCTTAATTCGGCTGCCATCTGCCTCTTGGTACTAATTTCGTCTTAGTATCAAGTGCAACGTAACCTTCTCCGCCTCTTTCGCCCGCTGTTGACTGCTTAACGTCTGCATCAGCATCGTCTAGTTGATCAATGATATGATCCTTAACAGTCATTACTTTTTTAACTAGACCAAATATTGCTGGAAGTGCTTTGGGCATATCTTGATTCATTTGCACTAGCTTTGCCTGCTGTCCTTGGCTTACTTTTGAAGTCTTAAGCCAATCAAAGAATCCTGTTTCAATGTCGCCTAGCTTTTGTGCTTTGCTCATTTGATTCATGTAAGTGTAAATAATACCTGGCACATTACTTAGACCCTTTTGACCTGCTAAGAATTGGTCTATCTGTTGAGCATTTTGTTTAGCCATAGTACGAATTTCATTTACTTCGCTTGTGTCTACACTAGGTTGATGTGTTACATAAGTTTGTCCTAGTACAACTGCTTCGTCTGAGTTAAGTTCTTTCACATCTGAAATAGGTGAACCGGATTTACCCCCAAACTCGTCAAATTTAGTATGAACAACGACACCAACTTCACTGCCCGCTATGCGTTTACCAAGTTCGCTATCTTTATTCACTGTGTATGTGACTTTGTTAGGAGTAAATTCTATGCTTTCGTTTGTTTCTTTGTACGGTTTTCCTGAATGATAAAGTATGTCGCCGTAAATATAACCACGAAAGTTTTCTGGAGTAGCACGGGCCATAACGTCAAAGATACCAGACATCTCATTTGCGAAGCGTTCACGCCAATCTTCACCTTTGCCTGTGCTTAAAATAAAGTTTTTTAGATCATCGCCACTTGTACTCTTATTACCTTTTAACCAGCCGTTTTTGCCAACAAGAACAAATGTTCCGTCTTCGTCACGACCGTAGTACATAGTAGGATAACCGTCCCACTTGATAGCAATATCTGAATTGTCGCTGCCTAGTTTTTCAAGAGTAGCAGCAGCTTTTTCAGCACCTTTGCTTCCTTCAATAAAAACAAGATCCTCTAGGTGGTTGTATTCACGACCAACTTTAGCTGCTTCTGTTAATACTTGACGGAATTCTTGAAAACGCATTACTGATCGCCTTTTTGTATAGCTGGAACATCTTCGCTCATAATACGTTCTTTAACTTGAGCCATAATTTCTTGATTAAACAAATGTCTTTTATCTTTTGGAATTTTATATTTGCCACAATAATCGTTTACAGCATCTTGCAGCATAGGATCGAGTAACTTCTCGAGACCTTTTTCTTCTTTAACATCGCCTGCAATCTTAACAACAGTAGGTAAAAAGTTTTTGCGATAAAACATTTTATCATTTCTCATATGGAAATGTAGATCGTCAACTACGTCAAAAGGTAAATCGTCATTTCTATTTAGACTCACGTCATTAAATTCTACTAATTTTACCATTTTCTACAACTCCAATATCTTGCCTTATGTCTCGGTCCGGGATTATCGCAGTTATGTCTAGCACGAAAACTTTTACGTCTTCCAGGATTTGACTTTTTAATTTTATGTTCTTTAGACCCAAAGTTAACTTTAACTATATTGCCTTTTGGATTCTTGACATACACTTTAAACTTTTTAACGTCGCCTTGCATAGGTTTTCCAAGTTTAACTTTGCGTCCTTGGTATTCAGCTTCGTCTACAACATCATCGTCGTTGTAATACATTTCACCATATGCATGATAAAAGTCATCACCGTCATAGGTTTCTTCTAACCATCGAGCAGATTCTTCTGCTTCGTTCAAGTAATCTTTGAAAGTTTTATTCATAGCGATACTACCCTTTATATAGAGTATTTATCACTTTTAGCTATACACTGATTTCGATGTCGAAGTCGTCGTAGCCTAAATCGAACAGCTTGTTTGCTACACGTTCAGCTACTTGATCAGCTTCGTCTTCGTTGAGGGCTTTGTGAGTTTCTACAGCAAGTACCGTTTCATTGTCTGTTTCAAAGATTTCGATGTTTGTTTCTGATTCTAATAGTGCAACACTAGAACCTTCCATAACCATTTCGGCTACGATCTCATCTACTTCTTGTTTACCTTCCCAAACAATGTTAATATAGTGTTTCATTAATTATTCCTGTATTTGCTGTAGTAATATTTATCATTTTTTTGGATCGTAAACATGTTTAATAACTCTTTTAAACTTATTACCGCATGCTATTCCTGCAAGTTGTAATATTTTAGCATCTCTTACCCAAAAGTAAAATCCTGCTAGATATTGTTCGTGTTTAATACTATCTAAACACGCAGCGCCTATTTTAATTTTGCTTTTATTTGCTGTTAAAAAATTATAGAACCCTATTGAAGCAGTATCTGGAAGAAATACTTGGTACTCATATGGTACTGGCTTTTGATGCATTACTACATTTGCATTGTTTAATAAAAATTCTTTATGCTCGACGTCTCTAGGAGTATGATATTCAGTAACAAACACATATTTTAATAATGGTTCTAACCAAGATTCGTCATTTGCATAGATAGTTAAGTCAAATCCGTCTACACGTATTAAGTAATCATGAGTAACCCGTTTGATATGCTCATATAACACACATGCATCTTGAAAATCTTCAAAAGATATTCCTGGAGAATATACTCTAGATGGATGTCGCAGAGGCAATCCTGCCTCTGCATTTTGTTGTAACATGTCTAGTATCTTTTTTACGTATGAGTAATTCTTACTACGAAATATACTTGCAAGTGAATTATGAATTATAATCTTACAAGTATATTTGTTGTAGTAAAGTTTATTAGTCTCAAACTGTTGATACTTCATTAGACTTCTTGACCTCTAACTGAATCGAATCTCCTGCGTCAATAACTAAATGTCCACCGTTTTTCAAACCACCAAACAATAGTTCTTTTGATAGAGGCAATTTAACATCATTATCAATCACACGCTGTAGAGGACGGGCACCCATTTTAGGATCAAATCCTTTGTTAACTAGATAATCAATAGCATCATCAGTAACTTCAACACTAACGTTCTTATCTACAAGCATAGTTTTAAGTTCTAGCAAGAACTTTCCAATGATTTTAATCATTGTATTCTTATCTAGTTTGCCAAACGTCACTACACCGTCAAGTCGATTACGGAATTCTGGTTTAAAGAATTTCTTAAATTCGGTATCTTCGTACTCGTTATTTTCTTCTGCTGCAAATCCAATAGTGTTTTTCTCTGCTTGTTCTGCACCTAAGTTAGTTGTTAGGATAAGAACACAGTTTCGAGCGTCTGCTTCTTTACCGTCTGAACCAGTGATTTTACCATTGTCCATTACTTGCAACAAAATCTGTGCAACGTCTGGGTGTGCTTTTTCAATCTCATCTAGTAATAGTACACAGTTAGGATGCTCTTGCAGCCTGTTAATCAACTGTCCGCTGCCTTCATCATGACCTACATAACCAGGAGGTGAACCAATTAACTTAGCAACACTGTGCTTTTCTTGATATTCGCTCATATCAAAGCGAATCAGTTTAACACCTAAATTGCTTGATAGTTGTTTTGCAAGCTCTGTCTTACCAACGCCTGTTGGACCCATAAACACGAAGCTACCGACAGGCTTAGTTTCTGTTTTAAGACCTGCTTGTGCAACAAGAATCTTATCAACAATAGTATCAACAGCACTATCTTGTCCGTACACTTCTGCTTTAAGATTCTTATTAAGATCCATTAGGTTATTGCTTTCTTTTTGCTGAATATTTTCAGGTGGAAGATTAACAACTTTGGCAAGTTCAAATTGAATTTGTTCTGCTTCAACAATACGCTCTTCTGCATCTTGAATCTTAAAACGACTACATGCAAGATCGATCAAATCAATTGCTTTATCAGGCAGTTTACGATCTGTCATATACTTAACACTTAACTTAATTGCTTCGTTGATTGCGTCTTCAGTAATAGTAGTACTATGATAGTCTTCATAATATTTCTTAAGTCCTACAAGAATATCACGAGCGACTTCTTTGCTAGGCTCGTCTACACTAATACGCTGGAATCGACGCATAAGAGCGCGATCCTTTTCAAAGTATTTGCGATACTCGTCCCAAGTAGTTGATGCAACTACTTTAATGTCACCTTTACCTAGTGCTGGTTTAAGCAAGTTAGCAAGATCGTTAGCATTACCGCCTGATCCGGCACCAGCGCCATTAATCATATGTGCTTCATCAATAAACACAATACACTTACCTTGCTTTTTAACGGCTGCAAGTACCAGTTTAAAACGTTCTTCAAAGTCGCCGCGATACTTGGAACCTGCAAGCATCCCGCCAATGTCTAAGTTATAGACTTTATACTCTTGTAAGAATGTAGGAACTTGTTTGTTTACAATCTTGTAAGCAAGACCTTCTGCAATAGCTGTTTTACCGACACCAGGATCGCCTACTAATAGTGCATTGTTTTTACTGCGACGACCCAAGCTAAGTGCAATAGTTTCAATTTCGTCTTCGCGCCCAATTACAGGGTCAATTTTACCTGAATTGGCTTCTGAATTTAGATCAGTAGTAAACTGACGTAATGCCTTCTGTGCTGCTGTGTTTAATTCGGGATCATCTAAGCTATCTTCTGTTTCAGTTTGAATAAATTCAGAAAACTTTTCTTTTGTAATGCCTGTGCGATTAATTTCATAATATGCCCAGCTTTTCTTTTCGCTTAACATGCTTAGAAATACATCAGTCATTTCGATGTGTGTGCGTCCTGCAAATAGTGTTTGTGTAAACGCACGGTTAAGAACACGTTCTACAGCTTGTGTTTTCTTTGGCTTGTATTTTGTTTGTTCTGTTTTAATATCATCTAGCTTAGTTTTAAGATAATGCTCTAGATTTTTTTTGATTAACTCGTAGTCAGTACCATACGCTTTTAGAACTTCTATAAACTCGTCATGACAAAGCATAGCAAACAATAGATGCTCTAAAGTTACGTATTCGTGGTTTAGTTTTTTAGCATCTTGAATTGCTTTTTCAAAAACGTTCTGTAAATTTTCTGACGGTTCTACCATTTAAGGTTCCTCTTTGTTGATTTCTTATACAGTATACAACTACTTAGCAGTAAAGTCAATGCTTTATTCATTTATATTTAACAATTGCGTCTAGAAGATCTTCATTAATATTTTTAGGAATATGTGCTCTTATTTTTACAAGTACATTTCCCTGTCGACCTGTTCTATTACAAGGTAATCCTTTTCCAGGAATACTAAAAGTTGTATCTGGTTGTGTTTTGGGCGGTATTTTTAGACTAAATCGAGATCCATCGGGCGATTCTATTTCAACGTATGTGCCTGTAATTAGATCAAATATATTTAATTTTTTAATAGTTGAAAGATCTAATCCGCTAACATTATATTCTCTGTTAGATAGAACACGAATTTTTACAAACAAGTCACCACGCGGAGCACCTGGCACCATATCGTTACCCATTCCTGGATAACGCATAGTGTCTCCAGTTTTTACTCCAGGCGGAACAGTAATGCTTACTGTTTCAACTCTTCCGGTCGGCAGTCTATAGTTGGCAATAAGATCTTTACCTGTATAAACATCTTTTAAATTAATATCTGCTTGTATAGAGAACGGCGGATTTTGTCTACGTCTTGGACCAAATCCTTGTGCAAACATGTCATCAAAGTTTTGACTATTAAAATTGTATTGCGGCTGTGGATTATCGTATTGTTGTCTCTTAGAAGGATCTTTAAGCGTCTCGTATGCTTCGTTAATCTTTTTAAATTTAACATCGTTGCCTTTGTTGCGGTCAGGATGGTTTGCCATCGCTTGTTTGCGATAAGCTTTTTTTATTTCTTCTGGAGATGCATTACGATTAACGCCAAGGATAGAATAATAGTCCATGCTAATATTTACCGCACGGACTATTATAAGGAAGTGTTAGTGATTACTCTTTGTTTTCTTTGTTTTTCTTGATTGCGTCAGCACCAAAGAATGCTGCAACTAATGCAGAGATAGCAACAAAATATGTTGGAGCAATATCACCAATGATGTTTGCTGCTGTATCTGCGCCTAGTAGGCTAGTTGCTACAATAGTGAATGGGTATAGTAGCATACCAAATAGTGCAAACCAAGTCATCTTACGCATTGCATCACGCTGTGCGTCTTGGTCTTCTAGTGCTTTTCTTTTGAACTCTAAGTGCATATTCATTTCTTCTGCTGAAATGTGTCCGTCACCGTTTGCGTCCATGCCCTCGACTGCTGCTGAGTCGATTGTTTTCTTATCTTCGCTCATTTAGATTTCCCCTCAAGTTTAGCGATACGAGCCTCAAGCTCGTCAATCTTTTTAGTTACTTTTGGATAACGCTTACGCCATGCATGTGGATCATCCTGAAGCCAATCCCACCCAAAGCGGTCGACCAAGTAATCTAAAAATGCATCAAATTTTGACATTAGGTATAATGCCGCGTATGTGTTTCTAAACCATGCTAGAAACGCTGCCCCCAATACCGATCCGCCAATAGCTGTATAGATCCACAGCGTATCGCCGAACATGCGATAAATCATATCCATAGTAAACCCTCTCTTTACTATGTGTATTTATTTGTTTATATCATTAAACATAGTCTTTGCAGCATATTCTTGAGCTTCGACTCCGGGATGTTGATTATCTAACGCCAACGGGAAGCCACGAAAGTCTATAAATTTAAGATCAACTTTATTCCAAAGTAGAGGTTTTAACTCGTGAAGAAAATCTTTTGATACGCAAGTATAATGGTAGTTCTCAATGCCTTCACTATCAAGATAATTTTTTATAAAGTTAATTCTAAGAAAGCTATCATCAATAGAATCTTTCTTTGAATAAAAGTGGCCATAATAAAATCTAGATTTTAATGAAGTTACTTTATCTAAGTTTTTTCTATCAGCATCTCCTACCAGCATTCTTTGAGAAGATCCGTCATCTCTAAAAAAACAAAATCTATTAAAAAATGTCCATAGTATTACTACTTTGTCGCCCTTTTGAAATTCGGTATTCGATACTTTATTACAAATATACTTATTGCTTACTCCCGGAAACCCTAAATTTACACATTCTAAATTCATTTGATCTGCAAGCAATTGTGGCCATGCAAACTTACTAGGCTCTAGACCATGTTGCTCACCTGTCCAACAATCTTCTAAAGCTTCGCCGTAGGTATTACTACAGCCATATGCAAATAATCTACTCATAATTTACAACCCTAATAATAGTGAACATGGACAGATGAAGAGGAAGTTTAAAATATCTTCCAAAAAGGGTCTTTTGGTTCGTCTTTCTGTTGAGCATCTACTTCGTTCTTAACTCCGTCAATTTCGCTATTAGCAGCGTCAAGTGCTTCATTTGCGTTCTTGTAGTAGTTTTCGTAGGCAGCAATAATTGCTTGCTGTTGTTGAATATAAGCACGAATAGAACTAAAGTTCATGCTGATGTTTTCGTATCCTTCGTCTGTCAATGCAAAGAATACAATAGGACGACCTGATTTCTCAAAGTCTTTTAGTTTTTCTTCAAAGTTTTCCGGAGTTAGCAATACCCACTCAACTTCCTTCATACGCAAGCCATCTGCATCTGGGAGTACAAGTTCAGGCTTATCAATTGGTTTTGCACTAACTTCTATGCGCTGTGGCATAGTAGAGCTACAACCACTAATTGTCAGGAGTGCTGCTAGGACCAGGCCATAGCCAAGGACATTCTTTATTGAACGCATTTCCATCTTTAGCCTCCTTTTCTTTATCGGTTAATTCTGCGCCAGCCAGTAGTTCGAAACATCTGCCTGCATTTACAGTACCACGGTTTACTAATCTTTCTACTAATGCAGGCTTTGCTGCACCTAGTACTGCTAGATCGTGCTTGGCTAGTTTGTCTGCTAGTACATTGTTCTGCGAACGGATAGCAGCAAACTCTGCATTAACACGAGTTAGTTCTTCGTTTGCACGTTTAATATCCGCTTGCATACTAGCAACAGCCGCTTCGCTAGTTACAACTGCTACTTCTAGTTTAGCATTGTTTTCGTTGAGAATCGCGATGCGCTCCTGCGTATCTTGATAGTATACCCAAAACGCACCGCATAGCACGAGCATCATGAGTGTTGTTGCTGCTGCTATTTTCATTCCCATATTAGTCGTCCAATAGTTTCGCAAATGTAGCAGGACCAGCAATGCCGTCTGCTGTTAGACCATTTTCAGCTTGCCATGCCTTTAGCGCACGTTCTGTACCTGGACCAAAGTCGCCGTCAGCTGCTACGCCTAGTGCTTCTTGCATAATCTTTACGCCTTCGCCTTTGGCACCTTTGCGTAGTACGCCAATATCATCTAAGATATCTTCAACGCTACCATCATCTTCGCCTAAGTCATCTGCATCCATTCCAAGTACTTGAAGTGCATGCTTGT
>ENA-OUOG01005514-OUOG01005514.1-marine-metagenome-genome-assembly--contig:-NODE-5514-length-10198-cov-3.099694_pt1 | contig 10198 bp, 23 predicted proteins | sample MGYA00248635_ERZ508505 | MGnify/ENA primary metagenome ERZ508505 (study PRJEB26176, sample SAMN06267871) | marine metagenome | isolation source: Saanich Inlet, British Columbia, Canada | place: Pacific...
AGGCGCGCGCGTAAGAGATCTTTAACCGAGTAGTTAGTTTTCTCTGCTCTTCCAGAATTTACTTTCATAAGTGTCGCGGTTATACATTGCTAGAAATCTATCCATTTCAATTAGGCGGGCAACGGCAGACTCTACACTTGTGGCATAGTATTCACCGTCTAAGCAGTCACCCCAATAAGTCAGTGTAAAAATCTTGTCACTAGCGCGAACTTTTACCCAAAAGTTAAGATCCGATACCCAGCTATCCGTCGGCGCGCCCTCTGCCTCCCTGCCGTGTGATAGGTCGCATAGCGGGTAATGCTTGATTATTGCTCTTTCCAAGTCCCATAGCGGGGCGTCCTTTTCATTAGCAAACCAAACAAAATTGGCAGCGTCTTCGAAGTCTCTAAGCGTTGCAGTTAGCGGTAATGCTAGGGTCAAGTTTGCGTCTGGCTTTTTTACATAGATAGTGTCCCCGCCGTCGTAGCAGACAAGGGCTTTGTTTACGTTTACGGTCCAGGTATCCTTTTCCCCTGTTGGCACCGGTATTTCGCCAAACTTATCTATTAGTATCTTTATTTTCCTGTCCATTGCTTTTCTCTCTTTCCTTATTGTTTGTAAGCGGGGGAGAGATACTGGCACCCCTCCCCCCCCCTATTTTTTTTATTCTCTTCTTTGTCCTGTTGCTCCACCGATAACGCCAGAGACAAACCACAATAAGATCCCTGTTAGGCCCATTGCAATTCCGGCGGGCTTATGCCACGGCTTTTCTTTACTCTCCCAATAGCCCTCAGGTGGGTTATCGTATTGTTTCTTTTCAGACTTGCAAAACTCCACATAGGTGTCGTAATGCTCTACCCTGCCTGTGTTGCTGAAGTATTTTCCTCGTTCCTCTTGGTCGTTCTGTTTTCCTGCCTCTCTTAGGGTATAGGCGACCCAGCCTGCATAAGCTAAACGATTAGACATACTCTTCAGATCCTTCCCATAACATCAAGCCTGAGATCGGTTCACGCATTGGCATACTCATTTCTTTAGCAAAAGCTAGAGCCTCTTCAAGGGAGTCGTATGTCGCTTCGTGCCATTTTGGACACTTCCAGCACTCATACTCAACGAGGACAACCTTGCGGAAATCCAAGTCAATACTCTGGATTAGGTAAAACGCTTGGTCAAACTTCCTTTCAGCTACCTTTCGTAATGTCTCAACAACACAAAGTCCCGTTTCACCATCAGTCGCCAATAACTTGACTTCGTTCCATTGTGGTTTTTCCGTCACTTCATTTCCGGCTAGATCAGTTATGGAGATTGTCTCCCATTCGCGATAGCCGTATTGCTCTGTGGGTTCTATGCCTATCGGTCTTGCCATAATCGCCATTAGATAACCACCTTAAAGTGCTTGTCTGCCCACTCTTGCGAAGCTCCAGAGCCAGCAATAATCTGTTGTCTGATTTTCTCAGCCAAGAGATCTTTTTCGGTTGGCTCGCTTCGGGGGCAGTCGTCAAACCAGTTTCTCTGGTCATCATCAGAAGCGCAAGTGCAGCATCCCTCCTCGTCGCGCACCACATAATCGGCGTGACTATTTGGCTCCGGTATTCGAGCCATTTTTGCAAGGCGACCATTGCGATACTCCAAATCCACTCGCCAGCCAGTCTCCTCCTCGCAGTTGCAATCAAACTCTAGTTCTGGGTATTGGTTTGCCATTGCCTCATAAGCGTTGTAAGGCACATCCCAAGCAGTTGTAAAGCGATAAATTAGTTCGTCTGGAGTTTCACGCTCAATCTCGACATCGGAAGCATCCCACTTGGTTCCCCAGTTTTCTACATTCCAGTCATACCAGTTGTGATTTTGGTTGTAGAAAGCCTCGTCCTCTGGCTTTATAAAATTCCAGAAACTCATTGGCTCCTCGCGCGTGTATTTCACTTTCAGGAGCTTTGCCTTGCCATCAACCATTTGCAAATCGTCTGCAATTCGTTCCTGTGGCAAAGCTGCCTGAGCTGCAAACTTGTCTAGCTCGGCAGCATCTCCGTTTATAAACACATTGTTGTATACCCAGTTAGGCATTTTGTTTCCTCTCTCTCTCTCTTCGTCGAATAAGTTCCGACAAAAAGATTCTCACGATCAAGGCGTCACTTGTCAAGTTTATTTAGGGAAGTTACCAAACCGTTATTTATAGCCTTTTGCCCAGTAATAATAAGGAACGCGCAGGCGCGGACGCGCGTATATATAAAAAGTCTGACCGAGTACTTATTTTTTTGAACCGAACCGAATAATTAGATCGGGCGATTGCCTCGTGAGGCGTTACAGCTTCTGTGAGCTGCTGCTAATGGTGAAAGAGAATTGCCTGGCTCTAAATGATCTGCCTGCCACGGATCGTTTAGCCGTGCGCCGTCTCCACATAAGTGACAGACAATGGCAGTATCTCTGACAATCTTGGCTCGCTTGCGATAACCAGTGTTGTAGTAATTCTTTTTATGTTCTGCCCGCCGGACATCTCGTAACTGCTGCACTCGCTGGCTGTGCAGTTCACAGCGGCTTTCGTAACTGAGTTTGCCGCAATCTAGGCAGGGCTTCTGAAATTTCATCTCAACTGAATACTAGCTTAAAAGAGAAACGGCATAGAAAAGCCAAAGAGGACAAGTCTTTGGCTTTCCTATACCAAGAAAAGAGAGGAGGTTTGAAAACGACCTCAGTGGTACTCATAGGAGTAAGTAACACTGTAACTATTATGTACCTTGTTGCCTGTACTTGTCAAGTATTTATTTACCGCGTGTTGTCGGTTGAATAAAAACCTGGGCCGGAAAAAGTTACCTGCGGAGTTTGAGGAATTCGGGACATACCCCCCCCACAATTATCACACTCTACATCAGGCTCTTCGTGGATGCTATGTGTTACGTCATAGATCTGTCCGCAGGGGCATTCATAAACGTAACTAGCCATTACATCTCACCTAGTTCTGCCAGCTTCTCAAAAGCCTTACGAGCTGTCCAATCGCGAGAGCCGCCTGACCAACGTCCGGCGTTGAAGTAAAGTTTCTTTTGTTCTTCTGAAGGCTCATAGATCTTTTCGTAGACCATGTAAGGCTCAGCCTTTTCCCCTGCGCGCTCTCGCATTTGCCGTGCTAGCTCTTCTAGATCTGTCATAGCTTCTGCACCGTTCCTGTATAGTCCACGCCCTTTTCTAAAAACAATACTGCCAGCCCTGGAACCGAATCCTCGCCTGTAACCTTGCGCCACCAGCCTGAGCCGTTGTCCATCGTCGGAGCCATAACCAGGAACCGAGAAGTGCCTCTAGGTGTGCTGCCCATCTCTGTAACACGCAAGTGGTGCCAGTGACCATGGATTAGCAGTGACGAATCAGCTACAGGCTGTCTACCGAATGCCTGACCTCTCCACCAAGTTGCCATAGCGTCTGGTCTACGAGCTTGGTGTCCGTGAACGATACCGAGTATGTGGAAGCCATCACCGAATACGTCTAAGGCCAAGCTTTCGTCGTGCTGCTGAGGTTCTAGGAACTTGATTGGCAGTTCTTTTTCCTTAGCTAACCGAGCCAACTGACGACCTATAAACACGCCCCAGTCATCTGTGGATTTTCCTACCACCTGTTTGTTCACTCGCCACTGACAGTGGTTTGATCCGACCGAAGCATAGGTCAAGTCAGGGACTTTTTCTGCCAGCATTACAAGCGTCTGCCATGCAAAAGTGGTCGCTAGATCTACCTGCTCCATGATGGACAAGTCATTGCTTTGAAGCTGAGCTATGTCAGCAGCATTACTAAAATTCTCTACTGTATCGCCTAAGTCAGCAAAGATAACCTTCTCAGGCTTCTCTCGCTTTATAAGAGCCATAAGTCTGGCCTGCATCAGCTCCACACGCTCTATGAGCGACTGAGAGTTGCCTCGGTAGTCCACCTTGCCTACCTGAAGATCTGACCACATTATGACTAAGCACCTTGGCTCTGTCTTAGGGAGCTTCGGTGCCTTGGTTTTCTTCTTTGCCTCTTGCAGCAGAAGTGGCAGGTCAATGCCTGCGGTTTTCTTGCGAAACTGAAAGCGATAAGAGGTGAGCCAGTCGCCGTCATAGCGTTGCCAGCGTGACGTACGAGGTGTGCCAACGATTTCAATTTCGTCAGGGTCAAACCCTGCCTCTACTAGAAACTGATCGAAGTCAGGTGCTTCAGCGTATCCGGGCGTAGTGGCCGTGCCCTCGCTACCGTCAAACTCAACGCCAGGGCGGAAGTTAGCGGGTGCAGTTACTTTTTCTGCGGGCTGTAGGTTCTCTAGCATTCCTCTAGCCTATACTCTGTAACAAGCGCACTGATTATTTCGATGCTTTGCGATAGTTGTGTCGGCAACACTGAGACCGCGATCTCGCAGGGCTTTCATTAGTGTCTTTGCACCCCAGCGATTTTTGTCAGCAAGTGCAGAATTTAGTATCTCTAAGTCAGCTTCGCTAAGAGTTTCGCTTATTTGAGCTATCTTGCAGTAGATAGCTTTGTTCTGCGGAGGCTCAAGACCCTCTAACATTTTTCAACCTCTCCTCTATTTCGGCGCTCGCTTTGCTAGTGCCTTCTTTTATGGCGTTATCAAAGTCGTCTGTGGAGATAGCCTCGTAGTTGCTATCTATGTATGACTTAGCTAAGCAAATAACTGCTGACCTAGCACCCAGCTCAATACCGGAGATAAGCAGCTTCAGTGCAATTTCCGCAAAGTCGTCTTGAAACTGCCAGCTCGCTATAAGCCTGTCTACGTTTAGTTCTTCGTCCATGACACACTCAAATCATTCTCGTCGTCTAAAAGGCTATTTACTATGTTGATTAGATAGGGACTATTGCTGGCACCGAGTCCAGCTTTTAAATGTATATACTCGGCTAGGTCCTCTCGGATGCAATCTAGATCGGCAGACCACACTAGGTTGGGGTCCCTAAGTAGCCCTGCGGCCTGCCGAAAATTAGCAAAAATGCGATTATTCTTCTTCATCATTTACCTGGTCTGCCACTTGTTCCATTGGCTTTAGCGGCACGTTTATGCCTAAGTCTCGTTCATGCTTTAGATGGTTGTACAAGCTACGAATTTTAGGCAACCGAAAACCTGACCACCTGCGATCGTCTGTTTCTACGATGGGTGCTGAGATAAGCCCCATCTCTTGAAAGCTCTCTAGGGCCTTACGGGAGCGGTTTAGCTGCCGAACCGAATAGGTCACACCTAGCTTGTCAAACTCACGCTTCGTTTGGTTGCACTGCACACAATTTGGCAGTTCCCAAACAGTTATTTTCATCAAAGCACTGACCCCGTTTTTCTCATAATGTCTTTTTTAGCAGGGATCATTGCAGCCAAGGCGGCTTCGTGACCGATCTTTTGTGTCTTTGTCATTGACTCTGTGTCCACATTACGAACTGCAAAGCCGAGTTTGAATGATGCGTACTCTGCACCTGCTCTTATGCCTTGATTGTATGCTTTGTCCATTTGCTTGCCGAAGAAAAAATCAGCACAGTCGTATAAAAAGTTTGACCAATCACGCTGCGTCATCCCAGTCCTCTCCTTTCATTGTCTTTATTGCTTTTCTCAATACTTCTGCTGTGGTTTTATTGTTCCGGTTCCACTCTGCATCCGCAAGCTGTTCTAGGTCCTCAATAGCTTGTTCCCAGCCTAAATCGTAGCCAGCTTGATAAAGGACATCTTGCAGGTAATCAACGTGTTCTTTTATTTCTGAGATTTTCATGTCTCTCCTTTCACTGTTTACTGTAGACAGTGTTTAGGCATAGGGCAAGCACTTTCCCTGAGTTGTTACCGATTTGTTATATAGCCGTGATTGTGACGCTTGCGCCAGGTTCACGTCCGTCGGCGTAGGCTTTAGTGGCGTTTAGGACCACTACCTGAGAGTCGTCACCCCAGATTACCTCAGACTGACCTATCCCATCTAGCAGCCCACGACAGAGCTTGTCTAGATCAGGAGGGACAATAGGCCAAGGACGTTTTGTCTGCTTGACCGAAGGAGGGCGGGGCACATAAAAAGTAACATCTACGCTGACCGGACCAATGAAGTATAGATCCTCATTCCGTGCGCGAGCTTCAGTGCATACTCTGGCTATCTCTTTACGCCAGCGACGAAGCTTGTCCCCAGAGGCCTCGATTAGGCGACCTTTTATTATTTTCTTCGATCCCTGGGGAGCAGGATGACCGAAGATTTCAATTTGCAGATTCATACCATTGACGGAGTAAGGCAACAACGTGTACTCCCGCCCAAATAAAACCAATTGTAGCTGTAACAGGCTCGGCTTGTGCGGAGAGCAGGCACAGCAACGCTGCTGTACCTAGCCCTACGAACTTTGCCATTAGAACGGAGCGTCTGACTTGATAATTGGGTTATTGACGTGCAGTGCTCCTGCGCGCTTCAGTTCACCAGTGATCTTGTCGTTGTATTCCTCTGAGCGAGCAGACACGTCGCCAACGATCTCAACTAGGTCGCCTTCTGATACCTTCTGATCTGTCCAGACTTTGTAGTATTCGTCTCTTGACTTACCAAGTACGTTCACTTGTGCCTTGGCAGTAAACCCTTTGCTGTTGATAAAGGCTACCGTTGCGTTAGTTATTTTGATTTGTGCCATTTTTCATCCTTTCACATGGCTTGGAGCAACACAGTCAGCGTTGCCACAGATACGCTCTCCTGGCAGAACAGCGTAACCGTTTTCATCTACCGGAGTGAGCATATCCGAACCGAAATGTCCGTGCCAGGGTAGGCACTTGAGATCGCCCTGCTGAATAGTGCTCGCTTTATTGACTCTACAGCTCTCGCAGTGCATCCGCAACTTACGGCGCTTACGATTGACGGCAAACGTTTTGCCGCATTTGTAGCAATCAACATATTCATCCACGTACCTAGCCTACTTGGCTGTACAGAGTTTGCAAAGCGCAACGTTCTGACCGTGTTCGCATTTAGGTGCAGGCCCAGCCTGCTTGGCCAGCTTCTTCTGCTCTTCCAGAAACTTAGCGGAAGCTGCACGTTCCTTTTCGTGCCAGATACGACGCTCTGGAGTAATAGCTGAATTCTCCCAACTATCGTTGTTCAGCCAAGTCGGAGGCAGGCGTGTGAACTCAGGCTGTCTGGTCGGATCATTCTTGTAAGCAATGACACCAGCCATGATGTCCTCAAAGCTTGCTCGCTTGAGTGCCGACTGAAATGACCTGAACGATTTAGCCTTGTCACCTTTGCGTGGATACTCTTTATAAAATTCTTCAAATAAAGGTTCTATGTTTTTCTTAACTTGTTCTTCTTTAATATTGTTCTTCTTAGTGTGCGGGTTTTCCGTCGTCGGATAATCCGCCATCGGGTAATCCGTACCCCCTGGATCTCTGGTAGTCCAAATGGCTTCACCGAACTTGCCATTGTTCTGTTGGCTGCGGATTAGGTAGCCGTGTTTCTCTAGCTCCTGCACCGCATTGCTCAAAGCATCTTTACCCTCTATTGAGTATTTTGAGATCTGGCTTATGCTTAGTGCCCAACCCTGTGTGTGTGACATAAGCATTGCCAGCAGCCCACGAGCTTTAAACGTTAGGCGGTTGTCTCGCACCCAGTCGTTAGGTATTTGGGTAAAGTGGTCGTCAATCGCGTGATGTCCCCTGACTAAAGGCATTAGAACATACCTCCAGGAGCCTCTGTAAGCGTCTTGGTGCCATTTTCCTCTAGGTTGTACCAGTTACCATCACATTCGTCATAAACAGGGTCTGTAAAGTCCTGCCAGCTTGACAGCTTGTGACCGAACTCCCTTGCAGCCTGAGCTGCGTGTGGGTTAGATTCCATTCGGAAGTTGTAATCCTCACAAACCATAAGTAGATTTTGATAATGGTCTAGAAGTTTGGAACCGCCCATCTGCCGATTCTTGCGGTGGTGCACAACCAAGTCTGTGTCATCACCACAATGCAGGCAGTAAGGGTCACGCTCTTTTAGCTTTTTTCTTACACGCGCAGTAATGCTCATTTCATCTCCGCTTGCATTAGCTTCACCTGCGTACCTAACGCCATTAGTGAAGTCTCAATGGTCTTGATCTTTACCCGGATACGGTTGTACTCAGCTTTACGCAGATCTCTCTGCAACCGAGCATCAGAAGATTCTAGTTTTGCGAGCGCATTGCGGTCAGCAACCGTGCCTTCGTTCTTGATAAAGGCAGTCTGCTCAATAGTATCTAGGTGGTGTTCAGCCTCCGCCACAGCGACTTCGGCTTCGTAAAGTGCGTCTGCACCACGGCTATTCTCTTGGGTTAGCCTTGCGATTTCCTGTATTACTTGCGATGGAAGCACTTAGCCTCCAAAGGTGGTAGACAAGTTCACGGTTCCAGAATTCAGCTTCATCTGGCTTATTCCGTCTCAACGCTGATTGGTAGGCTTCCGTCAGCTCTTTCACTTTCGCCACTAGCACCGAGGATTTTTGCACGTTCCTCAATCCTTTCCAGTGTCTCCGGTGAGGCACCCTCGCTTTTCGCTTGCGCGTATAGCCAACGTAATCCAGCTACATCCGCAATCTTATCGGCTTCGACCAACCAATTCTTGCCAACGGCCGTGGGTGTTACCCCACGATCCGCTTTGCTCATTTCTTCTCGGCTTGCTCGTTTGTTGCCTGAGTAGCCTGCATTTGCAAGACCTCGGCCAATGGCAGATGTTTCCGCATTTTCGAGGGCTGCCGTTTGATTCGCGCCAGGGCCACCATCCACCTCAAACGCCAAACCAGTAGCTTTCGGAAGTGCATTCGCCTGGTCGCCGGACGTGAGAAAAATGCTTGACCGAACAATCCAAGTACTAACTGCGCGGTCACTCTTCGTTGTAAGATTTTCACTCGTAATACGTCCATCTGGGTTTTCATCATAGAACCTCCTTATTCGTTCTTCTACTGTCTCATAATCATTTAGGTTAAATCTGGGCATCTTCATCCTCGCTCTCTTCTACAAACTGCCAGCCACTCGACATAAAGAACCAGTGATCTAGTTCCATAATGCTTACGCGCTCCAGTCCCTCTTCGTTTACTTTTATCCCGTCAATCAAGCCTGTCACCTGTGTAGTGCCTTTTAGCATAGTGACGTAACTGCCTATCCCTAGATCCACGTTGTCCCTTTCTTGTTTATGACCAATGATGGTACTCCTGCTCTAAATTGCCGACTTACGACACGCTCTGGGCCTGTCTTTGCAAGTATCGTGCCCCATTTAGCGTCATTCATCTTGTGAAGCACCTGAGACTTTAGCTTTGTAAGCTCTCTAGAGGCGACGTCAGCGCCCTCCTGAGCCTTCATGAGGTCTATACCTAGCTGACCAAGTTCAACCTCTCTAGCGTCAATCTCTGGCGTCTCAGCCCTAACTGCGTGATAGGTCGAGTCAGCGCCGTCCCACGCTGGCTTGTGATCTTCTGTGACCGAATGCCAAAATGATGAAAGCATCTCGTTTTGTACGTCAATCTGAAACTGATTGAACTGCACTTCTTGCTCAAACCAAGTCATTCCGGCCAGAGCGATAATTACTCCTGACCGAATCTTGAGTACTCCCATGTAGTGCAAGACCTGAGCGATGTACGCAGGGGGAGCTGTCTCCCAAGTTTTACGCGCGGTCTTGACCTCTATGACCATTAGCTCACCAGTCTCTATGTGGCGAGCAATAGCATCAGGGTTTGCGTGACGATAGCTGCAATGTTCATCCTCGTATGTTCCTGTAATCATCACTTCCCAGTCAGGGTGGTCCTCAGCCCATAGCTCTAGTATTGGCTGTTCAAAAGCTTTACCGAACCGAATAGGCCAGTTCTCTTTTATTTCCGAGGGGATCTTGCCTGTCTTTTTGGCCCATAAGGCGTAGGCGCTTTCCCAGGGGTTTAGGCCAAGTATCGTGCCTACCTCACTACCTCCAATGCCCTTGGACCTCTCTTCGTGCCACTCAGGGCTTCCTGGCTCATACAAGCCAAGCAGCTTGGCTCCGTTGAGAGTGGGCGGTGCGTAAGTTTTCATTTATCTCCTTAGTCAAGTAGGCTAACCCTATGCTGTCTCAAGGACTTTTTACAAGTGCGTATATGAAATTGTTATCTTCTATACGTTCGGCTGGCTCTGTACCGTGCGAAAAAAACCCTGAATTGTGGTTCCCAGAGGACTTTGATGATCCAGAAATACGGCACCAGGCTACGGTAGTTGCTAAGGGTATGTGTTATGAATGCCCGATAAAGACAGAGTGCTTCGAGTATGCGTTAGAGTCGCG
>ENA-OUOG01005517-OUOG01005517.1-marine-metagenome-genome-assembly--contig:-NODE-5517-length-10191-cov-4.322919_pt1 | contig 10191 bp, 10 predicted proteins | sample MGYA00248635_ERZ508505 | MGnify/ENA primary metagenome ERZ508505 (study PRJEB26176, sample SAMN06267871) | marine metagenome | isolation source: Saanich Inlet, British Columbia, Canada | place: Pacific...
TAGCGACTTAATAAAGCCTTTCATTTTTCCTAAGTCTGCAGTAATCTCTGCAAATTTAGTATATGCTTTAGCTTTAAGTTCAGCTGCTTCAACTTTCTTAGAAGTTACTTTATTGTCGTTTCTATCGGTATTGGTCACCGCAATTAAATAATCACTTGAGCATGTTGTAGGCATATCTCCGCTGACATCCACATTTATATTACTATTTGAAGTTGCTCCACAACTCAGTATTCCTCTTGCTCCCAAAGAATCATAAAAAGCACACCATAATGGGTAGCTAGCTGCATTTGCATAATCAATACCAAAACTAGAGTTAGTTGCTACGACATAAGCACCTTTTGCACCTGAGGTTTGATCATACAATTTTCTCATAGAAAGGGCGTAGTCATATGCTTTGAGTACAACTGACTCTATTGCGACACCACTTTGAATAGGCAAAATTTTCACTCCCCAATTCACTCCTACACCTCCTAATCCATTATTTGCCTTGGCTCCTATTATTCCAGCAATATGAGTTCCATGAGAGTTGGATGATATAGCTTTAGAATCTAAATAAGCATTCCAACCTTGATAATCATCTATAAATCCATTTCCATCATCATCTATTTGATTGTTTGGTATTTCTTGGTGATTTACAAAAAAGTTAATGTCATTGTGAGCAAGAAAAAAACCATCGTCTATGACTGCCACAACCAATGTATCGCCCAAGGCTGAAACCGGAGTATTGGAAATCCCCCATGCTTCTGTGGAAGACATATCTGCGCCCGATTGACCTCCCGACTGACCAATGTTTTTGTGATGCCATTGGGAACTAAAACCAGGATCAGAGGGAATTGTATCCCCTCTTATAGTGAAATTATTGTGATTGGGCTGAGCCAGTCTCACTTGTGATTTTTCATACACAAGGGATTGAAATTTGTGAACCGATAAAGATGAAAAAGACAAAAGCCAAATATTCATATTCTGAGACACTGTATCTTTTACAACGACATTTAGCTCTGGAAAATCTTGGTTCAATTCTTCAATAAATAGAGAGACATTGCTTCTGGTTTTTAACATAACTAGCAATTCACCCGACTCAAAATTAGAATCTTGTGAAAAACCCAGGTTGGAAAATATTAAGGTTGAAATTACCAGTATTTTTAAAAAATAATTTATCATAAATCGTAATCATCAATATTTTCGAAGCTACCGAACTCGTCTTCGATATCTCCATATAAATCGTCCTCTTCGTCCAACATAAAATCCAAATCATCAACCATTTCAATCTGTTTGGACTCTTCTGATGGAGCATTTCCATAAATCAATTCTGTTACCGGATATGTTTTTGAACTATCCAAATTGTTGATTTCAACTAATTCAACAAAAAAGCACCACATAGAAAGAAAATCATACACATAAAGCAGTTTTTGATTCATCTCCTCTACCTTTTCAGAAATAAGTGTTGATTCCATTTCAACAAAATCATCGCTCTCACCGGTCATATCCATCAGTCCAATTTCTTGTCCTTTGTCCCAATCTTCGTTACTTAAATAAAAGGAAGCTACTTGATCTCCTTTGAAATCAAATGCTTCATTTATAGCCTCATGTAATTTATCAAAGGTAAATGAACTGTCAATTGCGATATCTCGGAAGGCATTTTCTTCTTCCAAGGTATCTATTAAAACCCTGAATTTAAATTCTTTCATTATTAAGTTTCTTGTGTTATATACGTCTCTACTGTGACAAAAGTTGTTTGATCTATTCCGAAATTACTTCCGAAACTTTTTCGAGAATACCAATAGTAACTTCGGCCATCTTGTTCTTTTTTTCATCCAAAGTAGGATTCACCTCTACGGTTTCAAAAGATACCAATTTTGGGCTTTTACAAAGCGTTTGCAATAAATCTGTTACTTCCTTTACTGGAATTCCGCCTGGAACCGGTGTGCCCGTTCCGTGAGAAGTTTCGATTGGATCCATGCTATCGACATCAAACGACACATAAAGCATATCACACTGTTCTAATTGTTGTAAAATTTTCTCCCCAATTTCCTTTCCTCCAGTTTTTTTCACCTCTGAAACTTCAAAGTTTTTGATATTTCTTTCCGAAATCAAGTAATCTTCTGGTTTCTCAGTATCTCTTACTCCAACAAAAATCAAATTATTTGTGTCCAAAGCTTTACCCGATAAGGCTTTTACTTCTTCCCATTTTTGAAATGCTTTTGGGGAAATTTCTCTCACCTTGCATTCCTTATTATCAATATTACAAGCAATTGCAAGTGGCATTCCGTGCACATTTCCTGTTGGGGAAGTGTATGGAGAGTGCAAATCTCCGTGAGCATCTACCCACACCACACCCAAAGTTTTATCAGGATTGGCTTGCTGTATTCCCGCAATTGTTGCTGCCGCAGTTGAATGATCACCTGCCAACACAAAAGGAAACTCATCGTTTTTTATCGTTTTTTTGACTTTCTTTGCAATCAATTCAAACTGTTTTGCGATGTATTCAATTCTGATTGCTCCTGGTGTGTCACTATTCGAAAAAATGTGCTCATTAAAATTAGAAACAGATTCTGAAGAATATGTTTTAAAAAAATTCGAATTCTTATTAAAAGCTGCGGTTTTTAAAGCTCCTACACCCAAACTTGCTCCTCTTGTTCCGGCTCCTAGTTCAGAAGTTACTTCAATCAGTTTAATCTTTTTTTTCATTATGAATTTTTTACAAACCCTATTACCGCAAGGGTAATGAGAGTAAATGTTAAGGCCAACAAAATTATTTTGATGGTTGGATTGCTAAAAAATGGTTTTCTAAATTTGGACCAAGTTTCTAGGTACAATTCTAAGCTTTTTTGTCTGCTACTTTGTAAAACAGCAAAGTGAAACAGTTCCTTATTTTGTCTATTAATATCGGTATCTTTCTCAAATTTTATTCCAGCATCCAAGATTTTTTCTTCAAAATAATCTGCCATATCTTTTCTTCTCAAAGTAAAAATAAGATAATTGGGGTCCGTTGGATGTTCGTAATAATGGTAGCTAGGAAAGATATGATACATAGTTTATTTCCATTGAGTTAAATATTCGATTGGTTTCCTTTGACCTTTTGGCCAATCTATAGATGGGTAACCCATGTAGAACAAACCTAAGCACTTTTCGTCAGAAGATAAGGATAAAAACTCATTCATTTCCTGAGTATACATCAATTTGGGAGTAGCCCAAAACCCTCCAATGCCATAAGCTGTACATGTCAAATACATATTTTGAATGGCACAAGCCACTGCTTCTACTTCTTCCAGTTCACTTATTCGCTGTGTTTCATCGCGTTTCATTATTACTGCAATTACCACAGGAGCTTGAAGTGGTCTATTCTTTAGCTTGTTGTATTTCATTTCATTGAAAGAATCTCCTTTATTGTTGTTTTTGTAAAGATTAGATAAAAATTCTGACAGTTCAATCTTTGAGACATTCATAAACACTTGAAATCTCCAAGGCTGAGTTTTTCCATGAGTTGGCGCCCAAATAGCATTGTTCAATACATCTTCAACAATTTCTTTGTGAATCTTTCTTTCTGTGTATTGCTCAGGATAAATGGTTCTTCTATTCTTTATTACCTCAGTAATTTCGCTCAAATTATACTTCACGTTCTTCTTTTCAATGATTAGAGAGTAAAATTAAGGAAAGAAGAAGGAATTGTCAAAAGGAAATGAAACTATTACACTAGTTCCACAAAAGCCTTATGTAAGTGCCAAAGCTTGGAACAAATTTTTTAGCTTTTTCTACTTTTTCCGATAAATAAGAAGTTCCCACAGTCAGTTGCTCTATGTAATCACTGTTCTTTTGCAATCTGCCTTCTACACCAAAAGCTATGGTGAGTTTCTCATTCAATACGTATGATATTCCATTGTCCAAGAACAAACCATATCCAAAGCCATCAATCTTTTGATAATTAAGTCCCAAATTCTCTACTCGAGTTATGTTATATTGTGTTGACCGAATAATAAGTTCTTGATTTTCTAACTGTATGTAATTCAATCCCACACCAGGAGAAATGTAACACGTTAATTTGGATTGTATTTCAAAGTTCTTTTGCACTCCCAATTTGTACCCAAATCTTCTTTCGCGAGCATTTACTTGTGCTTGCTCATACTCACCTGTAAAGTTCCTTGAGTTGTCCAATTGAATAACCAATGGGGTAGAAAAACGAATAATACCTATGTCAAATTTCATAATTACGGACAAAGAAGGATTAATATCAAACCCCAAATAAACACCAGAAAAAAAAGAAGCCGGATATTCATTATTTCTTGAATATTCCCAGCCCTGAATTGGATATCCCAACTTATCTTGCAATTGCTGTCTTGTTTGTGGATTAGTCAATATCCTATTTACTCCAAAAGGATGTGAACCATCCAAAAATTGAGCATACTGCTTATTAGGAAAGCCAATACCCAAATCAATTCCAAATCTAATTTTTTTGATGCTGACATCTTCTTGTCCTAAAATTGCTGAATAAAATCCTGCAAACAAAATAATTAACGTGTATTTCCATCTGTTCATAACTCTTAAAATTACAAAAACTATCACTTTGTGACCTGCTTTTTTTTTATTAAATTTGAATTATAACCGAAATTAAACTAAGATGAAAAAACTATTCCCCATGCTTATGCTGGCGTTATTAATGACAAGCTGCGCCACTATTTTAAGAAAAGATACGCTACAAGAAGTAACCTTTACCACCGAACCACCTCGTGCAGAAGTTTTTGTTGATGGAAAAAAAGTAGGAACTTCTCCCCTGTCAATTCCTCTTGAAACAACTGAAGAACATTCTATCGAATACAAGCTGAATGGTTACCCCACAACTTCCTACACTTTACAAGGAGAAGTTTTGCCTAAATATGTAGTTGGAAATTTAGTTTTGGGAGGAGGTGCTTTGGGATGGATTCCAGTATTAGTGGATAACCATACAAATAAATGGAGAGGATTTGACCAATATGAAATTGATGGTCATACCAATTTTGGAGCAAAACTGCCTATTTCCGACAAGGATGGAGATGGAATTGAAGATAACCAAGATGATTGTCCAACCACAAAAGGTTTGGCTGCTTTCAACGGCTGTCCAGACTCTGACGGAGATGGAATAAAAGACAGTGATGATGTTTGTCCTTCAACTCCTGGATTAGCAAAATACAAAGGATGTGCCGATACCGATGGCGATGGCATTCCTGATAACCTAGACAAATGTCCTAATGAAGCTGGAACTGTAAGAGGTTGTCCTAAGAAATTAGATGACAAAGATGGAGACGGTGTGGAAGACAGCAAGGACAAATGTCCTAATATTGCACGGATGTCCAGAAGTGAAAGAAGAAGTGAAGGAAGTAATGGTGCAAGCCATGGAAGGATTATTCTTCAAATCAGGTTCTTCTGTAATAGAAAAGAAATCCTATTTAGTGCTTGATAATATTGCCGAAATCATGAAAAAGAACTCCTCTTATAACCTATCTATTAACGGATACACAGATAATACGGGAAGTGAATCGGGTAATTTGCGTATATCTAAAGCAAGAGCTGCAGCAGCTAAAAAATATTTAGTAAACAAAGGTGTAAATGCTTCGCGATTGACCTCAGAAGGTTATGGAATTGCTAATCCAATAGCTACAAATGACACTCCAGAAGGAAGAGCTCTAAATCGTAGAGTAGAATTTAAAGTTGTGTTTTAAATAATTGAATGCATGATTTTTCAAAAGCCTTTCGAATTTCGGGAGGCTTTATTTTGTATTTAAAACTCCAAAAGTAAACCTTTTTATTCCCAATAAATATATTACCAAAACGATTTGTGCTATAGAAACATAGGAAAGAAGAATCCATTCATTACCAAGTTTTTACTGATAAAAAAAGTCTTTACGAAAATTTAAACACTAGATAATTTAATCACAGCATATACAGTATTCACGATCACTCACACCTATAATCTATTCAAAAAAAAGAGCCTCAATTTCTTGAGACTCTTTCTATTGTATAAGTTAATCTGATTATGCAGTTACAGCATCAGCTTTTGGAGCTGCAGCCATAATTTCCGCATTTGCTGCAGATTCAAACTTTTTGAAATTTTCTACAAACTTACCTGCCAAACTACTTGCTTTAGCATCATATGCTGACTTGTCAGACCAAGTATTCTTTGGGTGAAGCATTTCGGTAGGAACGTTTTCACATTCATTTGGCATTGCCAATCCGAATACTTCGTGAATTGTGTAATCTACATTGTCAAGCTTTCCTTCTAGGACAGCAGTAATCATTGCTCTTGTATATTTCAACTTAATACGGCTTCCCACTCCATATTCTCCACCAGACCATCCAGTGTTAATCAACCAAACTTTCACGTCCGATTCAGCAATTTTGTCTCCCAACATCTCAGCATACTTTGTAGGATGTAATGGCAAGAATGGCGCACCAAAACAAGCAGAAAAGACTGTTTGGGGCTCTGTTACTCCTGCTTCTGTCCCTGCAACTTTTGCAGTATATCCAGAAATAAAGTGATACATAGCTTGACCTGGAGTTAACTTTGAGATTGGGGGCAATACTCCAAATGCATCAGCAGTTAAGAAAAAGATATTTTTTGGAATTCCTCCTTTTGAAGGAACCATAATGTTATCAATGTGGTGAATTGGGTATGAAACTCTAGTGTTTTGAGTAATAGAAGTATCACTGTAATCAGGAGTTGATGTTCCTTCTTGGAAACCAATGTTCTCCAAAATAGCACCAAATTTGATGGCATTGTAAATCTGTGGCTCTTGCTCCTCAGTCAAGTCAATTGTTTTTGCATAACAACCTCCTTCAAAATTGAAAACGCTGTCTTTTGACCAACCGTGCTCATCATCTCCAATTAATCTTCTATTTGGATCTGAAGATAAGGTAGTTTTTCCTGTACCTGACAATCCAAAAAATACAGAAGTATCTCCATCTTTTCCTACGTTCGCAGAACAGTGCATCGAAAGTGTTTTCTTTTCGTGTGGCAACACATAGTTCAATACAGAGAAAATTCCTTTTTTTATTTCACCTGTGTAACCAGTTCCACCAATAATAATTCTCTTTTTTGTGAAATTAATTACTGCAAAATTGTGTTGTCTAGTTCCATCTTCTTCGGCTACTGCCATGAATCCTGGAGCACACACCACGTGCCATTCTGGCGAAAAATTTTCTAATTCTTCTTTCTTTGGTCTTAAAAACATGTTACTCGCAAACATATTAGACCATGGAAATTCAGTAATCACCCGTAAGTTCAATCTGTAATTGTCATCAGCACATGCATAAGCATCTCTTACATACACATCTCTACCAGTGAGGTAAGCTGTGATTTTTCCGTATAATTTATCGAAGTTTTCAGGGGTAAATTTAATATTGATATCACCCCACCACACAGAATCTTCGGTGTTTTCATCGCACACTACGAATCTATCTTTTGGTGATCTTCCTGTAAACTCGCCAGTATTAATTACAAGTGCTCCTGTATCGGACAAAACTCCTTGTCCTCGGAGAATGGTCTCTTCAGTTAAGTCAGCTGGTGTTAGATTCCAAAATGCGGTATCTATGTTTCCCAGTCCTAATTCTTTTAAATTTGAGGTCTTAGGTACCAATCCTAATTCATCCATGAAAGTGATTTTTATATTATGAGTACAAAACTAAGTCTAATTCCTGTAAATAAAGAAGAAACTAATTTTGTTTTTCCACAAACTATCCTAGTTTTCCACTTTTAGCTCAATGATAAAAATCATATTTTACTGGGCTTCATCAACTTAAAAAGAAATAGTGCGAGTGCCACAATCATAAGCAAGCCACCGATAGGTGTAATAGGACCAAGAATTTTTGTGAACGAGCTTCCAGAAAATAAATTCAATAAGTAAATTGAAAAACTAAATAGGCAGCTACCTAAAAAAAATAAATTAGCAACCCAATTTATCGAAAAAGTAAACTTTTCTCGGTTCAATCCCAAAATGAATAGAAAAAAACCAGAATAAAACTGGTACTTAACTCCGGTTTCGAAAGAAATGAGTTGTTTGGGTGATAAAACTTGCTCCAAGCTATGTGCCAAGAAAGCACCAAAAAGAATAGCAAAAAGAATTAAAGCCACTCCCCTAATTACTGTTTTGTTTTCCATGAATCTATGCTTGTGTAGTAGGTCCTCCAAAATTCATTGGAATACCTCCTCCCTGGTTACCGTTATCAATGTCTTTGATAACTCCATGTTGGTTTTCATATTTACTAATGTTATCTACCAACGCTTTCATCAATCTCTTGGCGTGTTGTGGTGTTAGTAAAATTCTCGATTTCACTTTTGCCTTAGGGGTTCCTGGCATCATTCTAACAAAGTCTACCACAAATTCTGCTGGAGAATGAGTAATAATAGCAAGGTTGGAATAAATTCCATCAGCCATTTCTTCTGATAATTCTATATTAATTTGATTTGGATCTTGTTTTTGTTCTTCCATACTATGTTTGTTTTGAATATAAAGATAAAAAAAATGCCCTCTCGAAATCTCGAGAAGGCAATCTTAATTTAATATTAATTGAAATTATGCTTCAGTTTCTTCTGTAACTTCATCAGCTACTTCAGCCGGTTCATTTATTGAAGTTGAAATTACTTCCATGTTATCGTATTTTCTCATTCCAGTACCTGCTGGTATTAAGTGTCCTACGATTACATTTTCTTTCAATCCTTTTAAGTAATCTACTTTTCCTTTTACAGCTGCTTCGTTCAATACCTTTGTAGTTTCCTGGAAGGAAGCCGCTGACATGAAACTATCAGTTTGCAATGAGGAACGAGTAATACCTTGAAGCATTGGACGAGAAGTTGCAGCTACTGCATCTCTTGCAGTTACCAACTGAGCGTCTTTTCTTTTTAGGTTTGAGTTTTCGTCTCTTAGTTTTCTTGCCGAAATAATTTGACCTGCTTTTAATACGTCAGAATCTCCAGCATCTTCAACTACTTTCATTCCCCAAATTCTATCGTTTTCTTCTAAGAATTTGATTTTATCAGCAGCTTGTTTTTCTAAGAATTTAGTATCCCCAGCATCTATGATTTCAACTTTTCTCATCATCTGACGAACAATTACCTCAAAGTGCTTATCGTTAATTTTCACCCCTTGAAGTCTGTATACCTCCTGAACTTCGTTCACGATATACTCTTGTACAGCTGTAGGTCCTTTAATTTCCAAAATACTCTTAGGAGTTATAGCTCCATCAGACAATTGCATTCCTGCTCTTACGAAATCATTTTCTTGAACTAAGATGTGCTTAGACAGTGAAACTGCATATTTCTTAACAATTCCAGTTCTTGATTCAATAATTATCTCTCTCTTTCCTCTCTTGATTTTACCGAATGATACGATTCCATCAATTTCAGATACAACCGCAGGGTTAGAAGGGTTACGTGCTTCAAATAGCTCTGTTATTCTTGGCAGACCTCCTGTGATATCTCCTGTTTTACCAGAAACTCTCGGGATTTTCACAAGAATACGTCCTGCTTCTATTTTTTCATTGTCATCTACATTTATAATCGCTCCTACTGGAATGTTATAACTCTTGATCACGTTCTTTTTAGAGTCCATAATTCTGATTACCGGAATCTTCTTCTTGTCCTTAGAATCAGTAATTACCTTATCGGCAAATCCTGTTTGCTCATCTACCTCTTCTCTAAAAGTTATTCCTTCTTCAATGTTCTCGAATGAAATAGAACCTTTAGATTCCGAAACGATTACCGCGTTATATGGGTCCCACGTACAAATTACGTCTCCTTTTGAAACTTTGCTTCCGTTTGGAGTCTTCAAGAAAGAACCGTATGGAATATTATTTGTAGCTAAAGTTATACCAGTTTTTGGGTCAAGAATTTTCATTTCTGCCGATCTTCCAATTACTACTGTCAGTTCGTTTCCATCTTTGTCCTTAGTTTCGATTGTTTTCAACTCATCGATATCCAATTTACCTTCGTACTTTGCTTGCAAGCTATTTTCATCAGCAATGTTAGAAGCTGTACCCCCTACGTGGAAAGTTCTCAATGTCAACTGTGTTCCTGGCTCACCAATAGATTGTGCTGCAATAACTCCGACAGATTCTCCTCTTTGAACCATAGAACGTGTAGACAAACTTTGTCCGTAACACTTTGCACAAATTCCTTTCTTCGCTTCACAAGTCAATGGAGAACGAACCTCCACACTGTCAACA
>ENA-OUOG01005518-OUOG01005518.1-marine-metagenome-genome-assembly--contig:-NODE-5518-length-10184-cov-3.448699_pt1 | contig 10184 bp, 27 predicted proteins | sample MGYA00248635_ERZ508505 | MGnify/ENA primary metagenome ERZ508505 (study PRJEB26176, sample SAMN06267871) | marine metagenome | isolation source: Saanich Inlet, British Columbia, Canada | place: Pacific...
CAATGGTGATTTAGAACTCATCATTGGTTGGTTGAATAGAGAATTAGTAATAGGAATATAGTTATGAGAATTTGGCATATAAGTGATACACACACATTCCACGAATTACTTCAGATACCTGAGGGTATTGATATGGTTATTCATAGTGGAGATTGTTCTAATCCAAGAGACCCCTATCCAAACGAAGTCGAAGTAAGGAGTTTTATCGATTGGTATCATTCACTAAAGATTCCTCACAAAATATTTGTTGCAGGGAATCACGATACCTCTATTGAAAAACGATTAGTAACCAACGAAGATTTTAAACGAAGTGGTATCACCTACTTAGAGAATGAAGTGGTTACCATTGAAGGAATCAAAATCTTTGGTTCACCTTATACCCCAACATTTGGGCATGGGTGGTCGTTTAATAAGGATAGAAGTAAATTAGAACGAATGTGGAGAAATGTTATTAGTGTAGATGTTGATATTGTAATCAATCACGGACCACCAAAGGGTATCTTAGATTTATCAACCGATAGATATGGTGGTATCGAAAGATGTGGTGATAAATCACTACTCAATAGAGTAATGGAAGTAAATCCAAAGTTGTGTTTATTTGGACATATTCACAATTGTTTGGATATCATAAATCAGGGTACAAGGAAGTTGAGCGGATTAGATACAATCTTCTCAAATGGTTCAGTAGTAAAAGATGGTAGATTTGGTAAGCTATCATCACATGGAAATGTTTTTGAAATTTAAATGGATATAATTATGATAAAGAAAGAATGGGATTACGAAGGTAACGAAGGTATTAATCAAGGTAAATCATCCTCACAATTAGAATCATCTTATAAGGGTGTATTCATAGGATTCATTGGGATGGGTATCGTTTTAATAGGAGCGCTGATATGGGAGTGGATAAAAAGCTAGAGAAGAAGGTCTTTACAATTCAAGAGATATGGGCTGCCATGCGTGGTTCTGTGGAGAAGAGTAAGAAGAAGTACACTCGAAAGGATAAGCATAAAAAAAGTGGTGGTGAAGGATATTAGGTTTCCAGCTCACCGAAGGTTATAACCGATTCCGTTCCCTATCGTTCCCTTATCCTACGAAGGTAAGGTTTACGCTTGTTTAGGTTATAAGGGTAATAGATTAAATAGATTACCTTTATCCTTATCAGTACTACTATGATTGTTAATACTTTACTGATTTTAATCTACCTCACTTTTTTTAGTTATCCTACACCCATCAGGTGTTAATAACTTTATGAAAGTTTTAATGGATTAGATTTGGATAGTTGGAAATAATTTTGTATATTAATGTTGAATTTAAAAATAGATAAATTATGAGTATAAGACAAAGAGTACAAGAATGGTTAGATTATGGAGTTAAAAATAATGAGGGTACGATATCCGTTTTCACTCCCGCTAAATCCCCACTATGTTCAAAGAGGTTAGTATTAAAGAACCTCAATCAAATCCTTAATCTGTTAGAGGAAGATTCTCCTTATATAGCAAAGGAGAGAATTAAGTTTCTTATAAGTGATATAGGAAGTGGTAAATGTGATGGGGGGAAGTTATGAATAAGATAAAAAAGTTTTTAGGAGTTTCCTTTCCAAAGGGATGGGCTTGGATTGGTTTAATTATCACCGCTCTGTTATGGGGTTGGTTTTTAGTTACATTAATTAAATGTGTATGGTAAAGTACGACCCAGACAATCCACTATCCGATGAAGAATTGGATAAGTTAGGTAAAGAAAACTTCGATGAGTTTCTATCTTACTTAGATTCCAAATCGGAGTATCTAAAGAGTTTCACCAAACCATTAGGTGAATACCACACAAAGAGATATGCCGCAGCTACTGCCGCAGCTCAGGGTAGAGAAATTACTTCTAAAGAATTAAAGGTTGCCAAAGCGATAGGCAAAGAAGGTGATATAAAGAACCAACAACGTATCATAGATAAAATGGAAGAGTTAGGTTTGGAAGAGCCGGATAAGAGAGTAAAGAACATTAAAACGAACCGCTCTCAATGGTTCGATTAAACAGAATAAATTTTCTCAAAATTTTTCTAAATTTCACACCTCTTCCCACATTTGGGTAGATGTGGGGTTATTGATAACTTAACAATTTCTTAACATTAAAAGGTTGTTTATATGGAAAAGATTCCGTATCTTTACTAAGTAGTAAAGAGGGAGTGATTAACACTCCGAGTATGAATATTAAATAATTAAGAAATGAATAACCAACGTAAGATTAACAATCCCCTTTTGAAAATCATCGGTAATACCGATATGATGTTAGTAGATATCCTTTCCCAATATGGGAGTGGTGAGTTCCGACATATAGTTAAAACGAAATTAGGTATGACCTGTTGTGATGCTAGAGATTTCGATAATCCACGAATGATGGAACATCCTTCATCCACAATCACCGGCTATAAGAAAGGTGTTCTCCAAACCGTTCAATTCAAACCTGATGGTTCAAACTTTTGGTTAACCATCTTTAGTAGAACAGGTAAGAAAGTTAAACTAATCGATGAATCTATATTGGTTGATTTGAATGTAGGTCACATCAATGGTATGTACTATAACACCAACCTTTATTCCAACGAACAATACAGAGCAGTTTATGCTAAGAGTTGGGCTTCAATGGCTTACAAAGAGAACGAAGAGGTTGAGGTTGAGTATAATTTATAATGTTGAAAACTAAGTTAAGAGATATGAAAATAGAAAGAAAATCAATACTATCCGGAGAGATAGGTACAATGGAGTTAGATGTAACGGTGGAGCAAATGGATAGGTTCTACAGTGGTAATGAATTAGTTCAAAATATATTCCCTAATCTGAGTGGTGAGGAAAGGGAGTTCTTAATTAGTGGGATGTTACCCATTGAGTGGAACACCACATTTGGGTAATGTTAATAACTTTGTTAATAACTTAACGATTATTTAACATTAGAAATTTGGATAATTGAAATAATATCACTATATTAGTACTGTAATAATTAAGAGATGAAAAATATGATAAATACCGAAAAACCTAAAGTGACCAAACCTTGGTCATCTGAGATGTACGATTGGAACGATAAGGTTTCCGAATTGATGAAAGCTGAAATCAAAATTCAGATAGAAAAGAACAAAGATGATTTCGATAAACTAAACGAATTGGTAACACTATGTGGTGGTATCAAATTTGGCGATGGTTACGAAATCGAAGAGGTGTATGATGAGTGTTTGAAAGAGTTAGAGAATGTTCAAAACTATTGGCTGAACGAAGAGTGGGATTACTCTGTTAAGAAGGGTATCGTTACTGATTGTATTAAAATTAATTTTGTTGGATATTAAAATTACAGATATGAAAAACTTAATGACTAAAGAAGAAGTTCAAATGATTGTGGATGAGGTTTATCCTAAGATTGAGAAACACTATGGAATCTCAAAGTTCCAAGAGTGTTCACCTTATGTAGAGGTTCAACGAAACATCTATGAGAAGTATAGTGGTATCATAGGAATGGCTGGTGGTGAGAATGATACTTGCCATGCTGAACATTGTTGGATTAATAACGAAATCACTATCTACTATCCACAAATGAAAAATCGTAAGATGGTTATTGAATCATTGGTTCACGAATACCAACACCACTTACAATCACCATCTTGGTTTAAGAGATATTATGATATGGGTTATGATTATGGGAATCACCCATACGAAGTGGCGGCTACCAATGAAGAAAAGAATTGGGTATTGTTTAATTAAAAAACAAAGTATGTTTACATCAAAACAAATTGATAGAATGAGTATCGAAGGAATCGAATCCTTATCTCAGATGTTAACTGAAGAACAAAGAAATGAATGGGCTAGTTGTGGTTATAGTGGTTCATCATATGTAAGAATAACCAAAGTAAAAATTAATAAATAAAAGTTATGTTTAAAAAAGTTAAAAGTAAATTACTAACCTATCTATTTACCGATTGGGTTAAGAACGAAAAAGATGTAGAAACACTTCTACTAACAAAACAACTGATTGAGAATCGTAAGAATGCGATTGTAGGTCATACACCAATCATAGGATTCAGAACGAACTCTAAAGTGACTGGGGAACTTATTGTAAAATCTGAAAATTAAAAACTATGAATTGGTATCAATTAGAAGTAGAAGCAGATAAGTACGAAGAATTACAAGAATTACTTTTGGAATTATCAAAATAATTTTGTATATTAGGTAAATGATTAAACGATATGTACACAATATAGATACACTCACATCAATGGATGATGAGCAGATTCATAAACTCTATCACAAAGTAGAGTGGTTAATCGGTAATAGTGAGAGTATTGATTACATACAAAAAGTTATGGAACGATGGAACAAAAAAAAAGAGTTGTAGGATTTACTGCTGGTAATTTTGATTTACTACATCCCGGTTATATTTATACATTCGAAGATGCTAAGAAACATTGCGACCACTTTATAGTATTTCTACAAAAAGACCCATCCCTACATAGGAAATCCAAATACAAACCAGTCATACCATTATACGAAAGATATAGAGCGTTGATGGCTATTCATTATATTGATGAAGTATTTATTTACCAAACCGAAGAAGAGTTGTATTCTCTTATAGAACATTTCAAACCAGATATCAGAATCTTAGGTGAGGATTATATCGGCAAGGGATTTACTGGAGATAACCTACCACCAAAAGTTATTTATACTTCAAGAGCACATAATTGGAGTACAACCAAATTAAAAGATTTAATTACTAAACAAACTATAAAACAAAATCCAAATATATTAAACAATGAAGAAGATTAAGAAGTATATGTCTGAAGTAACATCAATAGATATAGTATTGGTTTCAGCTCTATGTTTATACGGAGCATTCCTTATTTTTAACCTATCAAAACTATTCGTATGAAATTAGATTTTAGAACCAGAACTACCTACACTATAACTCAGGTATCTGAACCTATCACTTTGAACTCAGAAGATTTCCGTAATGCTAAACCAGCATTCAAAGGTGAATCCGAAGAAGAGTTTTGGGATTACATAAACGATAACCTTTCTGATTGGGAAGCTGATGAGTACATCAATGATAACGAAGGTATCCTATCCGAAGATTTATTGGATACTCTATATGGGTGTTTCGTAGATTACCCAACTGAAGTAATGTATGATTCACGAAATAAGAGTGAAGAGATTAATATGGATGCTGGTAAGATTGATGAAGAGTATCGTAAGTGGGGTGGGTTTAATGTTAAATATTCAAACAACGTATAATGCAGAGATTGATATACGATATGTATTATGCTGATGAAATCACATTAGAAGTATGTGAGAAATTATTAGCTCAATTAAGTAAAAGTAAACAAAATAGAAGATATTATTAAATATGGCAAATCACGTATACACATATGTAGAGGTTGAATCAGAGAACCCTAAAGTGTTTAAGAAACTAAAAGAAATATTTCCCGAATCTGATAGATGGGAACAATGGAAAGATGGTATGTACCTACACAATAAATTGTATGGTGAAGGTGAATACGATAGAAGTGAGTTCATCGATAGGATGGGTGCTAAGTGGGCATACGTTGAAGAGATTGACTCTGATGATGATTACTTTGCACTATCTACCGAATCAGCATGGTACTACATTGAAGGTGCTATCGAACAACTACATCACATCCTATCTGAAATCGATGAGAAGGTTTGGGTTAAGTTTACATTCGATGATGAATCTCCATCACAACCATTAGGTGGCGGTGCAGTTTATATGGGTGAACTCTGTTGTAATGATGAAGTGTTTGATTCACCTGATGAAGAAAATTACGATACTGAAGAAGAGTATGATGAAGCTATGAGTATGTATTGGGAAGAACAAGTAGAAAAGAAAACCGACCTTCAACAAGACGCAATCAATTATTTAACCGAAGAGTATGCCAACGAAGAAGATTAGAAATGAATATAAAGAAGCAAATCTGAAGGAAGTAAGATATGCTATTGTGGAGAATTTCTTTTTTGGATTTAGTGGAGCTATCATTGTTCCGTTTATTGCATTAAGAATGGATATCGCCGTACTGATTGGTTATCTAATACACTACTTCTATATCAGTAAAGTTATTAACCGACCTAAGTACACTACATCATTAGCTAAGTTTATTTTATTCCCTATACCAACAGCGTTTGGTGGATTCACTGGATATAAGATAGCTTACTTTGTTTCACAATATTTAACAGAATACATTCAATAAGATTTGGATTTTAAATAATCATTTCGTATATTAGTACTGTTCTTTGAAAGAAAGGTACGCCGAAGTGGTGGAATTGGTAGACACGAGGGACTTAAAATCCCTTGAACAGTAATGTTCGTGTGGGTTCGAGCCCCACCTTCGGTACTAAAGAGAGGTAGTGAAGCTACAATGATATAGAAAAAGGTAAGGGTTAACCTCTATATCGTAGTAACCCCGAAAGACCCGAAACCTCTCTTTTTATGGACTCGTAGCTCAGCTGGATAGAGCATCGCCCTTCTAAGGCGACGGTCGTAGGTTCGAATCCTACCGGGTTCACAACGTTTAGATTGGGATGTATCTCCTCAAGCTTATACCTTGTAGAAAGAGTAATTGGTTACATATGGGTTCAAGTCCCATCATCCCAACCTAAAGATAAAATAATGAAAATAAAAATTTCAACTCGTCTGGTATTCATAACCAATCGATATGTACTAAAAATACCTATTGACCGTAGGGGTTGGTTACAGGGTATCAATGAATTGAAGTTGTGGAGTAAATATCAATCATCTAATATTGTTCCAACTCTTTGGGGGTTGGGTGGGATTGTAATACAACCCAAAGCAAGTAAACCATTAACCTTCCGAACATCTGATGTTAAGAGGATTAAGCAGGAGATACCAGAATTAAACATTACAAACTGCGATTTACATAACATCGATAATTGGGGCACATATAAAGGTAAGCTTGTGCTTGTTGATTATGGAATAACAGAGCAGATTTCAAAGATGTACTGAACGGTATTTACTAAAAATATTTTAATATTTATTATTACTAACAATAAATTTATAAGTTATGAATCATAAGATTGCAAGAAGATTGTATCAAGCTTTAGAAGCTAAGTACAGCGCAGAGATACTGGATGCGAGAGCACGATTATCAATTTACTTTGAATCACCTGTAGCGATAGGTGAACACCCACAACATACTGAAGAGATAGATAAACTATTAGGTCAGTTAGAATCAGCAACTGGAAAGTTGGATACACTCTCTAAAAACTTTGGTAAGGAGTATGGAGCTAATATCCCAACAACTCATGTTGATGAAGAAGGGAAGGAGTTGCTTAAAGGGTAATCCCTAATGCTCCCTTCGTCTAACGGTTAGGACATTAGGTTTTCATCCTAAAAATAGGAGTTCGATTCTCCTAGGGAGTACAACAGAAAAAAAAGTTAAAAAAGATTTGGTAGTTTAAAATATATTTTGTATATTTGTACTATATTTAAAAAGATGAATTGGGAATCAGTACATATAAGTGATAAAATACATTGGTTAAAAGATGTAGTAATGAACTCCACCAACTACAAAGATGGTGATGAGTTAATTATAAACGCACTTATAACAGGTTCTAAGAATACCTTTAGTGGTGAGATGGGATTTGATATCCAACCTCATCATATGAAATATATGAGAGAGTTATGGAATGAGCATATAGTTACTCAGAAAGATAATTCAATCATACTTAAATTGCGAGAGAAGAGTTAAGAGAAACTCGCTACACAACCAGTGTAGAGAAGTTGGGGCAGTTCCAACCTTTCGCTCAAATGCGGGAAAAGAGTTAAGAGAAACTCGCCGTACTTCCAGTACGGAGATGGTGGGGCAGTTCCACCTTCCCGCTCTAAATTAAAAATTGAATAAAATGGATTATAAAGATATTCATAAATTAGCAGAAATACAATATCTAACAGGAAGGTTAGATGAACTCTACAAAGGGTATGTTCCAAACCATACCTCAACAAAAGGAAGAACAATTGATAGTCGTATATCTAAATACGAAACTAAGTTAATGAACTTAGACCCGATAGCATTCCACTTATATAAAGTACAACATACGAATGTTACAATGGCAAAAAAGAAATCAAAAGCAAAAATATCGGCTTTACTATCCACCATCAAAGATACTTTGATTGATGAGTTCGGATGTGAAACGGATAATAAATTAGTTACACAAATCAACGAGCAATTAAATACTTATTAATATGAGCGAAGAACAAAAAATAGAAGCCATCTTAAATGAAGCAGGTTCGGTTGGACTTAGAAGTAGAACCATAGAATCAGCATATAATATATTACAACGAAGAGGTGATATAGATAGAGTTACTGCATATAACTTAGCATTCAATCAACTATTAGCTACAACAGATGAACCTGATGTAAGGGATGTAATGGCTAATGAAGATGAAGATGATGATGTATTACCTAATAATGAATTCTTATCTGAGAGATTTGCTGATTTAGAAAATGAAGATGGTGAATTAAAAGAAAGTCCTACAGAATGACATCAGAAGAGCAAATAGAAGAAACGTTATATGAGGCTCATGCCTATGGAATTAGAAATGAGGTTATGTCTGAAGCTGTAAAGATGATGGTATTAAACCCAGCGATGGGTAGACCCAAAGCGTATGAATACGCATTAAAAAAACTACTTATAGAAAATGACCAAAGAAGAAATAAATAAATTAGCCGATGAGATATCATTTAGGTTATTGGCTACAAAGAAACATTCCGACCATCAATGGTTAATTGAGGTTCTTACAAAAGCGTTAACACCAAATAGAGATGACAGAAAAAGATTTAATTGAATTAGACTTCACTCGCAATGACGAGGAGGATGGTGACTTTCACTACTACACATACGACATAGGCTCCTTCTGTTTAATCTCTACATCAAACGATGAGGTTGAGAATGATGAGTGGTTTGTTGAGGTATTCGAAACTCCAGAGATTAGATTTACTAATCCTACAGAGTTGAGTGCTCTATTAACGTTACTCAAGAACAATTCAAATTGTTAATAACTTTCAAAAATAAGTTATGAAGTATATAACACAACATCCAATTAAGAAATCAGATTTAGGATTCCACGGAAACTTATTTGGTGGTAAACTATTGGCGTGGTTAGATGCGGCAGCTGCTGGATTTGCTGCAGAGTTTTGTGATACACCTCGTATGGTAACTAAGGCAATTGATAAATGTATATTCAATAAACCTGCGAGAGAAGGTCAACTCCTAAAGATATATGGTGAGGTTGAATCGGTAGGTGGTTCATCAATCACACTACGATTAGAAGCACGTTCACATAATGTTTATAATGGTAAACAGAATATTATACTCGCTACAAACATTACGTTTGTTAGGATAGATGAGATGGGTGATGCTATTCCAATCTCAGATAGGGTTAGAGATAAACTACCAAACAGAAAAGTATTAGATTAATATGCTTATATACTTATCTATAGGAGTTTTACTTGCGTTCATAATGGAACTATTAGCAGCTAAGGGTAAGGTTGGATTCAATAACTTAGAACGAGTCATCATTATAGTAGGTTGGCCCATATGGGTGATTAAGCTTATCCAAAAATACTTATAAAACTTGACAATTTCTTAACATTAAAGAGAAATGAACAAATTAGATAAACAATACATAGACTTACTTCAAACCATACTAGAGTATGGTGTAGAAAAGAGTGATAGAACTGGAACAGGAACCAAATCAATATTCGGTTATACCATCAGGCATAACATGAGGGATGGGTTTCCACTTCTTACAACCAAGAAAATGCCATTCAAAACAATCACTACAGAACTGTTATGGTTCTTAAAGGGAGATACTAACATCAAATACCTTGTGGATAATGGGTGTAACATTTGGAATGGTGATGCATATAAGAACTATATTAGTAAACAATCTAAACCAAAAATTGGGGATTGGGAGAATTATATAGATTGTTATTGTGGTCATACCGATACTTGTGATTGTAGTCCTTTGTTACAAGAAGAATTCATCAACAAAATCAAAACAGATGCTGCGTTTGCTAAACAGTGGGGTGAGTTAGGTCCTATCTATGGTAAGCAATGGAGAAGTTGGGTAGGTAAAAGTAAAACTGCCAAGGGTAGTATTTCAGCAACTGATACATTCGG
>ENA-OUOG01005523-OUOG01005523.1-marine-metagenome-genome-assembly--contig:-NODE-5523-length-10174-cov-5.574329_pt1 | contig 10174 bp, 7 predicted proteins | sample MGYA00248635_ERZ508505 | MGnify/ENA primary metagenome ERZ508505 (study PRJEB26176, sample SAMN06267871) | marine metagenome | isolation source: Saanich Inlet, British Columbia, Canada | place: Pacific...
TTGACCGCGCCGTCGCGCTCGCCGAGTCGGCGGAGCGCCGCGAGGGGAGCGATTCCGATTTGGGGTTCACGTGCACGATTTTGCTCCTGGGCAAGTCCGGCGTGGGCAAGTCCTCCACGATCAACTCTCTGCTCGGCGAGGGCACCGCCGCGGCGGACGCGTTCGCGTCCGAGACCAAGAAGGTCCGCGTGGTGGAGCACAAGATGCGGGGCATGACGCTTCGTCTGATCGACACGCCCGGTTTACAGCCCAGCGGCGCGGACATCGCGTACAACTCCAAGATCATGGCGGACGCGAAGCGGTTCACCAGGAAACACAAACCGGACATCGTGCTTTATTTCGACCGCATGGACCAGCCCGCGCGATCCGACGCGGCGGATCTGCCGTTACTGAAAACGGTCACCGGCGCGTTCGGCGCCGCGGTTTGGTTCAACGCCATCGTGGTGTTAACGCACGGGTCCTCGGCTCCCCCCGACGGCGCGAACGGCCAACCCATCTCGTACGAGATGTACTTCGCGCAAAGAAGCCACCTCGTGCAGCAGACGATCCGCCAAGCCGCGGGTGACGCGCGTTTGATGAACCCCGTCGCGCTCGCCGAGAACCACCCTTTGTGCCGCACGAACCGCGAGGGCGAACGCGTGTTACCCAACGGCCAGGTGTGGATCCCGCAGCTTTTGCTTCTGTGCTTCGCGAGCAAGATCTTGACGGAGGCGAACGCGCTGCTCAACTTACAGGAGCAGAACGCGAAAGCCGCCAAGGCGGCGGCGGCGCAACAGAAAGTGCCCCCGCTGCCTTTTTTACTGTCAAGCCTGATCACCAGCCGCAAGCCGCGCAAGCTGATGGGCGACGACGACGGCGAGTACGACGACGCGAGCGACGTCGTGTTAGGCGAGCCGAGCCCTTATGACGTGCCGAAGGACCAACAAGAGTCTTTAACGCCTCCGAAGCAGGTCGCGGTGCCCGCTCCCGACCCCGCGCTCCCCCCCTCGTTCGACGGCGCCAACCCCGCGCACCGCTACCGCTTTTTGGAACCGACCAGCCAGTGGATGGTGCGCCCGATCGTCGAGGCGCACGGCTGGGACCACGAGAGCGGCGTCGAGGGCTTCTCCGTGGACAAGGGGTTCGTGTTACGAAACTCCATCCCGGGCAGCCTCTCCGGCCAACTCGCGAAGGACAAGAAGGAGAGCAACGTCGGGTTCGAGGGCGAACTGAGCGTCGCGCACACGAAGAAGCTCATCACCACCGCGGGCGTCGATGTCCAGACGGTGGGGAAGCAGCTCGCGTACACGGCGAGGGCGGAAACTCGGTGGAAGTTTTGCGCGACAAACAAAGTCGCCGCCGGCGCGTCGGCGAGTTTAGTGGGCGGCGCTTTGGCGCTCGGCACGAAACTGGAAAACAGGTGGAAGGTGACTCCCGGCGCGAAGCTCGTGGTGAGCGCGGGCGCGGTTTCCGCGAACAAGGATGTGGCTTACGGGGGTAACTGCGAGGCGATTCTGCGGCACAGCGACGACCCGTCCAACCCCAACAGCAGCACGGTGGGCATGAGCTTCATGAACTGGCGCGGCGACGTCGCGCTCGGGGGAAACGCCATGTCGTCCATCACGCTCGGGAAGGACACGCAGCTGACGGCGCGCGCGAACTTGAACTCGCGCGGCGCGGGACAACTCGTGCTCCGCGCCACCACCAACGAGCGCCTGCAGCTCGCGGGACTCGGTTTAGTGCCCATCGTCTGCACGCTCATCGGACGCGTGCGCGGGGACTGATGGACGGATCGTGAACGAGAGAGACGCGAAGATACTTGGGGATCTTTTTTCTCGCGACAAAAGACGACAAAAAACGCCCGCGGCGCGTATGAATAGTCCACAGACGAAGAACACGCTTTTCGATCTACATACTCTACTGCTTTACACGTGTCATGCCACGTCTCACGTATCGTGGTGTTTGCCGCGCCACGCCACCGGTTCGCGGCGATCGGAAACCCCGGTTGAAGTGGAGTGCGCTCTGAGCCCCGCGCGGAGCTTCGCGAGTTTCGGCGCGGTGAGGTTGACGGCGAACGCGTCGACGATTTCCGCGCCGTCGCGCGATTCGCCAAACGGCGAGACTAAGTGCACGTACGGGAGCTTCTCGATGCCCATGGCGTCGCACAGCGCCGGGCACTCGTCCTTGCGCACGCGCAGGAACAGCACGTCATTGAACTCCTCGGACGCGATCTTGGTCATCTTCGGGTGCAGAGACCGACACGCGAAGCACCACCCGGCGAGAAACTCGACGCACACCAAAAGCGGTTTAGACGAATCGCCGCTTTTTCGTCGCGACAGAGACATCGCCTTCGCCTCCTCCATCCTCGCCACGTACTCCTCCGCGGAGCGCACGTCCGCGACGTTCGCGAGGTCCGAGCCGTGCGCCCACCAGGGCGCGACCGAGCCGCCGGAGGGGAGGCTGACGAGCTCAGGCTCAGGACGCGTCGTCGTCGTCGTCGCGGAGATTTTCACTTCGTCCGTCTCGTTTCCATTCGCGATGGTCTGCTCCATCCGCCGGCGCGCGCGCTCGGTGGCGCTCCCGGGATTCCTTTCCGCCACGTTTCTCGTTTCCGCCTCCGTTTGGTCCGTCGAACGCGACCGCTGGTCTACCCTCGAACCGACCGCGGCGCCCGCGGAGGTGATGGCGAACGCGCGGTGGATGGTCTGGCGGCGCGTCTCGCCTCGCGCGCCGGGGCTCGAGGGGGACGACGACGCGTGCGTCGCGCGCCAGCGCGTGGTCCTCGGCGCGCGGACGGACGCGAGGCCCGAGGGCGCGCGGGAAGAGAAATCATACACCGAACCGGCGGCGTGGCGAGACGCGCGCGCGCTGTGCGTCTCCGCGACGCGCGGGGACACCGCGACGCGCGCGGCGATCATCGGGACGGACATCCCGGCGCTCGGACCGGCGCGGCCCGAACGAGTTCGAGAGGCGTGGCGGTCGCGTCTGCGACCCGCGCGTCCCGTACTGGGGACGCGTGTGTTTTATTGGACATTTCGAAGGTGACTTGTTTATCCGGTCCACGACGGTCTACAGACCGTCTTTGTCATCGCCACTGTACAGAAAAGCGCACCCGAACTCAAACGAGTCCCAGGTCAGTTCTGCACCAAATCGTCGCGCGACGGGTGGCTGGAACATCCAATGGAAAGCGTTTGAAAATTTGACATCCGACTCGGACGCGCCCGATGAAATTTGACCTGGATTACGATGAGAATCCCGATGAAATCGATTTCATCGGTCGAGTCCTCGGATTTGCCGGTCAACGTTCTTTTCCAGGCGTTTTGTGAAGCCCGACCTCGAGAAAAAGTCAAAGAAGATTTCGAGATCAAGAAACAGCGCTTCACCATCCGCGGCGTCTTCGGTTTCGCGTGACTCCCGCGCGCGCTTTTGGCGTTGAACGAAAGACTCTCTGTGTGACTCTCTCGAAGCTATAAGCCTATATGCGTAGTACTAGAGTGACTACTAACTCGTCTACGTCTCAACTCTTCTCGATCAACCAGCGAAATCCATCCCGCACCCCCTCCCCCGTCCTGGCGCAGCACGCGCCCACGTGCCACGCCCTGTCTTTGAGCGCTTCCGACTCGCCCGTCAGGCGCATCAAAGACGCCAGCTCGCTCGCGCTCCGCGCCGAGGGCAGGTCTGACTTGTTCGCGAACACCGCTAAAGGAGGCGGCGCTTTTGTTTTTTTTTTCGCGTCGCCCGTCTTCTCCGCGTTTGGGGAAGAAAGAAAAAACTCCAGCGCCAACCGCGCGGCTTCGACGTTTTCTTCGCTCTCGGCGGCGTCCACCACGAACACCACGGCGTTTGCGTCTTCGTAGTAGCACTCCCAGAGTGTGTCTTTGTACTTGCTCTGCCCGGACATGTCCACCACGGTCAGCGTTGTGTTTAAAACCGAGAAGCGCTCGACGGCGAATCCCATCGTCGGAACCACTTCTTCGTCGTGATTTTTCTTCGGCGTCACGGTTGTTGTCGAACGAGATTTAACCGTCTCGCGACGCGCCGCGCGAAGCGCGTTGACGAGCGTCGTCTTGCCCGAGTTGGCGAGGCCTATGACGAGCAAACGACGCTGCGTTTTTTGAGTGGAGAGGAGAGGGTCAGGGTTTTTTTTTCGGGTCGACGCGTTCGGTCAGTCGCGGTCGGTCGCGAGAGACGGAACGATGATCGATCATGATGATGATGATCGACAAAAGCAACTTTCACGGGAAAGCGTCCGGTGCCCTTTTCTCGTCGGGGACGGAGGATCGCGCGTAGAGGGGCGCCGGCGTCGCGGCCGCGGGGATCGCGTCCCCGCGCCCGCCTCGACGCGCACCTTCTTCTTCGCCAGGCCGAGCGCCACCAGCAGGCTCTTCCACAGCCCCATGCGGGCGTGGGGGGGGACGGAGCGCGGGCGCGTGCGCGCCGCGCGCGCGAGTCTGGGGACGAGCGCGTTCGGCCGCGGCGCGACACGCGAGCGCGCGACTTCGATTTCTGCTCGACCGAAGAGGTGTCGGCCGCGCGCGCGCGCGGAAAAAAGGCGGCTCTCGTCGCGGTCGCATTCAGTTCGCGCCGACGCCTCCGGTGTATCCGCGTCACGCCTCGCCGAAATGGGCGGCGATCACAGGGGCGGCAAACGCCACAGACACGGGGTGCGTGGCCCGAGACCCGGAGGCGCGCGGCCTTTTGCGACACGCCGCGCCGCGTCGATCGCGAGATCCCGCCTCGTCGACTTCCTCCGATCCATCCGCGCGACGAGAAAGCACGTCTCGAGCGCTCGATCGACGCCCGGTCGCGCCCAACCTCCTCCCCGCTCACCGACCTCTCCCGTCTTCTCGCACACTCTTCACCGCCTCGACGCGATGCAGGATGGCGGTCACCACCGCGGCGGCCGCGGCGGCGGGTTCCGCCCTCCCCCGTTGAGCGCGGCGGATCGCGAGCTGCGCGAGATGCGCGACGCGATCATCCACTGCGACGGGTCCCCCGAGATGACAACGAACCTCGCCGGTTTACTGGCCAACGACCTGCCCTCTCTGAACGAGCCCGCCACGCGGTTTCTAATCGAGTGCGTCGAGGAGCTCCCGGTGAAGACGCCGGTGTACGCCGCGCTCCTCGGATTGCTCAATAAAACGTCGCCCGAGTTTGCGGAAGAGGCCGTCGGCGCCGTCGTTACGCGGCTCGAGGAGCGTTTGGGTTCGACATCGCGCGACGACCAGAGCCGCGCGAAACTCTTAACGCGGTTCCTCACGATGCTCCCTCAAGTCGGGGTTGTCAAACACACAGACGCGATCGACGTCCTGGACGCGCTGGTCTGCGCCGCGGGCGACGCCGCCGACGTCGCGATTGCCAAATCGCGGCAAGGTGACTCCGATAAACGCGCGGGACATCTGTGGCAACCCCGGAGTGACTTTCTGGTGGGCTGCGCTTTGGCGGCGACGCCGTGGTGCGGCGCGAGCTTCGCCTCTGCGACGGAGCCGGGCGCCGCGGACGCGTTCGACCGACTTCTCACTTCCGTGGAGGAGTACCTCGCGAAGCGGAACCGGCGGGGGCCGGACCCGAGCGCGATGACGTTTGGCGCGGGGGGAGCTTCGGAGGACGCCGGCGCGTCTCTGGCGGACGACTGGCTCGAGGAGACGTTCGGGCGCGTCAACGAGACGCGCCGCGCGGGACGTGCTAATCCCGAGGCTTGGACCACGGCGTCTGTGCCCGCGTTGCTCAGCGCGTTTCCCGAGTTTTCCACCGAAGCCTTGTCTACGCGAGACGAGACGCGAACGCCGCCGCCGACGAAGGTGCCCTTTTTGTCCTTCCAAAGCGTCTCCGAGGCGCTCGCCGCGTACCCCGTGCGGCCGAGGTTGAGGTGCGTGGCTTTCCCTTTCTTCTTTTTTCGCCATTCGTGTTTCGTCGTTTTTCGACGAACCAAAGCAAAGATCCGGCGCGGTGACGACACGTACACATTCATCACATCTCGTTAATCCCCTGACTTTTCGAGGGTGATGTGAAGAATACGACCGAGCGCCTTCTCGTTGTCTTTTGGTTTTTCGGGTCGCGTCCTTCCACCGCGCGGAGGTCTCCGCGGCGAAAAGGAAACCCCAAAAAGCCGACTCGACTGACACCCCCACGTTCGTTACCTCACGTCACGTTACCTTCCACCGTTTTAAACCAACCTTTTAGGATTTTGTCCCAGAAGATGACGGAGGGTCTGTGGGAAGCCGGCGACTGGGGCCCGCTCGAGCGCTTCGTGGCGGAGGAGTACATCGCGGACACGCTGTGGGCGTTTGAACCGGGGTTCAAACGCGGCGCCATCATCCCCGCCGCGGAGCAGCTGGGGACGCTGCCTTTGCCCGGGGACCATCCCGAGCGGTGCCAGTTTTTAGTCGCCGAGACTTTGTTCGGGGAGATGCTCGCGCTCCCCGCTCCTCGGCACGCCGCGGTGTTTTACCACGTCGTCATCCAGGACCTGTGCGCGGCGATCCCGACGTTCCCGAAGATGATGGCCAAGGTCGTGGGCCAGATGTTCGCTCAGATCGCGCGCATGGACGTCGAGGCGCGCGAGCGGCTCGCGGACTGGATGGCGCACCACCTGTCGTGCTTCGACCTGGCGTGGCCCTGGAAATCGTGGGCGCACGTCGCGGCGCAGGACAAGAGACACCCGCAGCGGCGTTTCTGCGAGAGCGTCGTCAAAAGACTGTGCCGCTCGTGTTTTCAAAAGCGGGTCTCAGACTCTTTACCCGACGAGCTTCGCGACGCGCTCATGCCGGCGTACGCGTGTTCTTCAAACGGAAAGGGTTTACCCGGTTTAAACGCGCGATACCTCGAATCGCTCGGAGATCGAACACGGTTTCGTCCGTCTCAGGGAACCGGTGAGGAAACGAACGCGCTGGCCGAGTTGGGCGACTTACTGCGACGGAAAACCCCGTCTGACGAAATCGTAAAGTGGTTCGAATCAAGCGGCGCGTTTGAACAACTGGGAGACGTTTTGTGCGCGGAGACGCTCACCGCGGCTGCGCTTCGGCACGGCCAGAAGTGCCTCACGCACCACGACGTTTTATTGAAGCGGTACTGCGGTGCGCTCGCTGAGTTTTCTTCAAAGGAAGGAGCCACAGAAGGAGCGCAGTCCGCCGAAGTAGGAGCCGCGATCGTCGCCGCCGCATCCGGCGTGTGGTCAGGGACGCATCCGCGTATGGCCGTCGCGGCGGTTTCTCGTTTAGTCGCGCTGGAGGTGGTCGCGCCGAGCGCCGTCGCCTGCTGGCTCGAAACGTACGCGTTCGACGTTCCGAACGTTTCCGACGATGAAGAAAAAGAAGCGTCAGACTATTTATCGGGAACGAGATGGGGTACCGAGGACGCTTTCGAGATTGCCGCCGAAGCCGTCGGCGCGCGCGTCGCGGCGGCGCGACAAACGGAGTCCGTCGCGAACGACGCCGAGACGCGTGTGAGGGAGGCGGAACGCGCCGCCGCGGCGGCGGAGGCGGCGCGCGAAGACGCGGAGCAGAGGGACGCGCTGACGCAGCGCGACCAGTTCGCGCGCACCGCGCAGGCGCACCGCGACCGCGCGCTGGCGTTTGAGCGCGAGCGGTCCGCGGCGGCGGGGCCGGCGGCGGCGGCAAAGAGAGCCGCCGCGGAGGCGGCGGCGGCGGCGGGCGCGGCTTTGGCGCGCGGCGTGGTAAAGATGAAGGGCGCGGAGGCGGCGGCGGCTCTGTTGCGCGGCGCGTCCGCGACCGGAAAGGACGCGGGACGCGACGCCGCTCCCGAGACGCGTGCCTACCGCGCGATGGCGCTCGCGGCAGCGGCGCTGCGTCGCATGCGCGACGTGGGCGGCGCGGCGCTCGAGTCCGCGACGGCGGCGGCGGCGACGGCGGCGGGCGCGGGCGAGGCGACGCTCTCGATTATGGGCGAGTCTTTGTGCGGCCCTGGCGGCTTCGACGCCGCCGCGACCGCTTCCGTTATAGAGGGTGACGACGTCGTCGCGATGGCGGAGTAAGCGCCTTTCGTGCGTGTGTGTCGTGTCGCCGTGTGTGTGAATATACATTGCATTTACACGTACTGTACCATGTGGTGCGCACTACGCGGTCGAACGACGACTACGGACAGTACGGTAGTCCGCGCTCTTCGCGCGACTTTTCGCGCGCCGTCACTCGCGGTCTCCCTAAACTCAAAACGCGTCAATTTTGTTTTGTTTTTTCAGCACCCGAGGTTCATCTTGCCCTCGAAGTCCAGCGTTTTGTTCGCGCACATTTTCTGCACGTCCGAGGAGGACAGCAGCGTGTCCTCGAAGACGGTTCCTTTCAAATTCGCGGGGTTCCCGGTCTGGGGATCCTTCCCGAAGAAAGCGCCGGAGGCCAGCGCGCCGGTGAGGTCGGCGTTTTCCAAGTCGGCGCCGGCGAAATTCGTGTTGTATAAGTTAGCAGAACGCATCTTCGTGCCCCGTAAGTTGGCGTCGCTGAAGTCCGCTCGGGAGCACTCCGCGCCGAAGATCGAGTTCTCGAAGTTCGCGCCTCGGGCCTTTACGCCGGATAAAACCTCGTTCGACAGATCAAGGTTACTGTAATCGCACCCCTCGATGTTTACGTACAACTCGGCGTTCTGCTGCGTCGCGAAATCGGAAAACGCCGCTCTTGTGCTCGCGCCCTTCTTGAGCGCCTCTAAACCGCAGCGGTCCAACCCCACGCGGCCGTACTCGTCCGTGCTCAAAACGCCCTGGCCCTTGGGCGTGCCCGCGAGCGCGGGGGACAGCGCGGGGTCGCCGAGCGCGAGTGTCGCGGAGAGCGCGAACGCCCCGAGCCCGCGGGCGAGGACGGAGAAGGAGGACGCGATCGAGACGGCGTCGTCGTGGCCATCTCCGGCGGCGCACGGGACGGGCGCGCGCCGGACCGCGCGGTGCTCGAAGGCGCGGCCGCCGCGCGGCGCGACAAACGCGGGACGCGCGAGGAGGCAAAACGTCGGCATCGGAAGCGCGACGTGTGCCCTTTCGGAGTGACGGAGTGACCGCGAGTCACCGCGCAGATAAACCGAGTACTTTGGTCGTCAAGACAGTTTTTTGATAACAATAATATCAACACGCAACACGCGCTCGTCTCCGTCGCCGGCGGCGGCGCGGCGAGCTATGCACAATTCGTCATTCGGTGGATGTGTGATATCCGGCGGCGGCGCGTTCTTTCGTGGACGCTCGGGCGCACCCGACGCGCCGCGAACGACGCGAACGACGCGAACGTCGCGCCTTTAGAACGGCAAGCCGAGGCATCCGCACATGGGTCCGCCCTCCGCCTTCTTCGCCTCCTCGGCTTCGCGCTTCTGCCTCGCCGCCTTCGCCGCCTCCGCCGCCGCCTTGGCCTCAGCGGCTCTCGCCTTCTCCGCCTCCTTCTCCTCCTCGGACTTCTTGGCGTCTTCCTCGGCTTTCGCCTTAGCAGCCTTCTCGCGCGCGATGTTGCGCTCCTCGTCCTCCTTGGCGCGCGCCGCGTTGGCGGCTTCAATCTCGGCGGCTTTCTTCTTCGCCGCCTCCTCCGCCGCCTTCTTCGCCTCCTCCGCCGCCTTCTTGGCCGCCTCCGCCTCCGCCTTCTCGGCGTCCGCCTTGGCCTTGGCCGCCTCCGCCGCAGCCTTGGCCTCCTCGGCCGCCTTCGCGGAGGCCTCGGCGGCGGCCTTCTCCTCCTCGTCCTTGGCTTGCTTCGCAGCCTTCTCCGCCGCCTTCGCCTCTTCCTCCGCCTTCTTCTTCTCCGACTCGGCAGCCTTCCTCGCCTCCTCCGCCGCCTTGGCCTCCTCGGCCGCCTTGGCGGCGTTCGCCGCCTCCTCCGCCGCCTTGGCCTCCTGCGCCTCGCGCTCAGCCTTGGCGAACTCCTCGAAGCCCGACTTGACCATGTCGAACGCCTGGCTCATGAGGGTGGTCCACGCCGCATCCGACGCGACGGTCCACTCGCCGGCGACGCTCGCCAACGCCTTGGGGTAGGCGTCGTAGTGCGCCTTGACGACGTTCACGTCGCACCCGGCTCGCGCCAGGAACGCGCCGAACTTCTTCATCTCCGGGATGATGTCTTTGGGGTTGGCGTAGGCATCCACCAACTTGACCACGGAGTCGCGGATGTCATCCGGAAGGGGTTCGTACAGGTTCTCGCGCGCATCCTGCGAAACCTCCAGCTTGGCGGTTTCGTACTGCGCGTCGATCGCGGTCAGGAACGCCTCCTTGAGCTCG
>ENA-OUOG01005524-OUOG01005524.1-marine-metagenome-genome-assembly--contig:-NODE-5524-length-10173-cov-18.062401_pt1 | contig 10173 bp, 8 predicted proteins | sample MGYA00248635_ERZ508505 | MGnify/ENA primary metagenome ERZ508505 (study PRJEB26176, sample SAMN06267871) | marine metagenome | isolation source: Saanich Inlet, British Columbia, Canada | place: Pacific...
ATATCAAAGTCTGCAGGGTTTAATCCGTTCAAAATTTCGGATTCTCGTAAGCTAAGATCAAAATAATCAAAGCCATTATTGTCTATTTCACATTCCTCTAATGGAGATGGGCTGGTGTTTAAATTTGAATATAAAATGGTGGTTAATTCTAAGGGAATCGTTTTGGCACATTGGTTGGGAGCTGTGGCGAGCACGAGAATTGTTTTTGTGAGTGTGTTGCTTGCATAACTTGTTGGATCAGGAATTGGATTGTTAATATCTAAATCTTGTTGGGATTCAAAATAGGTTAAAACAATAGACGAGTCATTGTTTGTGATTTGAGATGCTCGGAGTGTTAAATCATAAATGGCGGCTGTTTGATCGCTACAATTTATGATTGGATCGGGAGTAAACAGAATGGAATTCTGGTTTACTTGTATCTCAAAATTCATATCGGTACGTACACATTCACGCTCATCTAAGTTCATGTTGTTGTCTGGATCAAATTGGGCACGTACATAAATGGTTTGTGGGTTTGAAATATTTGGGTACATGCTTGGATTGGGGATGGGAATATTGTTTATCGCATCTTGTTCACTCAAGTGATAGCTAATCAAAATAGGGGTTGATTGACCTCCAATGAGTTCTGGTTCTTTGCTCGTTAAGTCAAAAAGGGTTTGATTCGTGTCGCTACACAACGTATAATCTGAAATTGTGTTTTTGTTTGGAAGAGGATCAACATTTAGGGTAATGTGATGCCCTAGTCCTAAACAGGCATTGACGTCATTGCTATCAACTCGAACGTAGATATTTTGAGTGATAGGGCTAGTGGTATTTCTATGATTAGAGATGTCTGAGATTGGATTGGCTTCTGCCAAGGCATCTGCCTCAGAAAGGTAATACGTAACAGTCAGGTTTTGATTGGTTGGAAGTTGCGCAAGGACTTGAGCAGTCGCATCACTAAAATCAAAGGCAGCGACTCCGTTGGAATTGTCATTGTCAACCTGAGCATCATCACAAACAAAATATTCTAATTGAAAGGAGATGGGGTCTAAGAGAGTTGCTCCTACCACTAGATTGATTTTTGAGGTTCTAAAACAACCGTGTATTGTTTCGACTCTTGCATAGACAATACTGTTGACTGGGGTTGGGTTGGTGTAGATGGTGGGGGTAACTATTTGATCGGATAAAAGTCCTGTTTCTGCATGAGATTCGGTAAGGTAGAAAGTGAAAGTTTCATTTAAATAATCCGTGGATATGAGTTGATTGGCTTCAGTTAGGTTAAAGTTGGTGATGCCATCGGTGTCGGTGTCGCATTGTTTGAGTGTAACATCTGAATTCACTACGGGTCGTGGATTTACTATGAGTTGAAAGCTGCTGGTGCCAAAACAGTCGGTATTTAGTTTGTTTTCGAGTCGTGCATAAATAACTTGTGGGTTGCTGCTGTTTTGAATGGGTGCTGTGATTTCGGTACCAACAAGACCGGCATCCGCAGCGGCCTGATCGTAATAGAATTTAACATCATAATCAGAAGCTAATTGTGAACCCAAAACCTCAGATACCTTGGTACTTAAATCAAATTTTACAATACCATTGATATCATCTCCATCCACTGAATCATCGCAAAGACTGATGTCATTGGGAGTGTTTGCTACGGGTTGGGATTGGAGTTCGATAGTAAAACTAACTACTCTATAACAACTTTGTGTTGTATCCGCAATACGCATCCAAATAGTTTCTGTAACTAAAGTGTTTTGATATGGAATTGTAAGTGGATTCAAATTACCTTCTGCATTCGCCTGACTTGTATGGTAGCTAATTGGAAAATTTGCCGCTGTTTGACTTCCTAAAATTAAGGCCTCATTAGATGAAAAATCAAACTCTTCTGTTCCGTTACCATCTGTTTCACATAATAAAATATCTTCAGGTGGAGTTGTGATTTCTGGAGGGGTTGTAAATTCAATAATGACTTCATCAGTTGATTCACAGCTATCATTTAAAGTTACTTTATAACTATACGTACCATCCGTAGAGACTTCTATTGTAGCGTTCGTTTCACCTGCGATTACTGTCCCATTTTTGAACCACTCAAACGTAACTCCAAAAATGGTGAGGTTTGCATCTAAAGTAATGGGTGTTCCGGCGCATCCTGGGTTGCCATTTACAATAAGGCGGTCAACCCCTAAATCACCTCCAATGTTAAAACTGCCGCCTTCAATAAAAATGGCTGAATCCCATGCATTATCTCCTTGATCTGCAACAACGAGTTTTATTTCATACGTAACTCCTGGAGTAACAGCCGAGGAAGCTGTTAAAGCTTTTGTACGCCCTCCATAGTTGGTGTTTCCTACATCATAACCCTCAAAATATTCTGTGTTGGCTCTGCAAGAAGGAGCGTCGTTTATATTCCTTACACTAACGGGAGTTCCATCTGGTAGAACCGCTAAATTCGTGTAAGTTGTCGCCCCAACTTCTCGTAATAAAAATGCAAAACTGTCTGCATAAGTGCACTCTGTACTCCTATCATACTCTTCAGAGGCCATTATAAATCTAAACTCAATTGAATCCACTTGGGGAGTGAAGTTAAATTTAATAAATGTCGCATCTTGAGTGTTCAACTGACCTAAAGCGGCTTCCAAGTCAGAATCTCCAGAAGCTCCATTCTGGTGATCTATCACATTAGGATTTGTTGTATTCCCCGCTGGAAAGGCTCTCCCTGTCGTTAAAACCACTCCCTCATCAAATGGGAATGTACTTCCTGGTGGTTTTTTAAAATAGCCATAACTTTTGGTTGTTAAATCTCCTGGAGCACCATTTACTTGGAACGTGAAAGTATCTGCCGCAGAACAGGAACTTGAAATCATGACATTTTTAATGAGATCTTCTGGACCATAGCTAGATTGAGGATCGGCAGAATCATTAATACTGAGAATCTGGGCAGATCCAATGGAAAATACGCATAGTGCTAGGAGTGAAAATAGGAATTTCATTCATATATTTAAATGGGTACACTTCAAATATACAGAAAATTCTTTATTACCTTTGCTAAAATTATACTAATGAAAAAAATAACCGTTTCAATTCAGGAGACTAGTAATCCAAAAATTATAAAATTTGAAACAGATTCATTCCTAACAAAATATGAGAGTTTTGAGTTTTCAAATATTGATGAGGCTAAAAATTCTCCCTTAACCCAACAACTTTTTCACCTTCCTTTTGTAAAGAAAGTGTATGTCTCTGGCAACTTTATTGCTATTGAACGTTATGATATTATTGAGTGGAGTGCTGTCCAAAAAGAAGTTGGAGAACAGATCGAGAATTACCTAAATGAAGGCGGTGTTGTTATTTTAAATGAAGCCAAAAAGAAAAACCCAGTAACTGTGTATGCAGAAAGCACTCCAAACCCTGGAGTTCAAAAATTTGTAGCGAATAAAAGTTTAGTTTCTCAAACATTTGAATTTACATCTATTGAAGAGGCTAAATTATCGCCTTTTGCAACCGCACTCTTTCAGTTTCCTTTTGTAAAGGCGGTTTTTATCGATAAAAATTATGTGTCCATCACAAAGTATGATATTGTAGAATGGGAAGCCATTACACTCGAACTTAGAGAGTTTATGAAATCCTATATTGAAGACGGTAAAGAAATGGTGTCTGCTGTTGCTGCACAGGTTTTGAAAAAAACAACGGCCCAATTGGACGGAGCTTATGAAGCCTTAGATGATACCTCAAAAGAGATTATTAATATTTTAGAAGAACACATCAAACCAGCCGTTGCCAGTGATGGGGGGAATATTGTATTTGAATCGTATAATGCCACAACAAAAACAGTAAAGGTCATTTTACAAGGTGCTTGTAGTGGGTGTCCATCCTCTACCTTTACCCTTAAAAGTGGTATTGAGGCCATGCTAAAAGAAATGTTAGCGGGGCGCGTGGAAATTGTTGAGGCTATAAATGGATAGTTCTCTAAATTAAAACTGAACTATTTCTAAAAAAACTCTGAGATTTTCTTTCCAATACTACTTCCAATAGCGATGCCCATACCACCCATTCGAACACCACAATACACATTGTTTGAAAGCTGTTTTACAATTGGCTTTTTTTGAGAACCAACACCCATAATTCCCGACCAGCGGTGCTCAATTTCAAACTCCCTATCGGGAAGAATTGTATTTTTAAGCAGTGCTTCTAAAGCATTTTGAATCCGTTGCGTTTGAGAAAAATCGGTAGTGTTTTCTGTCTTAAAATCTAAATTTCGACCGCCTCCTAATAGAATTCGGCTATCAATATTTCTAAAATAATAATACCCACAATCTAAATGAAACGTTCCTTTGATGTGTAAGTCCTTCAGCGGCTTGGTAATTAAAACTTGAGCTCGTGCTGGCTGTACATCTTCATTAATCAATTGTCGTGTAAACCCGTTTGTTGTTAAAATTAGTTTCGCAGAAGAAAACTCAAAATAATTCGTTTTGATGATTACATTATTGAACTGTTCCGTATAAGTTTCCACCATACTATTATTTAAAATAATGACCCCCTGCTCCTGAGCTTTTTTAATTAATGCCTGCATCATTTTGCCCGTATCTATTTGGCCTTCAAATTGATTTCGTATGTAGTTGTTTTGAACGTTTTTAAAGTCAAAAATATTAGAAACATTTGAAAATACAGTCTCATTAAAAATTGGTTTTAAAAGCCTATTGACTTCCTCCATTCTTTGTAAACAGTGTTCATAAAGACTGTCGTCTTTTTCTAAAAACAATTCATAACCCCCCAACTGCTGATAGGACAATGCGGCGTCTCCAAGAGTGTTTCTCAAAAGCTGAAGCCCGTTGTGTCGTTGGTTAACAAGTTCCACAACCTCTTCTGTTGTGTGGGATTGTAAATCATGTAAAATTTCACTCAGACTCCCAAAACAAGCAAAGCCCGCATTTTTAGTGCTTGCTCCTTGAGGAAACAAACCTTTTTCGAGAATGACTATTTTGGAACTTGGCCTCTTTTTTTTAAGATAAATTGCGGTGCTTAAACCTACAATTCCACTCCCAACAATCGTATAATCGACTTTGTTTAACCACGTTTTTTGTTCCCAATAGGATAAATTCATGAGCTAAAATTACAAATTTTTTATTGGAGGATTTTATGCCCTTTTTTAGAATAAAAAAAAACTCCGAAACAAGTTCGGAGTTTATAAGTTAAGCGTTTTCACTACCCTTCATTTTGAAGTCTTCCATGAATTTAGTGGTATAGTTACCGGAGATATAATCTGGATGATCCATCAACTGACGGTGAAATGGAATGGTGGTTTTAATCCCTTCAATTACAAATTCATCTAAGGCACGTTTCATTTTACTAATCGCTTCTTCTCGTGTTTGAGCGGTTGTAATTAGCTTCGCAATCATAGAATCATAATTCGGAGGAATACTATACCCTGCATATACATGAGTATCTAAACGAACCCCATGCCCACCAGGGGAATGTAAGGTGGTTATTTTCCCCGGAGACGGTCTAAACTCATTAAATGGATCTTCCGCATTAATTCGACACTCTATTGAATGTAATTTTGGTATATAATTTTTTCCAGAAATCGTTATGCCAGCTGCTACGGATATTTGTTCGCGTATTAAGTCAAAATCAATTACTTGTTCGGTAATTGGATGCTCTACTTGGATCCGTGTATTCATTTCCATAAAAAAGAAATTACGATGTTTATCCACTAAAAACTCAACGGTTCCAGCGCCTTCGTACTTAATGAATTCTGCAGCTTTCACTGCGGCCTCTCCCATCTTCTTTCTAAGGGCGGGCGTCATAAAAGGGGACGGTACTTCTTCTGTTAATTTTTGGTGACGGCGCTGAACTGAGCAATCTCTTTCTGATAAATGACAGGCTTTTCCTTTCGAATCGCCTACAATTTGAATTTCAATATGTCGTGGTTCTTCAATGAGTTTTTCCATGTACATATCATCATTTCCAAAGGCAGCTTTAGATTCCTGCCTGGCAGCATCCCAAGCCTCTTTAAGATTTTCTTTTTCCCAAACAGCACGCATCCCTTTTCCTCCACCTCCGGCAGAAGCTTTCAACATTACAGGGTAGCCCGTTTGTTTCGCTATTTTGACACAGTCTTCAAAAGTTTCTATAACACCATCACTTCCAGGAACACAAGGAACACCGGCGGCTTTCATCGTTGCTTTGGCATTCGCTTTATCTCCCATACGGTCTATCATTTCTGGAGAAGCACCAATAAACTTGATACCGTGTTCTTCACAAATCTTAGAAAAACGAGCATTTTCAGATAAAAACCCATAACCAGGATGAATTGCATCCGCATTCGTGATTTCTGCTGCTGCTATAATATTAGAAATTTTTAAATAGGATTCACTACTGGGAGCTGGTCCTATACAAACCGCTTCGTCTGCAAATTTTACATGCAGACTTTCAGAATCTGCTGTCGAGTAGACAGCAACGGTTTGGATGCCCATTTCTTTACACGTTCTTATAACTCTTAGAGCTATTTCGCCACGATTGGCTACTAGTATTTTTTTAAACATACCTTTTTACGCTTTAAAAATGTAAATTATTAAGATGGATCAACTAAAAATAATGGCTGATCAAATTCAACCGGAGTTGCATCATCCACAAGAACTTTTACAATTTTACCAGAAATTTCTGATTCTATTTCGTTGAACAGTTTCATGGCTTCAATGACACAAAGTACATCGCCTTCTGCAACTGTTTGACCAACTTCTACAAATAAGGGTTTATCTGGAGAAGGTTTTCGGTAAAAAGTTCCAATAATTGGAGATTTTACAGTAATGTATTTTGAATCTTCCGAGACCGTTTCGCTTGATATTGCTGCCTGAACGGGTGCAACTTCTTGTGGCACCGCTGCAATAGTTGGTTGTTGCATTGGAACGGCAGTTTGTTGAACAACAGTAGTTCCTGAATCTCCAGAACCTGTTTTAATGGTGATTTTAAAATCATCCGTTTCTAGTCTCACTTCGCTTGTACCTGATTTAGCTACAAATTTGATTAAATTTTGAATTTCTTTTAAATCCATAATTACAGTTTTATTGTTTGATTAGTTAGTTAATACATTTAGGAATTGTATGCCCACTTTAGGTATATCGATCCCCAATTAAATCCACCACCAAATGCGGCAAATATTAAGTTATCTCCTTTTTTTAATTTTGATTCATAATCACTTAACAACAAAGGGAGGGTTCCTGAGGTTGTGTTGCCATATTTTTCAATATTCATCATTACCTTTTTAGGATCCAAATTGATTCTATTTGCAGTCGCATCAATTATTCGTTTGTTGGCTTGATGCGCTACTAGCCAATCCGTTTTGTCCTTGTCTAAATTATTGCGTTCTAATATTTTTTCAGTCGCATCCGCCATATTAAATACGGCATTTTTAAAAACTGTTTTTCCATCTTGAAATACATACTGTGATTGATCTTTCAATGATTCTGATGTAATCACATTGGAAGAACCTCCATGAGTGGCACGCAAAAATTCACGCCCCGAGCCGTCACTTCTTAAGTATTCATCTTGGACACCTAGACCTTCATTGTTGGGTTCAAAAAGAACAGCTCCTGCACCATCCCCAAAGATGATACAAGTGGCCCGGTCTTCATAATTAATCATTGATGAATTTTTATCGGCCCCTATCAATAGTACTTTTTTATACATTCCGGACTCTATATAGCGTGAGGCCACAGACATCCCGAATAAAAAACTAGAGCACGCAGCGTCTAAATCGAATGAAAAGGCATTAGTAGCTCCAATTTCAGATGCTGTATAAGCAGCTGTTGAAGCGGCTTTCATATCCGGAGTTGCAGTCGCAACCACTACAAGGTCAATGGTGGTTGGATCTAAGTTATTTTTTTGAATAAGATTTTTAGCGGATTGAATGGCTAAAAATGAGGTGCCTTTATTGGCGCCTTTTAGGATTCTTCGTTCTTTAATCCCTGTTCTTGATGTAATCCATTCATCGTTGGTATCAACCATGGTTTCAAGAATCTTGTTGGTTAACACGAAGTCAGGTACATATCCACCTACAGCGGTTATTGCTGCTGAGATTTTGCTCATAAATTCCATTTTTAGATCTACTGGTTTAGAAGCAATTACGCCAAAAACAACCAAAAACGTGTCAAAAATAGTCAATTCTGATTAAAAAAGACTTAAAAATTGATTTTTTTGCGTTTTTAAAACCTATTGTTAACCAAAAAAAAACGCTCTTTGAGGAGCGTTTTTTAATACTGTATAAGCTATTGTCTAACTAGGCTGCGTTTTCTTCTGCGGCTGTAGTATCTACTAAGACTTGACCTCGATAGTATAATTTCCCTTCGTGCCAGTGCGCTCTGTGGTATAAATGCGCTTCTCCTGTGGTTGGGCAAGTTGCTATTTGAGGCGTTGATGCCTTGTAATGGGTACGTCTTTTATCTCTTCTTGTTCTGGAGATTTTTCTTTTAGGATGTGCCATTTTTTATGTTATTTATCCGTTAGTAATCTTTTTAATGTGTCCCAACGAGGATCTATATCTTCTTGTTGAGGTTTATTTTCTAAGCTTTTTGGGCTTAATGTTTCAAGTCTTTCGAGTAGTTCAGAATCTAAAGTACCATCCTCTACTCCCGGGTGAATCCGTTTTTGGGGTAGGGACAGAACAATTAATTCATAGATGTGGTGTGCAACGTTAATTTCGTATTCGGCATGAGGAATTATTAAAATCGCCTCATTGTCGTTGTTATACTCATTTCCAAACTGAACTAAAAGATCAAAACTGGCGTTTACCGGTAACTCAAAAGGTTCGTTTGTAAGGTCACAATTTACGTTAATCGTTCCTTCTGCTAGAAATTTCAACTCTAAAAAGGTTGATTTTTTTTCAAGGTTTAGAACAGTATGAACGTTTACATCGTTAAAATCATCATACTCAAAATGCTCAAAGAACTTATAATCAATTTCGTACTCATAATTATGCTTTCCAAGTTTTAGCCCTACAAACTGTATGTCAAAAGCTTTTAGTGGCTTCATTGTTTCGCATATTTGAGCCTGCAAATATATAAAATTTTATTTATGGGAACCCCAAAGCATCTGTTTTTTTATCTAACGCTTTTTAGATTGCCTCAATAATGGGTTTGAGGTTAGTTTTTGATTCATTTTTCGATTTCTAAAAATAGTCATTCCCAAAAAAATTGCCTCTTTAAAAGAGGTTATATCAGCCACGCCTTTTCCTGCGATTTCATAAGCCGTTCCGTGATCTGGAGAGGTCCGAACTTTATTAAGTCCAGCGGTATAATTAACGCCGTTCCCAAAGGCTAGCGTTTTGAAAGGGATCAACCCTTGGTCGTGATATGTTGCAATGATTGCATCGAAATTTTTGTAATTTTTAGACCCAAAAAAACTATCTGCTGCGTAGGGTCCATACACGAGTTGTCCTGTATTTTTGAGTGTTTGGAGTGTCGGTCTTAAAACCGTATCGTCTTCAGAGCCGATGACGCCATTATCGCCGGTGTGGGGATTAATCCCTAACACAGCAATACGAGGTTTGCTAATATTAAAGTCACTAATTAGGGAATTATGGATAATTGAAATTTTCTTTTCTATGAGTTCTGCCGTAATTTGGTTTGAGACTTTACTTACAGGAACGTGGTCTGTTAATAAACCGACTTTAAGATCTTCAGAGACCATAAACATCAAACTATCCCCCTCGAGTTCTTGAGCTAAATAATCGGTATGACCAGGGAATTTAAATGCATCTGATTGTATGTTATGCTTATTAATTGGTGCAGTAACCAATACATCAATCTGGTCATTTTTAAGGTCTTCGACCGCCGCTTGAAGTGATTTTAAGGCGTACTCGCCAATTTTAGTGTCTTCTTGTCCAAAGTTAATTTTAACATCTTCATGCCAAACCGAAACTACATTTACTTTTGAATGCACGGCTTGACTTGCCTTTTGAATCTTATTAAATTCTAGAGAGCTCTGAAAGTGTCTTTTGAGAAATGCTAGCGTTTTTACTGAAGCATATAAGATAGGTGTACAAAATTCAAGCATACGATTGTCCTCAAAAGTCTTGATGATCAACTCCCCACCAATCCCATTTAAATCTCCTATAGAAATTCCTATTTTTATTTTTTCCTCTTTTTCCATTAAAAGTGACGTGTATGTTTGTAATTTTGAATTTACAAATTTAACGAATTA
>ENA-OUOG01005529-OUOG01005529.1-marine-metagenome-genome-assembly--contig:-NODE-5529-length-10169-cov-22.786861_pt1 | contig 10169 bp, 5 predicted proteins | sample MGYA00248635_ERZ508505 | MGnify/ENA primary metagenome ERZ508505 (study PRJEB26176, sample SAMN06267871) | marine metagenome | isolation source: Saanich Inlet, British Columbia, Canada | place: Pacific...
GCGCGGGGGAGCAGGAGGGCTCGGGTTGTACACCCAGAGGCCAACATCGGATTCGTGCGATCATCGGTCGTGGTGAATCGGATCGCGCGGTTTTTGTGGGTCGCCGCGCAACCGGTGAACTATGGACACCAGAGCTCCATGCCGAACACCCCAATCGTGATTGGATTTTGGGAAGAATCCTGTGGTTATGTGGAAATGAACGCGGATTGAATCGAGGCGGGACCGTCGACACACAACGTCGGTATATTTATCTTCATGGTACGCCACCGGTGGAGCCGATGGGCGTCCCTTTGTCGCACGGTTGTATTCGAATGCGATTGGCTGATATTTGTGAACTGGCGGATCACATCACGCCAGGGGCTTTTGTGACCATTCTGGAATCTTGACATGCTTGAACTCGTTATCGAATCCATTCTTTCTCTGCTCGAAGCTCCCTTGACGGGAATAGGGATTTCACCGGTTGCTGTGCTTCGCGGTGTTGAATTGTTTGTGATCGTGTTGCTCACCGTTTTTGGCTCTTATTTTGTGCGTCGCTCGGTGAGAACGCTCAAAACACGAGCTGCCAAAACCACGTCAAAATGGGATGACACCTTCTTTGCTGCGCTTGAAGGTCCGGCGCGCACACTGGTTTGGGTCGTGGGATTGACCTTTGCGTTGGAGCGTGCGTCCGTTGGTCTTGATCTTCAAGCGGCCTTCAGTCCACTTCGTGCTGCCCTGGTTGTGGCGACCTTGACCTGGGCGTTGATTCGATTCATCGATCGAGTGCAGCGGAGAATGATTCAGGATCCAAAGACCGACGATTTGGATCTGACGACGGTGGAAGCTATTGGTCGATTGATTCGGATTACGGTGCTGATCACCAGTGGTTTGATTATTCTCCAAACGCTTGGTTTTTCGGTTTCTGGGGTGCTTGCATTTGGGGGCCTTGGTGGAATTGCCGTTGGCTTTGCAGCGAAAGATTTACTGTCGAACTTTTTTGGTGGATTGATGATCTTTTTGGACCGCCCGTTCGGAGTGGGTGACTGGATTCGGTCTCCAGATCGCGATATTGAGGGGACCGTCGAGTCACTTGGGTGGCGGCTCACCACTATCCGTACCTTTGATAAGCGGCCACTCTATGTTCCGAACGCGACATTTTTATCGATTGCAGTTGAGAACCCGTCGCGAATGTCGCATCGCCGAATTTATGAAACGATCGGTGTCCGATACGACGATGCGACGCAAATCCGAGTCATTGTTGAGCGTGTGAAAGCGATGCTAGAGACACATCCCGACATCGATGCGTCGCAGACGCTGATGGTGAATTTCAATCAATTCGGGCCAAGTTCGTTGGACTTCTTTTTATATTGCTTTACCAAGACGACGGTGTGGACTGAATATCATCGCGTCAAAGAAGATGTGCTATTACAGGCCTACGATTTGATTACTGCGCTTGGGGCTGAGGTTGCGTTTCCAACACAGACACTTCATTTGCAGGTGGAACCTGAGGCGTTGCCAGTTCAATCGGCTCAGCAGCAATAAGCACTCCAAAGGCCGGATGATCCAGATAATGGATGTCCTTGGATGACATTTTTCTGAATTCTTTCAGCACATACACTTCGTCGAGCACAGTGCCATCCGTAGCTTGCCGGACCGATTCACGGGTCACTCGGAGATCGGCGTCGAGTTCGATGTAACGATCGATCGACCACCTGAGATACCCATTGAGTTTGAATCCATTGGACCCGGATCCAGAGATTTGGAACCAAGGATTATCCGCCTGATTTTCCGTTAATGGATGGATCCATCGTTGGTGGAAGAGAACCTCACCATTCAGTTGAGTTTGGATACGAAGGGCTGAATTGAGAAGGACTCGGCTTGAATTAGGCAGTGGTGTTAAATTCTTGAATCTGGAATTGAGGGCAAAGAGCAAGTCAAAACTTTGCGGCGCTTCTGGTTCGGTTGCTGGAAACACTTCGGTGATGGATTGCACAGGCTCCGGTCTCGCGAATACCAAGATCTCGAGCGCATAGGGACGTACCTCAGCGTAGGCTGTTGATGTCATCAAGGTGACGAGGAGCATGCTGACAATGCGGTGTGTCATGATGTGGCAGGCCTTTTTAGTGCATCAAGTACTTCATGAATAAACGTCAATCGCGCGTCTGTGCCAACCGTTTCGCGGATGACTTTTAATGCGGTCGCGCCATCGAGTTTATATTCGTGCGCTTTGGACTGTACCAGACTGATGAGAACCATTGGATCCACTTTTGTTTTTTCTCGGAATTCAATCCGCCCTGACTGCGGTCCAAGGGTGATTTGTTTGATCCCGAGCGCTTCAGCAAGTAAGCGGACTTTCGCCTGTTGGAATAAATTTTTCACCTGGGGTGGCAAAAGCCCGAAACGATCGATCATTTCGATTTCAATCTCAGAGAGATGCTCCTCTGAAGCCGCTGAACTGATCCGTTTATAGAGCTCAAGTCTGAGCGGTACGTCATTTAAGTAATCGTTTGGAATCAAGGCTGGGATCTTAAGGTCCACTTCGGCATGGGCTGATTCTGTTTGATCAAAGTCAGGTGTCCGTCCTTCACGAATAGCGGTGACAGCCTCATCCAGCATCTCCATGTACAGTGAGAAACCGATCGTTTGCATGTTTCCGGATTGGTCCTCGCCAAGTAGCTCTCCGGCGCCTCGGATCTCAAGATCATGGGTGGCCAGTTGGAAGCCAGCACCGAGATCACTCGCTGCTTCAATCGCCTCAAGCCGTTTGAGCGCATCGGGTGTCATTGCGCGAGGATCCGGTGTCAGAAGGTATGCATAGGCTTGATGGTGTGATCGACCAACGCGGCCTCTCAACTGATGCAATTGAGCCAGACCGAATTGATCAGCACGCTCAATCAAAATGGTGTTTGCAGAGGGAATATCGATTCCGGTTTCAATGATTGTTGAGCACACTAACACATTGTATTTTTTGTGATAAAAATCAGTCATGACGTCTTCAAGGTCACGTTCACGCATCTGTCCATGAGCGACGATCACTCGCGCTTCTGGCACAAGCTGGCGAACGTCATCTGCGGAGCGCTCGATGCTTTTAACTTCGTTATGAAGGTAATACACCTGTCCGCCACGCAGTAATTCCCGAAGAATGGCTTCTTTGAGCAATGCATCTTCTTTTTGTTTGATGAAAGTTTTGATGGATAAGCGCCTGGCCGGTGGTGTGGCGATAACAGACAGGTCTCGAATACCGGCCATCGATAAATTCAATGTTCTCGGGATGGGTGTTGCTGTCAGAGTCAGGACGTCTACGTCTGCCCGATACTTTTTTAATCGTTCCTTTTGAGCCACTCCAAACCGATGTTCCTCATCGATGATCAACAGTCCGAGTTTTGGTAACTGAAGATCGCTCGAGAGGAGTTTGTGAGTTCCCACCAGAATATCGACTTTGCCTTGATTGGAACGCTCAATGACGGCTTTGGTTTCTTTGGGTGATTTAAATCGACTGAGAACTTCGACGGTCACCGGCCAGTCGGCGAAGCGATCTCTAAATGACTCAAAATGTTGCTGAGCCAGAAGGGTCGTTGGTACCAACACGCAGACTTGTTTGCCACTGCTGACTGACGCAAATGCGGCACGCATTGCGACTTCTGTTTTCCCAAATCCAACATCACCACAGACCAAACGATCCATGGGTCTTGGGGCCTTGAGATCAGCTAGTACGGCGTCGATGGATGTTTCCTGATCAGGGGTTAATTCAAATGGGAAACCGTCAGCGAACCGATCATATTGGGTCTCATCGATTTGATGTGCATAACCTTGCTTCGCAGCGCGTCGCGCATAAATGTCTAAAAGCTCAGCGGCTTTGTCTCGGATTTCCTCTGCGGCTTTTTGTTTGGCTTTACTCCAGCGATCGGTGCCGAGTTTGTGTGCGGACACCGCGTCGGGGTCACCACCTGCATAGCGACTTAATACGCCAAGATTGGTCACCGGAATATAGAGCTTAGCTCCATCTCGGTATTCGACGGTGACAAATTCGTTGATGTCATGACCAAGCGCAATCGTCTCAAGCCCCTGGTAATGACCGACGCCGTGATCGAGGTGGACGATCGGATCGCCCACTTCGATTTCTGAGAGATCCCGCACAATGAGGTCTGTGGCGATCTCATGCTGTTTCCGTCGGCGTCTTTGAGGCACTCGACGACCAAAGAGTTGGCTTTCGGGAACGATCGAAAATCCATCGACGGTGATCCCTTGATCCAATAAGCCGAGGGTGATCACTGCCGGCTCAGATTCAGGGTTGAAATCGCTGAACTGATCAAGCGGTTTAGGGCGTACACCATGTTTGGCGAGAAGTTCCAGTAACGCTTCCCGTCGTCCCGCAGATTCAGCAACGAAGACCACGGATTGGCCGCTTTGCATTAACTGTTTGATTTTAGCGGCGGGATCGTCAGCCTTGGCATCAAAGGTCACATCGGGTAACGGTCGAAGCCGCGGATGCTGCGTATCGGGATCGCGAATATCAATTGAGCCATAAGGCTTCAATTCAGAAAATAGTTCTTCGGTGCGGACAAATAACTTCTCAGGAGCCAAGATCGGTTTACGGCGATCGTGCCGAAGACTCTCATAGCGAGTCGCGACATCCCCCCAAAACTTCTCTAGTGCCTGATGTAATGCGCCAATCCGAACGGTTTGAGTATCATTTGGCAAGTAATCGAACAATGTTGCCATTTGGTTGAAGAATAGTGGGGCGTAGTACTCAACGCCTGGGGGCGCTAAGCCAGATGAGACATCTTGGTAGATGGAGCAGTCTCTCGGATTCCCCTCAAAGGTTTCATGCCAATTGTTCCGGAATGTCGTGATACCGGTTTCGGTGAGCGGGATTTCGCGCGCCGGTAAGAGTGTGACTGAGTCGACTTTGGTGATGGTGCGCTGGGTGTCTGGATCAAACGCTCTTAAGCTTTCGATTTCTGTATCGAAGAGCTCAATACGGAGCGGTTGTTGTGAGCCCATTGGAAAGACATCCAGGATGGCACCGCGTACGGCAAATTCACCATGTTCATGAACGGTATCCACTGCGTGGTATCCAGACGCCTCAAGTCGCCGCCGTTCGGTATGCAGATCAAAGGTGTCACCGGTCGTTAAAACAAAGCGCTGGCCTTCGAGATGCTCTCGTGGCGGTAAGCGATGTGCGAGTGTTTGGATCGGCAGTATCAATAATCCTCGGTGCAGGTCACTCAACTGACTCAGTGCTTTTAAACGCTCAGAGGTAATATCTTCATGCGGGGAGAAGCTGTCATAAGGCAGTGTTTCCCAATCAGGGAGATGCACGATTGGAATGTCAACCGATCCATCGGCTTCGCCCTCGGCATCCAAATGATGTTCCTGGCCCAAATAAAAATGCAACGCATTGACGAGTTGCTGTGCATCTTGGGATTTTTCAACCAACACCAAAACCAGTGAGTTCGACCGCGAGGCAATCTCTGCGATGGCAAGCGGAATAGCGCTTTTGGGAAGATTCGATAGCGTTTTTAATGGGCTGCCAGCCGTTGGCAGTGAATCAATTAATGGTGGTTGAAGTATCAGCATGTCATGTCGTGGCTTTGTTTGAGACGAGAGTATAGGCGACAATCCATGGTTTCGCTTGGGAGAACTTTCAATGACTGTGCTGGTCGCTGATGAAGGACTACTGGGGCTCGCCGAGCTGGTGCCCAGTCATTGTGAGATCCGTTGGTATTCTGGACGTGATCTCCCACCGACGTTACTGGAGGGTGCGGATGCACTGTTAGTGCGTTCAACCGCTCGTCTCGCCGCACACAAGTTACCGGAGTCGATTCGATTGATCGGGACCGCCACGATCGGCACAGACCATCTGCCATTGGCTGACCTTGCTGAGCGAGGAGTGGCGGTTCACTCAGCCCCTGGATGTAACGCATTTGCTGTCACGGATTATGTGCTTTCTCATCTGTTCAGTTGGGCAAAATCACGGGGTCGTACGTTGGATCAGGTCACACTTGGGATCATCGGTGTCGGCGCAGTTGGCTCACTCTTACATCAACGCGCGCGAGCGCTTGGGATTCAGACTGTGTTATCAGACGATCCTCGCTACGATGCTGGAGCCTTATCCGATCATGTGGCATTAGAAGACGTGATCCGGCAATCGGATGTGATCAGCCTTCATGTTCCGCGCATTCCAGTTGGCCACTATCAAACCGATCGTCTATTGACTGCCGATTTGTTGTCGCAGATGAGGCGTCAGTCGCTATTAATTAATGCATCACGCGGGCAGGTGTTACACGAACATGACTTGCTCAACCAAACCCATTTTGATTTGGTTTTGGATGTATTCCCGAACGAGCCCGTGATCAGTGATGCTCTGATCAGTCGTGCTTGGCGCATCAGTCCTCACATCGCTGGGCATTCTGCCGAAGGAAAGTATCGCGGAACTAAGCAGATTCTGAGGCTGGTGGCAGATGTTCTTGGATTTGAGTTGGAACCACTCGATGAAGAGACCTTTCTGGCTTCTGTTGCTGGACCTCGACCGGACTCGCCACATCTCATCGAGACGATTTTACAGGTTTGCCCCATGGCTGAGACTGATCGAAGACTTCGCGATCGCGTTTTTCGGGCGTTTGAGATGGAAAAGCCAGATTTGTTTGATGAAATTCGAAAAACGTATCGGTTGAGACGAGAATCAGAGTTTTATCCTCTCTAAAATATATTGCGATGCACAATAGATCCCTTATACTTTAGTGACAATGTTCGCGGGGATGGATCGATGCGATTGAAATTAACAGAGTGGTCAGGATCAACGGCTGATCAGGCGTTATCAGCTCGTGGTATGGAGCACGCCGAAATCGAAGCGCTTGTGCAGCACGCAAAATATGAGCGCATTCGGCCACTTCGTGCGTTGCTCGAGTTAATGGCGAACTTCATGACGTTTTGCCGCTGGCGTGGCGAGATCCACATGAATGGACGTCGTATTGGCCCTGTCCATCATCAAATCTTCCACAATCCTCGAAAGAAATAACGTGGTCTCACCCAAGAATGGGTGAGAGCCAACGTGCATTTTCATCCACAGCTTCATCGCGAAGTGCAGCGTACGTCTTCAATTGATCCTGTCCGATTTGTCCCAGCGTGAAGTAACGCGCGTCTGGATGCGCAAAATAAAATCCACTCACTGAGGCGGTCGGCCACATCGCCAAGCTCTCAGTCAACGAGATTCCTGTGGCAGTTTCAACATCCAGCAGTGACCACAGTGAGCGCTTCTCGCGATGATCTGGGCAGGCTGGATAGCCAGGTGCCGGACGGATTCCACGGTACTTTTCTCGAATTAATTCGTCATTCGATAAGGTTTCGTCACAGGCGTAGCCCCAGAACTCTGTTCGGATTCTGCGGTGCAGATGTTCTGCAAAGCTTTCAGCAAAACGGTCAGCCAAGGCCTTCAGTAGAATGGCCTGGTAGTCATCGTGTGCGTCTTCAAAGGCTTTGACATGTGCGTCGATGCCGTGACCGGTGGTGACTGCGAATGTACCGATGAAGTCTAATTGTCCGGATTCTTTCGGAGCGATGAAATCACTGAGGCACAGTTGTGGCTTGCCATCAGGCATCGGGCGTTGTTGTCTCAGCCAGTGTGTTCTCAAAAGCTCACGCTCGTGGTCTTCGGGGTCTAAAATGACAATGCTATTGCCTTCGGAATAGGCTGGAAAACAGCCTGCGACCGCGTCTGCTCGCAACCACTTTTCATCGATGATTCGATCGAGCATCCCTTGGGCATCGTCAAACAGCTGACGTGCCTCTGGTCCTTTTCTCGGATCATTCAAGATATCCGGGAATCGACCACTGAACTCCCAAGCATTGAAAAACGGCATCCAGTCGATGGTGTCTACAAGCGCATCCAAGGGATAATCATTCAACACAATCCGCCCGATGGAATTGGGTGTGACGATGGTGGAATGATCAAAGGTGAGATTGGCTGCACGTGCATTGGCATCAACAATGGATAAGAGCTTTTTCGGTGCTTTACCAGCATGTGCTTTGCGCTTGGTCTCGTGATCATCACGAATGGATTGATGGTAAGCATCGCGTTCATCACTTAATAGCTTCGAGGCAACACCGACAGCACGGGACGCATCTTTGACATAGAGCACCGGACCTGAATACGCCGGATCGATCTTCACGGATGTGTGAGCAGGCGAGGTGGTTGCTCCACCAATCAAAAGAGGACAGGTAAACCCTTGACGTTCCATTTCAGAGGCAACTGTTACCATTTCATCAAGCGATGGTGTGATCAGACCGGATAAACCAATGATGTCCGCGTTGTGCTCGCGTGCTGCATCTAAAATCGTCTGAGTCGGGACCATGACGCCTAAATCAATGACCTTGAAGTTGTTGCACTGAAGAACAACGCCGACAATGTTTTTGCCGATGTCATGCACATCACCTTTGACCGTCGCCATGATGATGACCCCATGTTCTTGGCTGGTATCACCGGCAGCTTCTTTCTCTTCTTCGATGAACGGAATCAAGTGTGCCACCGCTTTTTTCATGACTCGCGCAGACTTCACGACCTGAGGTAGAAACATCTTTCCGGCTCCGAAGAGGTCGCCGACGGTATTCATCCCGTCCATCAAGGGCCCTTCGATGACCGATAAGGGCCGAGGTGCTTTTAATCGCGCTTCTTCGGTATCTCCGACAACATGCGTATCGATCCCTTTGATCAAGGCGTAAGCCAGTCGCTCTTCACAGGACCCATTGCGCCACTCGGCAACGGTTGTATCCTCGTCTTCTCGATCAACATTGTACGTCGGTGCAGCATCGACCAAGCGTTCAGTAGAATCATCACGACGATTTAAAATCACGTCCTCAACCAATTCCCTCAGTTTGGAATCGATGTCTTCATAGATCGCTAACTGTCCAGCATTGACGATTCCCATCGAAAGTCCTTGGCGGATAGCGTGGAATAAGAAGACGGAGTGCATCGCTTCACGCACCGCATTGTTGCCCCGGAATGAGAATGAGACGTTCGAGATGCCACCTGAGATGGAACTGTGTGGACAATGCTCGGTAATGTCGCGACAGGCCTCAATGAAATCGAGCGCGTAGTTATTGTGTTCTTCGATTCCTGTGGCAACGGCAAAGACGTTGGGATCAAAGATAATATCCTCCGGAGGAAATCCAATGGTCTCTGTCAGAATCTTGTAAGAGCGTTGGCAGATTTCGAGTTTTCGAGCTTGAGTATCCGCCTGACCGGTTTCATCAAAAGCCATCACCACAACAGCAAATCCGTATTGCCGAATTTTTCGTGCTTGTTCGACGAAAATGGCTTCGCCTTCTTTCAAAGAAATTGAATTGATGATGCCTTTGCCCTGAACGCATTGCATTCCAGCTTCTAAGATGTCCCATTTCGATGAATCGATCATCACAGGCACTCGGGAAATGTCAGGTTCAGATGCGATCAGGTTCAAGAAAGTCACCATGGCCGATTGCGAGTCGAGCATGCCTTCATCCATATTGATATCGATGATCTGGGCTCCGTTTTCCACCTGTTGTCTGGCAACAGCTAAGGCTTCATCGAACTCGCCGTTCAGAATTAAGCGTTTGAACATCGCAGATCCTGTGACGTTGGTTCGTTCTCCAACATTCACAAAGCCGGTCGTTTCATCGGCAATAAAGGGTTCAAGGCCAGACAATCGCATCAGAGGTTTCATCGCTGGAATCTCTCGTGGCTTCTCAGATGCGACCTGATTGGCGATGAGGCGGATGTGTTCGGGAGTGGTTCCACAACAGCCGCCGATGATATTGACCAGCCCGGCTCTCGCATATTCGGCGACGATATCTGCCATTTCAGCAGCGTCTAAGTCGTATTCGCCGAACTGGTTTGGAAGGCCAGCATTGGGGTGTGCGGAAACAAAGGTATCAGCGACGCGTGACAGATCCGCCAAAAATGGACGGAGTTCTTGTGGGCCAAGTGCGCAATTAAGACCAATGGTTAGGGGTTTGGCATGACGAACAGAGAACCAGAAGGCTTCGGTTGTCTGACCCGACAAGGTCCGACCTGACGCATCCGTGATGGTCCCTGAGATCATGATGCGGATCTGGATGCCGGTTTCTCTGGCGACCTCGTCAATCGCAAATAGCGCGGCTTTGGCATTTAAGGTGTCGAAAATGGTTTCGACCAAAATCAGATCAGCGCCGCC
>ENA-OUOG01005530-OUOG01005530.1-marine-metagenome-genome-assembly--contig:-NODE-5530-length-10169-cov-5.524673_pt1 | contig 10169 bp, 15 predicted proteins | sample MGYA00248635_ERZ508505 | MGnify/ENA primary metagenome ERZ508505 (study PRJEB26176, sample SAMN06267871) | marine metagenome | isolation source: Saanich Inlet, British Columbia, Canada | place: Pacific...
TTCAATCCAGGTGAAGTCAAGGAAGCTCTTGGCATTGCATCTGAAAAGCTTGCAACATACCGTGAGATGGCTGAGTATCTTGGATCGAAGCGTTTCTCAATGGATAAGTTGATTGAATACTACAACACGGTTTATCCACGTACTTCGGATAAGCGAGTACAGGACAAGAAATTGTCGGTGGATACACTGTCACGAAATGCTAAGCAATGTCTTGATGTTCTTGAGACGCAGCCTGGAGCAGAGTTTGCCGAAGGTAGCTGGTGGCAGGCATATAACTCAGTGACATTTGTTACTGATCACGTCCAAGGTCGTAATGCAGACAATCGTTTGTATTCATCATGGTTTGGCAGCAATCAAGGTCGCAAAAAGAATGCACTTGAAACTGCTATTGAGTTTGCGGAGGCGGCGTAAGCCCCTCCTTAACTTTTGTACATAAGTGTTTGTTATGATTAGCGTTATTAATTGTAACAAACATATGTACATTCTCTTCTAATATAGTATAATTACCTTATATTCATTGAGGAGAATACATTATGACTATCACAAAAACTTTCGACTTCGACCCAAATATTTCTGTTTCAGATTTATTTAAATTTCTTACACAAAATAATCTAACCCTTATTTCACTTAATCAACAACCAAATCTTCCTTTACCATCAATTACTATCTCCTTCGACTCATCTCGGCTCGAAACACTTAATAAAATCTTTTAATTAATTTTTATTAACCCAAAAGGAAATATATTATGAATCGCGTATCAGAAAATTACATCGGAACACTTAAAACTCTTGACAAAAACTTTGACGAGACACTGCGTGCATTCCGCCTTCGTGTGAAAGGTATGAACCAAGACGAGAAAGACGCTGGTTCAGATCTTCGCTATCGCCTAGTCCTTCGTGGACGTCGTCCATTCAAAAAAATGGTAGCGCCTAAGCCATTCTGGAATTTTCTTCCACACTCACCAAATCCTGTCTCGTACGACTATTTCGGCAATATTGTCGGTGGTCTTGAGAATGCGTCTGAAGTTGACGTATATGTATACGAGCGTCGTTAATTAAAAGCCGGGGCAATGCCGGCTTTCTTTTTTATATAAATACTATTATCATTAATGGGAGTATAAAAATGCGCTTCAAAAATTTCCATAGATTATATGAGGAGGTTGCTTTGAATGATCTAGATGGCGACTTTGTTAAAAAAGCTTTAAAATTAAAGGCCTTTAGTATTACGTCAAAAGATATTAAATCTTTAAAGTATAAAAAGGAAATTCAATTTGTTGTGCGTACTACATGGTTTCCTAGTTTAGATTTAGGTGCTACAATTAGTAGTACTAAATTTGATAAAAATGAGCATAATAAACTTCTTAATAAGCTGAAATCTATAGACAAAAATAATACTGCTAATCTTATACATTATCAAATGGCTGGAATTGGACCAGGTGAATTCATGTTCTATTTCATGTATGATAATGTAACAATAGGTGGCGGTTCATCCAAAGGTGTGGATTTAAAAATTGGAAATAATTCTGCAGAACTAAAAAGTATTAAGGTTGCTGGTTCTCGATCTAAGTTTGTACCAGCAGGTTGGATTAGTGGATTTTTTATGGGCGGTGCAGTTGATACTTCAGCACTTGCAAATAAGATTCATAAAGAAATGCAGGTACAAGGAATTGAAAAAGGTGGATCTGGTACAGGTTTAGAATATGCTGGCTCTGCGATGGCAGAGTTAAAAAGAAAAGCACCAGCAAAATATGCTGCTTTTGAAAAAGAATTCGGTCAATTAGCTAAAACTTATTTTGCAAAAGAGACAGTAGTATTCATTAATAATACTAGTACTCAACCTACTTATGGCGAGATCCTTCATGTTGGTCCGGTTGATCCTAAAAATGTGAAAATGGAAGTTATTACTCAAAGTAAAATTAAGCCGATGGTCAAAATCTAATGGCACAGTATTCGATAAAAAGAAGTCAGAATTATCATCAACAAGCTAATCGTGATATTCATGAAGTAATGATGATTGCTGATCAGTGGGGAAATATTATCAACGAGTTTGGTACATCCTCTTCTGCTCAAGCCGCTGGTAACTTTAATGCTAAATTAGATGCATTTGGCAGAATGCGTATTTCTGAACCACTTACTATTTTTGATTCTTCTCATAGATTTGCTGATAATGATTTGTGGGCATCTAAACTCATAACCAACGGAACATCCACATTTAATCCATACGAAGGTTTAGTTGATTTAGAGGTCACTGATGAAGCCGGATCTGAGGTGCTCAGAGAGACATATAGAGTTATGGGGTATCAACCAGGCAAGTCTCTTCTTGTATTAGCTACATCTGTTTTCAATGAAGCAAAAGCTGGACTTCGCCAAAGATCTGGATATTTTAGTGAAGAAAATGGGTTCTATCTAGAATTAAATAATGATGATTTGGGATTTGTCAAACGTTCATATAATACTGGTTCAGTAGTAAATACAAAGGTGTCTCAGGCTGACTGGAACGTAGATAAAATGGATGGTACGGGACCAAGCAAACTAACACTTGATATTTCAAAAGCACAAATTTTGTGGATGGATATGGAATGGTTGGGTGTCGGTTCAGTGAGAATGGGATTTGTAGTTAATGGTCAGTTTGTAGTTTGTCATATCTTTCATCATGCAAATTCTATTGAATCAACTTATATGACAACTGCAAGTCTTCCGTTGAGAATGGAAATTACAAATACATCTGCAACATCTGGTGCTAGCAAGTTAAAACAAATTTGTCATTCTGTAATGTCTGAGGGTGGATATGAGTTAAGAGGGACTCAACAAGGTGTTGGTACAACAATTACCTCACCAAGATCACTTGCTACTGCTGGAACATATTATCCTGTTGTTGCACTTAGACTTAAATCTACAGGACAACGGCTGGATGCAATTACTATTCTTTCAGATTTATCATTCCTAGGTTTAAGTAATGGTGTTAATTATAACTATAGAGTCACACAAAGAGCAATTGTGACAGGTGGTACATGGGTCAGTGGTGGTGCTAATTCATCAGTAGAATATAATCTTACTGGAACCGCAGTAAGTGGTGGGCGAATACTTGCGCAGGGGTTTTCTTCAGCATCCAACCAAGCAAAAGTTGCTACTAATATTTTAAAGGAAGCTCTGTTTAGATTCCAACTTGAACGGGATCCATTTCCACCCAATGCATTTGCTATGGTATTGGAAGTTGCCGCAAGTTCAAATAGTGCATTGTGTCATGCTAGTATGGATTGGGAAGAGGTCACTCGATAATGAGCTTTAAAGAATATATTAAAGAACAAAAAAATACTCATATGACACACATTGAGGACAAGGTTCTTTATGGTGGAGTTAATGGCACACGTCAAGCAATTCTTGCATTACGTGCTTTAAGAGACACATTCGCAGGAGTGCACGATGGGAAAGTTTCTGTTAAATGGGATGGAGCTCCTGCTATTTTTGCTGGTACCGATCCTCGTGATGGTAAATTTTTTGTAGCCAAAAAAGGAATATTTAATAAGTCACCAAAGGTTTATAAGACTGATGAAGATATTGATGCAGACACTAGTGGCGACCTTTCGGTTAAACTTAAACAAGCTCTTGCTTACTTGCCGGCTCTTGGGATACGAGGTGTGGTTCAAGGCGATTTTCTTTTCTCAAGCTCTGACATACAGACTAAGAGAATCAAAGGAAAATCCTATATTACTTTCCATCCTAACACGATTGTCTATGCGGTACCGGCGGATACGGAGATGGCGAAGCAAATCAAAGCAGCCAAAATAGGAATTGTTTGGCATACAACATATACTGGTAATACTTTTGAATCAATGAAAGCATCGTATGGAGTAGATGTAAGCCAACTAAAGAAAACCAAAAATGTATGGTCACAAGACGCTATGTTGAGAGACATGACAAATTACTCAATGTCCAAAAAAGATACGGAGGAAGTCAATGAATATCTTACACAAGCTGGGAAATTATTTAACCAAATCTCAGGATCAACGCTCAAAGAGCTCGAAGAAAATCAAAACCTTGCAAAACTCATTGAGCAATTTAACAACTCCTACGTACGAGCAGGCACAGTTGTTAATGATACTGCAGCGCACACCCGAAACCTCATCACCTGGATCAAAAATAAATACCAAAAAGAAATAGACAAAAGAACAACTGAAAAGGGTAAAGCTGCTCAACAGACAGCATTAAATAAAATACTTGAGTTTTTTTCTCCAAAGAATAAACTTTCTTTGCAAAAAATATTCGATTTGCAAAAAGTTATCATTTTGGCGAAACTAAAACTTATAAATATATTAGACCGTTTTAATAATATTAAGACATTTCTTAAGCATACTAAAAACGGTTATCAGACCACAGGGTCCGAAGGCTTCGTAGCTATCGATACTCTTGGTGGTGGTGCGGTTAAGATTGTTGATCGTATGGAATTTTCATACGCCAACTTTAGCCCAGAAATTTTGAAGGGGTGGCAAACGCCACGTCGTTCATAGTTATATTAAATGGGAAAATCAGGAAAAAGATATGGCAGATGTTCTGCGTTTCAAAGATATACTCGAAATGGATGGTCAACAGAATCCTTTAGACCGTCCTGAGCTCTCATTCGAAAATTTACACGTTACCGAATACCGTCCTGGTGAAGATGAACTCATCAATTACCGTGCTATGCGTCGTAAAAAAGCTTATGGTGTAGGTACAGGTGAAGGTGGATACATAGGTGAATCTACAGTTGATGAAGCGCTTACTGTACAACAGCGTCTACAAAGAAAAAGAACATTCAAAAGACTTCAACCAAGAATTAAGCGTGGACGTGAGTTAGCAAAACGTCGTGTTGCATCAAAAGAAAAGTTACAGCAACGTTCAAATAAGAAAGCTAGAATGCTTATCTTTAATAAGTTAGTTAAAGATATTCCTAAATCAGAACTCACGTATCAGCGTCGTCAAGAAATAGAAAAAAGACTTGAAAAGCCGGCAATGAAGAAAAGAATTGCAATGATTGCTAGAAAGATGTTTCCAAAAGAACGTCAAAAAGAATTAGCAAAAAAGAGAAGAAGTAAGTGATTAATTCGTTTAAAGACTTCCTAGTTGAAGAGAAAAAAACTCTATATTTTGTTTGGGGACGAATGAATCCGCCAACAGCTGGTCATGAAAAATTACTAGATTTTTTAAAACAAAAGGCTGGCAATAATCCATTTAGAATTTATTTGACTCAGTCTGAAGATACAAATAAAAACCCAATTCCATATGTAGATAAAATAAAATTTGCGCGCAAAGGATTTCCGCAATATGCTCGTCAAATTATATTAGATAAAAAATTAAAAACAATATTTGATGCAGTTACTTCTTTTTATAATGAAGGGTTTACTGATATTGTTATTGTTGCTGGCCAAGATCGTATAAGAGAATACGAGATTACTCTTTCAAAATATAATGGTAAGAAAGCAAAGCACGGATTTTATAACTTTAAAAGTATTCAGGTTCTGAGTGCTGGCAAAAGAGATCCCGAGTCAAGTGGAGTTGAAGGCGTATCTGGAACAAAATTAAGAGAATATGTAAAAGCAAATGATTTCACAAAGTTTGCGCAATATATGCCAAAAAGACTTTCAAATGCTGACACAAAAGCTGTCTACAATGCAGTACGTAAAGGTTTAGGATTAAAAGAAGAAAAAGAATTTACGAGACATATTCAGCTTGAACCTATATCTGAGATTAGAGAATCTTATGTTAGCGGTAATTTATTTAATGAAGGTGATGTTGTCGTTGTTAAAGAAACTGGTGAGTTAGCCAAAGTAAAAACATTAGGTTCAAATTATGTTATCATTGAAGGATCAGGTAATACTTATCGTAAGTGGCTTGATGCTATAGAACCTATGCAGACCGATCAACCAGAATATAGTGTTGCTAGTTTCTCTATTCAAAAAGAATCATTGAGTGAAGATGTGAAAAATTTTAAAGAGTTTTCAGAACAAAATATTGAATTGGCACGCTCGCAAATTTCTCGAGAGAAAGAAGTTGAAAAGCGTAAAGATAAAGCTGATAAAATAAGACATGATCGGATGCTAGACCGTGCACGAATGGCTAGAACCCGCGCTGTTAACAGAAGGACAAAGGAAGTATGATTACCTTTAAAAACTACATCTCTGAAAAGAAAGGCCTTTGGGATAATATCCATGCCAAAAGAAAAAGAATTAAACAAGGTTCTGGCGAAAGAATGAGAAAGCCAGGTTCGAAAGGAGCTCCAACAGCTCAAGACTTTAAAGATGCAGGAAAATAATATGCCATTATCAGTAAAAGACGGAATGGGAGCATGGGTTGATGACTTTAAGAAGTCTGATGCTCCGCAATTTAAAGGTAAGTCAGAAAAAGAACGCCGTGAAATGGCGATGGCCGCTTATCTGAGTGCAAAGCGTGGTGATAGAAACGAGGCTACAGATAATCCTCCATTTACTCCAGATCCACCAAAGCCTATTGCAAAGAATAGCGATGGCACTAAGACTTCGCCAATGTCACGTGCACGACAACTTGCGAAGAAAGCTCGTGATGCTGGAAAATCAAAAGATGAAGGTTACGTTTCTCATGCACAACGCAAAGCAGTTTGGGCAAATCGTGCAGACGATGGTAAAGGTCATCCGGATAAAAAGAATGAATCTGTTGAGCTTGGTGAAGCTCGAGAGCATGAATATTCAAGAGCAGTAAAAGCTCTTAAGGACTATGCTAACAAGAATGGTGGAATCGATAAGAAGGATTTCCATACTGCGGCTAAGCATTTGGATAACCTCGGTAGATCGAGTTTGTTGCAGAAAGGTAATCACCTTGCAAAATACAATAGTCATGTCAAAGGTTTAGATACTGATGTTCGCGAACGTATTCAAATGACACTGAGAAAACATGGTATGATGGAAGGAGCTCAACTTGATGAGTTATCTCCAGCCACTCACAAGAGTTATCAAGCAAAAGCATTTACAAGTGGTGCCGCAGGTATGGCAGCTAAGAGAATGGGCACAATGTCAGCTAAAGACGCTTATGATAATGAGAAAAAGCGACATGCAGGCATTGAACTTTCTAAATCTCTTCAAAGACGAGATGCTCGTAAGAATAAAGTTAAGCTAAAAGGTTTTGGACCAGATGCTGCTAAAGGTAATATGGGTAATCCATCGGCTCGTGCGGCATTGAAGCCAAAGAATGAAGAAAATGTTCAAGAGCTTAAAAAGAGCACATTAGGTTCTTATGTCAATAAGGCTTCAAAAGATGCTGCATCAAAAGCTTATGGTGCTGCTTCAGCTGCTAAGGATAATAGAGCAGATCAAGCTGGAAAAGACTTTGCTAAATCACTACAGCGTCTGCGTGGTATTGACACTGCAACTAAGAAACTTGCAAAAGTAGATACTAATGAAGCAAAGTCATTTGATCAGAAGTTCAAAGATCATTTAAAATTTGTTAACTCTAAGTCAAAAGCAGTTCAAGATTATATGGCTAAGCGTAAAGCTAATCGCGACGCGCGGCATGCTAAGCAAGATCCAAGTGCTGTTAAAAAGAACTATGGACCAGCTGTTATTCCACCTGGTACTGCTTATAATAAAGCACGTAAAAGAATGGATCCCTCGGCAGCTGCTAATGCTGTAAGTAATACATTTAAAAATAGAGCAAAAGGGAGAAAGCTTCCTGAGGGAAAGATTGAAGAGGCAGTCCAATTTAAAGTAGACGTTGAGGGATTGCCTCCTACATTTATGAATGGAAAATCAGTTGGTGAAATCCTTGCTAATTTGAGAAAAATTATTAAGCAACCGTCAATGATTAAAAGCGTTGATCGTGTTACAAAAATGGATGTACAAACAGCTTATCGTAAAAAAGCTCAAGGCCGTGAAGTTGATGAAGCTGTTGACGCATCAGATACAAATGAGGCTGTTAAAGTAAATGAGATCTCAAAAGATTTAAGAGATCGCTATAAAGAAAAAGCTAAGTCAGATCAAGCACACCAACAATTTTCTGCAGATATTGCAAAAGAAATGGGTGCAAAAGATTCTGAAAAGCATTATAGAAAAAAACAACGCAATCGCACAGCTGGTTTAGCAATGGTAAAAAGACGTGAAAACGGATAAATGGTATACACATCAGCCTGAATGGGGAACTGATGAATCACAAAAAAAGGCAAAGGCTATGACTCCCGGGGAAAAAAGAGATCGACAGAAAGTAAGTGAAGCACGAAAGCTAAAAAGCATTCGCATCGATATGAAAAAACGGGCACAAGATAATGAAAGAGCTCGCCAAGCCTTAAAAGATCCAGATCATAATCCGGATTGGGCAAACTCAAAATCTAAAGTAGAAAGCCTAAATAAAATACGGAACGTATTATATAAAGGTGCTAAGTTTTTAGGTGATGTAAATGCTGTAAAAAAAGGAAAGGTTGGTAAGCGTGTTGCTCGTAGAGCTGCAGGTAAAGCAACTGGTAAATTTTTAGGAAAACTTTTTAGATGAAATCTTTTAAATATTTTTTAGAAGAAAAACTAACTGGCAAAGACTCAAAGGGTCATTTCCGTGCTACTGAAAAAGGCGCGGGTATGACAGCTAAGGGTGTTGCTGCCTATAATAAAAAGACTGGTGGTAATCTTAAAACCGCAGTTACAGGTAAAGTAAAGGCAGGATCAAAAGCTGCAAATAGAAGAAAGTCATATTGTGCTCGTAGTGCAGGACAAATGAAGCAATTCCCAAATGCAGCTAAAGATCCAAATAGTAGATTACGTCAAGCCCGCAGAAGGTGGAAATGCTAATGGCTGAAAATACAGCGTCTCGCTTAGACAGAATAGAAGAAAAATTAGATAAGCTGACCGATGCAATGGTAGCAATGGCTCGTGCAGAAGAAAAGATTATTAATCTTCAAGAAGATCAGTATAACATGTTTGAAAGAATGAATAAACACTCTGCAAAATTAGATGAGATTGAAAGGGTGTGTAATGATAATCATAGGACAATTAATGTTATAAATAAATTGTTCTGGGTAATAACGGTGGCCGTTATCGGGTCAATAGTAGCACAAATAGGAGTTCTATAATGGACATTAAAACAATTCAAGCTTTGACCCAAGCTTATAATGCGGTCCTTGAAAAGGCCTGTGGCTCAAAAAGAAAACAAGCAGAAGCAAACATGGATCCTGTTGGACAGGCTGATGCTGATATTAATAATGATGGTAAAGTCAATAAGACCGATGACTATTTGCATAATCGTCGTAAGACTATTAAGAAAGCAATGGGTAAGAAAGGCGATACTGCTGAGATGAATCCAAAAATGAATACTTCGAAACAAAGCCAATCAGTTGAGCAAAAAGAAGCAGTACAATCTGCTGACAAGAAACCTGAAAAATATGTTGGACAAGACGGTAAGACACACGTCCGTATGGTCCCAGTTGATAAAGAAGTTGTTAAAAAGGAGTCTACTGATATGTCAATCAGAGATAAGTTACTTTCAGTTCTAGAGAGAAAAGATCACGGTAATACAGAGCAAGAAACGTGGGATGATATGCATAAAGGCGGTGGCGCTAAGAAGATGCGTAAGGACCATGAGCCTGAACTTCCTGATTATCTTGATGAGCCAAAGGTTGATGCAACCAATATGTCAAATGCTATGAAGCAAGTAAAGGTTTCTCCAAAGAACTCTACTGATAAAGATGCTCCTGGTGATAAGAACATTATCAATCCAGTCCAGGATGTAACAAAAGCTGCATCTAAGAAAGAAGACGATGGATTTAAGACTGGCAAACCAAAACTTGCTGCTGAATCATTCTCTTCTATGGTACGTGGCATCGCTGATGCATATAACCAAATGAAAGCTCCTAAGGTTGAAGAGGAAAAAACTGATGAAGAACGCTAAAGCTACCGTAAAAGGTTGGGTAAACCCTAAAACCGGTGAACTTCTTAAAGCTCAGAAAATGACTCAGGAACAAGCGGATGAACTAAATGGAGTTGCTGTTGCTCCTGAGCCAGAGCCTGTAGTTGAAGAAACTGTAGAACTCGAAGAAATCATGGTTGAAGAACCTGAAGTTGCTGAAGAGCCAGTAGAAGTTACACCAAAGCGTCGTGGATTTGGTAAATTGTTTGGTAAAAAGTAATATATACTCTTATACATTTAAGGGTATAGAATGCTTGTATTTGAAAAATTAAC
>ENA-OUOG01005531-OUOG01005531.1-marine-metagenome-genome-assembly--contig:-NODE-5531-length-10167-cov-5.119227_pt1 | contig 10167 bp, 8 predicted proteins | sample MGYA00248635_ERZ508505 | MGnify/ENA primary metagenome ERZ508505 (study PRJEB26176, sample SAMN06267871) | marine metagenome | isolation source: Saanich Inlet, British Columbia, Canada | place: Pacific...
GGATCAAGATTAAAGGTGTTGGGATCAATATCGCAAAATACCACTTTTGCCCCTTGATAGAGCACTACATTCGCAGTAGAAACCCAAGTAAACGCTGGAACAATAACTTCATCACCTGCTTTGATGTCTAAAGCGATAAGAGCCAAATGTAAGGCAGTTGTTGCACTGGTTACAGCAACAGCATACTTGACCTGATGGCGCTCAGCAAATGCGTCTTCAAAAGCTCGAACCTTGGGCCCCGCAGTTAACCAGCCAGTGTTTAATGGCTCTTTCAATGCTTCCCATTCTTCTTCTCCAGTAACAGGAAGGGATATTGGAATAGTTCTTTTTTCCATAACTTAATTGGGTAAATAGTTTTCAATTATATGCGATGCAATGGCCAAAGAGGCAGTCGCCCCCGGACTGGGTGCATTTAATACGTGAATCTGTCTTCCTTCCCGTATAATATTAAAGTCCATTTGCAGTTTTCCCTCTTGAGAAATGGCCTGAGCTCTCACCCCAGCAGGACCAGTTTCTAACATTGAAGCATCTACATCTGGAATCATTTTTTGCGCTTTTGCAATAAAATCTTTCATGAACAAAGAAGATTTAAATTCATTGATTGAAAAGCGAATATTCTTTCCAATAAAACGAAGTAAGCCAGGATAGGTTAGTGATTCGAGAGAATCCTTGAAAGAAAAGCTTGTTTTCAAGTACCCTTCTCTTTTTAAGGCTAAAACGGCATTGGGACCTACTTCTCTACTTCCGTCAATCATTCGTGTAAAATGGACACCCAAAAAGGGGAATTGGGCATCTGGAACTGGATAAACCAGGTGGTTAACACGGTCTTCAAATCCTTGTTTAAATTTTAAATATTCTCCCCTAAAAGGAATAATTTTTAGTGGAGCCTTTTGTCGTGTTAAATTAGTATACGTTTTATCACTCCAGAGCCCTGCACATGAAACTAAGTAATCAAAGCTATAGACGTTATTTGGAGTAGAAAGGACAACTTCATTTTCACTCGACTCCTCAATAGATTTTATTGACGTATTGTAAAAAATTTGCCCCTTGTTTTCTTGGATTAAATGAACCATTTTCTGCATTACTGCAGTATAGTCAACTATGCCCTCTTCAGGAACTAACAGTGCCTTTTCTGCACGAACAAATGGCTCGCGTAATTTCAATTCTTCCCTAGACAAATAGTTGAGTCCTTTTAGTCCGTTTTTGTTTCCTCGACTTGCTAATTCATCTAATGCCTTTGTTTCTTTTTGTGTTGTAGCAACAACTACTTTCCCGCAAACATCATGAGCTATGGAATGTGTTTCACAAAAGTCAATCATTTCACGAATCCCATTAACAGAAAGTTGTGCTTTTAAAGAACCTGGTTGATAATACAGTCCACAATGCAATACTCCACTATTCCTTCCAGACTGGTGTACGCCAACAGAGGATTCTTTTTCAAAAACATGGATAAGCGCTCCTTGTTTACTCAATTTATATGCAATTGCTAGGCCAACAATTCCTCCTCCAATAATCGCAATGTTTTTATTTTTATACACTCCTTATTTCGCTTGATCAGTTCCAGTGGCAATTCGCCATTCAATAAGTTTTTGTAAACCCTCTCTTAACTCATATTTATATTTAAATCCAAGTTCACGCTCTGCTTTTACTCTTGAGCCGATTCTGTTTTTTACCATAGCGCGAGCATCATCTTCTGAATATGGATTATATTGTACTTTTAGGTCGGAATTTTTTAATTCCAAAATCAATTCACACAATTCGTTGATTGTAGTTTGTACTTCAGTTCCCACATTATACATCCCAAAGTCCTGATCACTGATCAAGGCTTGTACATTGGAACGCGCAACATCTTCTACATAAATAAAATCATAAGCTTGTGATCCATCTCCATTAATTAAAGGAGCTTCGTTGGCTTCAATTTTGTTCAACATAATTGGCACTACACCTGTATAGGCTGCTGTTTGATCCTGGTGGGGACCATACACATTCATATAACGAAGACCTATGATTTTCAATCCATATCGATCATTAAAAGCGGTAGCCATGGCTTCTCCAGCAATTTTTGAAGCACCATAAAAATTCTTATTATTAAAAGGATGTTCTTCTGTCATGGGCAATTCAACGGCATCGCCATAAACGGATGCCGAAGAAGACCAAATTAACTTTTTCACTTTGTGCTTAACACAGGCTTCAAATACATTAAAGGTTCCTGCTATATTGACTTCAAAGGCCGTTCTTGGATAATCTTTACAATGCAACAACCACATGGCAGCTAAACTAATGACAAAGTCTTTACCTTGGATAGCTGTGTCTAAAATATCGGTTTCACGAATATCTCCTCCAAAAGGAAAAACACTACAGCGCTCGTCCTTTAATTGCTCTTGAAGGTATTCCTTGTTGCCTCTTGCAAAGTTGTCATAAATCACGACCTCTTTGACTGGGTGTTTTAATAATTCTGTAACCACAAAACTCCCGATGAATCCTGCGCCACCGATAACTAATATTTTTGAGTCTTTAATTTCCATTATTATGTATTTCTAATTTTACTTATAATTTCTATTGAATTCTTGGCATCCGTTAAGCCATACCCCTTGCCCTCCAAAATTTTCTGATAACTCACAGTATGTAAATCCGTAAAACCTTTGCTAAATTCAATGTCTTCACCTTCGATTGATAATGTTCTGAAGGTTGGGAGCCCTTTTTCTCTTGCCTTTTGAGGTAAATTCTCAGCATTTATACTCAAATACCAATTAACATTTGCCTGTCTAAATTTCAAGGTTCCCGAGTTAGTGTCTTTTGTTTTTATGTCGATGGTCACCTCTTCCATAGAACCAAAAATCCATTGTAACATATCAAAAAAATGAACACCTATATTGGATGCTATACCGCCCGACTTCTCTTCATTCCCTTTCCAGGAGGTAAAATACCAATTCCCTCTTGATGTGATATAGGTCAGGTCGATATCATAGACTTTATCGGCTGGTCCATTTACTATTTTATCTTTTAGTTCCAAAATAGCTTCATGATGTCGAAGCTGTAAAATGGTGTGTACTTTATTATTATATTCTTGTTCCAACTCAATTAAAGCATCTACATTCCATGGGTTTAAAACTAAAGGCTTTTCGCAAATCACATCCGCACCTATACGGAGACCATAACGTATATGCGAATCGTGCAGATAATTTGGAGAACAGATTGAAACATAGTCAATTTTTGTTCCTGCTCTTTTTATTTTTTCAACATGTCGATCAAAACGCTCAAACTCTGTAAAAAAGTGGGTTTGTGGGAAATAGCTGTCCATGATGCCTACCCCATCATAGGGATCATAAGCGGCAATTAAATTATTGCCCGTTTCCTTGATGGCTTTCATATGTCTTGGTGCTATATATCCCGCTGCACCTATGAGAATGAAATTCTTCATACTTTCGTTACTGTATTGTTTTCTATTCGATAAATTTCTTTACTTTCTGGGCAAATGGCATCGTTTTTATCATCAAAATGTAAACGATGTCCGTATTCACTAACCCATCCTATTTGCTTCCCCGGATTACCTATAATTAAAGCATAGGCAGGTACCGCTTTGGTTACGACGCTCCCTGCTCCAATAAGCGCAAATCGTCCTATAGTATTCCCACAAACGATGGTAGCATTAGCACCAATAGAAGCTCCTTTTTCAACTCTAGTTTCTACATATTGATCTCTTCGGATAATTGCTGAACGGGGGTTGAGAATATTGGTGAATACCATAGAAGGACCTAAAAAAACATCGTCTTCACAAATGACTCCAGTATAGATTGAAACGTTGTTTTGTACCTTTACATTGTTTCCTAAAACTACACCAGGTGAAACAACCACATTTTGCCCTAAATTGCATCGCTCACCCAAAACAGCATTGGTCATTATATGACTAAAATGCCAAATTTTTGTTCCTTGACCAATACTACATCCTTGATCAATGACTGCTGTTTCATGCGAAAAATAATTGTTTTTCTTCATGCTAATTTGTTCTTTGTTCCACTAACTTTTTCTGATCTACTTTATAGATTTTATCACAACAAGCTAGAGTAGAAAGTCGGTGTGTTATAATTAAGATAGTCATTTCTCCTTTCAGACCTTCAACGGCTTTCATAACTTCTCTTTCAGTATCTTCATCTAAAGCACTTGTTGCTTCGTCTAAAATCAACAACTTAGGTTCATGATACAATGCTCTTGCTATTCCTATTCTTTGTTGTTGTCCTCCAGAAAGCTGAGCTCCTCGTTCGCCAACAATGGTCTCCAATTGGTTTGGTAATGATTGTACAAAAGAAAATAATTGCGCCTTTTTTAGGGCATTTTCCATACGTAGATCATCCACCTCAAAGGGTTCTTCCCCAAAGGCAATATTTGCACGTATCGTATCATCTGTTAAATAAATACTTTGGGATACATAGCCTAATTGTTTTCTCCATTGTGCGGAATTTGAACGATCAATTATTTTTCCATCCACCATAAAAATTCCTTCAAAAGAATGGAGAAAACCAACAATAATATTGGTAAACGTACTTTTACCGACCCCAGAGGGGCCAATAATTCCCACGACTTCTCCCCGATTTAATTCAAAGTCAATATTTTCAAATACATTCAAATCCGTTTTTGGATAGGCAAATGAAATTTTATTTAAGGCTAATTTATGCTGAAATAAAATTTCTGTTTGACTTGTTTCCTCTTCCATAGGAAGGGATTTCAGTTGTAGGTCTCTATTGACCAAATCAACACTGCTTTTATAGTACTTGATTTGCTGCAAACTAGCAATAATTCTATTTACTGAGGGTAATACCCGAAAAGTGGCTGCAATGAAAACTCCTCCAATGGAGATAATTTCAGTAATGTTCTTTTCATTGATGATCATGATCAAAATGAATCCTACTAACGATACAATCGAAATAAACTCTAAATAATAACGCGGGATTTGACCCAAGGTCACCTGATATGAATTTATTCTAGCTTTGACTTTATTGTACTGAATTAACTTATTTTGAAAAAAATGTTCCTTGCCTAAAAGGAATACCTCACTAAATCCATTTAGTCCTTCCGTAATTAGTTTAGCAATATTATTGTCTGCCTGCTGTCTAATAAGCCCCCAAGCAGTCGATTTATTTTTTGAAAACGAATAAAAGCCCGCGCCAAAGATCAAGAAAAAGACTATTATAAATAGTGTCCCTACTGGCTCGACAAATAATAGGGTAGAAACAATGGCAATGGTAATTGCAATCTCTGTTATTAGGATTAATCCCGATAATAATAATTGTGTTACCATGTATATCTCTACTTGAAACATTTTTATGAGCTCAGCAGAATTTCGGTTATTATGAAACATATAATCTTGATTGAGATAGTTTTTAAACAAACGATTCGATAATTCAGAAGATATAAAGGAAATATATCTGTTTTGAAAATAGCTTAACCCGACTAGATAGACGGACTTGAAAAAATAGACCGCTACCAATAAACTCAAAGAAAATATAATTATTTGTCGCTCTTCAATAATATTTATAAAGACAAAAAAATCATTTACCCAATCAAATTGCTTTAAACTTTCTGGGGAGGCTATTATGTTAAGAATCGGTAAAATTATTCCAATTCCAAAAGCCTCAAGTAGCATTCCAATGAATAAGAAAATTAAAATTAAATACAGCCTTTTTCTTTGCCTCTTGGACAGTAAGTTAAAAACTTTATTTAGTGCATTATCAATCTTCATCTTCCAATAAAATATTGATTTAACTTACTGTTTAATTCAATTACATTCCTCCCATCGAATATCTTGGCCGGTTGCACCATAGCTTCCGCAATCGCATCCCAATCATAGCTGCTAAACTCATCCCATTCGGTTAGGATTGCTGCAGCAAAGGAGTCTTTTAATGCGGTGGTATATTGTGAATGCACCTGGCATCGTTCCAGTTTTGAAACTATTGCTGAGGAGGAGAATTGCTTACTTTCCCACAGCGTGGTTAAATCTTGGTGTATTCTCTCTTTTTTAACTATGGGATCATACACATGCACTTCTGCGCCTTCCTCCAGTAATACATCGGCTACATATATAGCTGCAGATTCTCGACTATCGTTGGTATTGGCTTTAAAGGCCCAACCCAACAAGGTGATTTTCTTTTGATTTACAGTGCCATTTAATCCACTAATGATTTTTTTGGCGAAGCGATTTTTTTGGTAATCATTTATTTTGACCACCTGGTGCCAATATTCTGCCACTTCATCTAGACCGTAATGCTTACAGAGATAAACTAGGTTTAAAATGTCTTTCTGAAAACAACTCCCTCCAAAACCTACAGAGGCTTTCAAAAATTTGGGTCCAATACGCGAATCCATCCCAATGGCTTTGGCAACTTCACCAATGTCTGCCCCTGTTTTTTCACACAAAGCAGACAAACTATTGATCGATGAGATACGTTGTGCGAGCATGGCGTTAGAGGCCAGTTTGGATAATTCGGAAGACCAAACATTGGTGGTCAATATCTTTTTCCGAGGAATCCAATTTTCATAAATCGATACAAGCGTCGCTAGAGCCTCTTGCCCAGAAGGGGTTTCCTCACCCCCAACAAGTACACGATCGGACTTAAAAAGGTCTTGTATTGCCGTTCCTTCGGCTAAAAACTCCGGATTGGATAATACTTCAAAGTTTATCCCTTTCTTATTTGAATGTAAGACTTCTTTTACTTTTTCTGCTGTTCGAACTGGTAGCGTTGATTTTTCGACTACTATCTTATCGGAAGTTGCCACTTCGGCAATTTGTCTTGCACATTGCTCTACATAGGTAAGATCGGCAGCAAAGCCTTTGCCCTCTCCATAGGTTTTGGTGGGTGTATTGACTGCCATAAAGATCATTTGAGCATCATCAATTGCTTGATCGATATCGGTAGAAAAAAATAAATTTCTTCCTCTTGCTTTCCCCACTACTTCTGCCAATCCAGGCTCATAAATAGGTAATTGATCTAGAGGGCCATTCCATGCAGCTATCCTCGCTTGATTTATATCAACAACGCTAACCTTGATCCCCGGGCATTTCAATGCAATGACCGCCATGGTAGGCCCCCCAACATAGCCTGCTCCTATACAGCAAATATTAGTTACTTTCATAAAGGGTAATGCTGTTTTGATTAGGATTGGGTTTAGACGCCAAATAAAAATTGACTTTGCGATCAATCAAGCCTTCCACTTTTTCTTCCAAGGCTTCAATATATTCGGTATTGAGTTGGTTGCCAATAAGCACAACATCTACTGTGCCTGAATCGTTCCCTTGGGCATAATCGCCCACAAGGAGGATTTTTTGCACAGGACCCATACGTTCCAAAACGCGTTCTACAATTTCTTCTAAGCCAAGATGCTTATAAACGACTTTTTGCAGTACATTAAACAATGGATGAGCAATATTGGCCTTATAGGATACTTTATTATTGTCTTTGAATTTTTCAAGGTAACCTGCCTCAGACAGGTGATTGAGTTCTTTACGAATCGCATTAGTAGACTCGTTAAACTCTGTGGCTAAGCCGTTTAAATAGCCTCGATTCGCCTGACTGATAAAGAATTTTATCAGCAGGCGTAAACGGGTTTTCGAGGTAATCAACTGATTAAGCACTATTGGTTAATTTTATCTAGTACCAAAAGTACTTAAAAAATATTAATTATTTGTATTCGAAAGGCAATATTTTTGAAATTCTTGTTGATACATGCGCTTGGGATATTGGTTTTTCAACTTCAAAAAGACGGCGCAAGCTTCTGGAACACGCCCAGCTTGATACAATGAAAGTCCTTTATATCGGAGGGCGCGTTCAACAATGGGAGCTTTCTCTAAGGCAATGCTTAGATCAAAGTATTCGATTGCTTTATCGAATTGTTTCCCTTCATAAAAGGCTAAACCTATATTTAAACAGTAACTTGGTTGAAGTGGATCTAGATCAAAGGCCTGCTTAAATAATTCTGCAGCCTGAGTAAAGTCACGTGCTGTATAAGCTTCATTGGCTGATTTAAATATTTTTTCTGCCTCAAGAATGCGGGGTTGACCATAGGTCAAAATACGGTACAAGAGGAAAATTGTTTCATCCTCGGGAAACAGGGCATAGGCTTTTGCTGCCTGGTCCATGGCAAATGAATCACCTAGGGAACGGGTTTGAGCCAAAGAACGGATATAGATTAACCATACTGTTTTGGTGTCCCCAGCAATGGGCTGCACTCTGTTAAAGGCAGCATCGATTCCTTGGTAATCCTTTTTTAAGACCAGTGTACGCATATAAATATCATAATGAGGCATATTGTTGGGCAAGCCTTCAAAAGCGCGTTTGGCATACACATAGGCACTATCAATTTGATTTTCTTGCAGTAGATATTGTGCCTTTAGGTTCTCTCCAAAATAGATCTGCGGATTGTCTTTTATACCTTCCTCGATCATTTGGTAGGCTTCTTCTTTGTTCCCTTGCAAATAATAGTAGCGTGCCTTCATGGCTTTGATGGGCATGGCCGTTTCCGTTAGATTAGGAAAATCGTGCGAAATTTCATCTAATTGAGCACGCGTGAGATTATACTTTGCATTATTGAATTCATACAATAATTGCCCTTGTTTTTGTAAAGATTTAAACGAAATGATATGAATGGCTAGACTGGGAATAATAGCAACAATAAACAGGCCTAAAACCACAGAATGAAGTGCTTTTTTTATAGGACGGGCGTCATCTTCTTTATGCTTAACATCTAAATAAAGAGAGAGTATTAAACCGGCAAATATGGCCAAAGAAGATTGCATTAAAGGGCGAGCAACAGGGAAATTTAGCCCCGCATCAATACCATACACAATTAAAGGAAGTAAAAGAAAAAAATACTGCAGTTCCAAAACCCCTTTATTTTTAAACTTATTATACAATAAAACAAAAAGATAAAAGGTCAATGCGCCAAAGAGTGCCAAATAAGCAAAGCCTCCTAATAAACCCGTTTCTGTAAACACATGGACAAAGTCATTGTGTGCATGATAGGGCACTGTATAGCCGCTTATATGCTCTTTTCCGTAGGATATAGAAGCAATTTTCCAGTTCCCTAAACCGCTGGCAAAAAGGGGATTGTCTTTTACAAAATTGTAGGCATCTCCCCAGTACTGAAAACGACCGTTAGACGATTCTTCAGTAAAGGCAATTTGACCTATGGAATTGGTCAAGGTCTTCCCTGTGGTTTGTGATGCAATTAGCCCATTGACCATAAAGGCAAGAAGATAGGGAGCAATGATTGTTAGTAAAGAAGTTAATCCTTTGCGCGCAGCTAACTGCTTTGAGGTAACAGCGTAAATCTGAAATAAAATAAAGAGAATAAAAACAATGATGGAACTCAGAATCGCAGCACGAGCATCAATGAGTGAGATCGCCAGTATACTGCCAAAGAGAAGTACAAAAACTAATAGACGAGAAATTCGATGTTTTAGCGTTGATAAAAGATAAAGCAAAAAAGGAACTTTAAAAGCAATGGAAGCAGACGTAATGTTTTTATTCCCAGCAAAGCCCTTTAAGCTCATTGTATTATAGGCATCCGTCCCGAAAAGGGTGAAGAAATCATTATAAAAGGCGAGCAACTCAGCGGTCAAGAAAATTAGAAACAAACGACTGATAAAGAAAAACTTATTGGGGAGATTATAAATTAAAAAGTAACAGAAAAATATGGCTGAAAAAACATTGAAGAGGCGAGGTAGATTAATGGCAGTCTCTACAGGGTTTATGGCATAGAAATAACTTAGGGCATTCCAGACAACATAAAAGAGATAAATGTAAATAAAGGCTGTTTTAAACAACGGATAAAAGGCAGTATCCAATTTGTTTTTAGAAAAAAATAAAAAATACAGGGCGGAAAGCAAATTAATACTCCCTAAATAAATCCATTGAGGTGCCAATATATCAATTGCACCAAAATTGGACAAGGTCCCTGTAATGATATAAAGAACCAATAAAATATACTTAGGTAAATCGTCGGTAGAGAGTTGTAGGGTGCTCATAGTTTAATTATTTAAAACAAATGTAAAAAAAAAACCCTCGCAATGCGAGGGTTAATTTAAAAAGCAATAATACTATTTACTGAATAGAAGCTAGTTCAACAAGGGTATCAATAGTACCAATATTAGTTTCTGTATCATCATCGTTCGCA
>ENA-OUOG01005534-OUOG01005534.1-marine-metagenome-genome-assembly--contig:-NODE-5534-length-10164-cov-3.005155_pt1 | contig 10164 bp, 5 predicted proteins | sample MGYA00248635_ERZ508505 | MGnify/ENA primary metagenome ERZ508505 (study PRJEB26176, sample SAMN06267871) | marine metagenome | isolation source: Saanich Inlet, British Columbia, Canada | place: Pacific...
CTGGCAAGAGGGTGGTGTTCTGTTAGGAGCTTTGAGAGTAGCGGCGATCTGAATCAAGTTTTAGTTACATGATCAGCGAGGACCTAAAAATGGAGCGGCATAAAACATCGACGGGTGAGTGGCTCGGTCTTGCGGTGCTAGTGATAATTTATTGGTATGTTGGTGCGGCAGGGGTTGGGCCTTAGCACGATCACTGGGTCGTCTCAAAAACGCAATGATTCATTGATTTTAGTATGGTTGGGAAGCTTTATCTCGCTTATACGGAGAATTTTGTCTCTGGTGAGATTGCTCGTACAGGAGCTCTTCTTGATTTTGGAGTTCACTCCATTCAACGCGAATAGTTTTTCTGCTATCGCGTTCACTACCTTCTCAACACCGGTTAGCCGCGCCTACAAACTTGTGGGCCTAATAAAGCAACTTTTATAATTAGTCGAGGATACGCGCTGGGCGTTTGTAAATTCGTCTGATGCTTTTGGGGTAATCTCGGATATGGATACGACTATGTCTTGCGTCTTTGTTCATCGGGTCGAGGGACCTTGTGTCAGACCAGCTTACTAATCGACTTCGGCTTTGCACATTTTAAATGAAGTATTTATAGTCAAGTTTCTGCTTGTAAAATACTAATTCCTTTAGGGGCGGTAATGTCTAAAAGTATGGAAAATGAATTGCAGCTTGCATTAGCGATTTGTGGTCATGATGGGCTTATCTCTGAGGCTGAGCTTGCCGTGCTTCGAGATTATTTTTGTGCTGAGCGAGGCATGACTGGGGGTGACTTCGAAAAGTCAATTGACTCGTTTTTTTCTGATGATGCTCCTCTGGAGTTACTGCTGTCAGCTGTAGAGAATAAGGACGGGACGCTACTTGTGGCTGAGTCTGCAGCCGCAGCAGATGGGCTCGAGTTGACCGAGAATTGGGCATTACTGAAGTGTCGAGCGTTGATGTCATCTGGACTATCGGATCTGTAGATGTCCGAGTTTATTGACGCCTCGCCACCCCCATCCGCACACTTAACTACGCTCGCGCAAATGGGCTACTCCTTTACCACTGCCGTAGGTGACATTCTCGATAATTCGATCTCCGCCGGGGCTAAAGAAGTCAGAATCTTTTTCTTAAAAGAAGACGGGACATACCGTTTTTTGCTTGTCGATGATGGTTGCGGTATGACCCGGCAAGAGTTAACCCGAAACATGGTTGTGGGCTGCCATGATCCTAATGTGACTCGCGAGTTAACTGATCTCGGAAGATTTGGCTCGGGACTTAAGACAGCAAGTTTTTCTCAAGCAGAGATTTTAAGCGTATGGAGTTGGCCGTCGGTTAATTCTATAAGCGGCGCTGTTTGGGATACTAATCATGTTAAGAAAAGCAATGCTTGGCTTCTGAAAATTCTGGATGGCAACGACCCCCTTCTGCGAGATGACGTCGCTAAATATGGATTTTCGGATCGTGGAACCATTGTGTCGTGGGGAGCAATATCTTGTCTTGAGACGGACACTGTGGAGGAGGCCGTCGCTGCGCAAGTTGCAGGGATGATTGCAGAGTTGCATGAATATATAGGCCTCCATTTCCACAGATTTTTGGGGCAAGGGCTCCGAGTATCCATCAACAAGGCAGCGGTCCAACCAATAGATCCGTTTATGACCAAGCAACTTGGCTATTTAGAAGGGCCGGAGCAAGTCCTTCGTTCGAAGGACGGGCAGGTCAGGATAAAGGCACACACATTACCAAGGCCAAGCACATTGGCTGAAAACGTTTTGAAGCCTTACGGTGGATCAAAAGGCATAACCAGCGGCCAAGGACTCTACATATACAGAAATAGACGGCTCATTGTCGCTGGTGGATGGCACGGCGTCATCGGCGCCTCAGAACTCGGTAATCTTGCGCGTATCCAAATTGATATCCCCTCCACTATGGACTGGGAGTGGGACACAGACGTTAAAAAGAGTCGTCTTAGGATTCCCCCTAAGGTTCGTGCGGTGCTTCGAAAGGTAAGTCCCGCGGTGAGGAAAAAGTCGAGAAAGATTCATGACTATGCAGGCTCGACTTCCGCAGTGTCGAATTGCTGGAAGGTTATTGAAGATGAACGCAATTTGGGGAGCGTGGCGTACTTGCTAAATGTGACCGCCGAGCAGTTAAAGCCAGTGTTCGGCGAGTTATCACCCGGCGCCAAGGCTAACTTGAAAGAATTTCTTCACTCTGCCAGCGAGGAACTTCCTGTACAGCACATTTATAAGTCTTTCGCTGAGCGGCCATCTCGCACCCAGAATACAGAAGTTGTGGCTGATGAGATTCAAAAGTTACTGGAGGCTCTTAATGCCCAATAGAGAGAGTGAAAGCGAGTACCGCGAGATGGTCACCTCGCAGGTCTTCAAAGCTTGCACGCAAAAAATTAATGAAAGAGAGAAATTTGACAAGCGTACAATCGAGAAAAGCGAAATAGTTGAAATTCTTAGCTCTGAAGTTAAGCGAATTTCGGACATCATTGAAAAATTGGGTCACCATGCTGTCACTCCAGACGAGAAAAACCAGATCTTCCATCGACTTTCGCAACGAGGAGTGGAAGTTGGAGAAGCGTCTGTCGTACTCGAGGGTCATGACGCCGCTAAGCCTTGGCTAAGCGGATCCGATATTAAGTGGGTGAATTGGAATAACTACGAAAGCATGCTTTTGCAGGAGGGAAAGTCCCGGACTGTCATCGATGAGCATCGTCTTGTAATAGACCGAGCCCTTGATTTAGCAGGCGATCCTAAACTCGGTAAAAGGAGAGCCCGTAAAGGCCTAATTATGGGCAACGTTCAGTCCGGCAAGACCCTGAACTTTATTGGTCTGATAAACAAGGCGCTAGATGTCGGCTACCACTCTATTATCGTCCTCGGCGGACATATGAATGAACTGCGTCGACAGGCACAATCAAGAATTGATGATGGAGTAATTAATCTCGACGACATTGTAGATGCCTTCGAAACCCCTGATTTAAAAGTTCACTCGCTCACCGATGAAAATAACGATTTCAACCGTCGTACGTTACGCGGAAGGATAAATCTTGCTTCCGCGCCGGGTATTTATGTCATCAAGAAAAACGTATCCATTCTTAAAACTGTTCTAGAGGAAATCCAGAGAAGTCAGGATAAAGCAGTACTGAAGCTACCCATGCTGTTAATTGATGATGAGGCGGACTATGCGTCTATCAACACCAAATTTGATGCTGACGAATACTCCACGACTAATCAGCGGATAAGAGATCTCCTTGAGGCATTCGAGACCACCACTTACGTGGCCTACACTGCGACTCCCTTCGCCAATGTCTTTATTCCATACAAGCAAACGGTATCCGGTGAATTTGATGACGATCTTTTCCCTGCCGATTTCATGATAAGGATGCCAACACCTGAAAACTACCGTGGCCAAGAGTTCTTCTTTCCCGCGGAAGGTGAGCTGGGGACTGGCCCTTGTAGAAGGATTGATCCCACAGAGCTGTCGTCTTGGCTGCCTCTCAAACATAAAAAAGACCATGAGGTGATTGGTTTGATGCCTCAGCTCGAGGAGGCGGTTCATCACTTTGTCCTTGCTATCGCGATCAGACAGTTGAGAGGACAGAGGAATAAGCACAACACTATGCTCGTTAACGTTAGTCGATTTAATGACGTACAAAAGACGGTCGCAGAAGAGCTACTCCAGAGCGTTAACAATCTAATCAATCAATGCCGGTCTTACGGAGGGCTCGCCCTAAATCTGGCTATTGAGCAAAGTCCTCGCTTACGGTCGCTGCGTGAGTTATTTGATAGAGAGTTCTCGTTGCTCGAGTTTGAGTTTGAGCAAGTCTTGGGCGTCCTTCATAACGACTTAGTGCGACATGGTGTCGAGGTTGAGTTGGTGAATGGCTTGGTAAAGAACAGGATCGATAGCACAGGAAGCTTAAGCTACGAGAATCACGAAGAAAACGGTTATTGGGTCATTGCGGTTGGTGGCCTGAAACTATCTCGAGGCCTAACGCTTGAAGGTCTTACAACCTCCTTCTTCGCTAGAAACGCGCTTGCCTACGATACGCTTACACAAATGTGTCGATGGTTTGGTTATCGTGACGGCTACGAAGATTTGTGCCGGTTATATTTGCTCCGCGAGTCCTGGGAGCACTACTGCGAGGTGTCTCAATCTATCCGCGAGCTAGATGATGAACTGAAGACGATGAGGCTCGTTGGAGGCACACCATCTCAATTTGGACTGAAGGTTCAAACAAGCGATACAGCGTTAATGATCACGGCCAAGAACAAACTGGGTACGGCTAGGACGATTGATTTCGCTTATCGGCTGTGGGCCGAAGAGGTGAAAGCCCTTAGATCGAGGGATAACGCTGAACATTCTCAGTATGTATTTGAGCGCACACTAGATTTTATCGAGGTCCTTTACTCAGATTGCATGTCGAGACCTCCTTTGTCCAATGGATCTCGTGTCTTTGAAGATGTCGAATACTCCGAACTTATCAAGTTTTTGGTTGACTCCCGTATCCCCCTCTCAGGACGTCAGAGGATGATTGAGCCGTTAGCAAGCGCGCTGTCGGCGATGGAGAACGCTGGTTGTGCGAAACCAGCGGTTATGCTTTTTTCACGGGGATATTCACGATCAGTGCATCACAGAATTAAGAGTAATAGCGTAGAGTTGAGAGATGGCAGTTACCCACCTCTTCGCTTAGAGGTGCCTCTGCGGGATGGTTCTTCTCTGATCGGTATTACGAGAACCATGTCTGAAAGAAATGGCGAAATCTTTAGCCCCAATGTGCTGATTGGCGATGGCTGCGATTTAAATTTACTTTTTGAAGTGGAAACTAATGCGCAGGCAAGAGAGGAATATTTAGAAGGTCCATTACTGGTCATCTACTTCTACAGGGCGCTTCTGAAAAGAGGGGAGTCACCCAAAGACGGGTATCGTTTAGCAGCTGAAGAGCAGCCTATACACGTGGGCTATATTCTTCATTTTCCAAGCAAAGAGGCCGTTGGGACACATATTCCGCAAATGGAAACGAATCAAAAATACTTGGTCAACGAGGTATTCCAAGAGGGTTTGGACTGGAGTGATGTGATAGATGAGGATGGGGAATAGATCCCATGCCAGACGGGAGACTTGTGACCAGGCCACCTCAGTACCCTCTTGGCCGAACGCTGCATAAAAACTCTCGCAGCCTTTGGATATCTGAAGCAGCAGATGACCAATCCTTGATGGCTTTTTTTGAGGCGTCAACTGATGTCAGGAATTACGAGCTTCAAGGCACTTTCAGTCACGTAAAGATATTCCATGACATAATGCGCTCCGGCAACCGAGTGGTCATAAAGCTGGAAAATCCTTCTTCCGAAAAGAAGTTCGTCTACGTCATGGAGTCGATTGCGCAACTGATTTCCGAGGTTGAGGAGAAGGAACAGCTCAAATACCTCCTGTCAGAGCTTGCTGAGTGGTCTGCATTCCTCGCACCAAAACGCGAGGGTCTTACCAAGGCTCAGCTTGTGGGTTTGTGGGGTGAGCTGAAGATTTTCACTGAGTATTTGCTTGACAGGCTGTCGCCCCGCGAGGCTGTGGCTGCCTACTGCGGCATTCACGACGCCCCTCAAGATATTGCGCAGAACAACTTCTCGATAGAAGTGAAGACCACTCTTCAAAAGACTCCATCAAAAATTTCAATCAGTAGCCTAGAACAGCTAGATGCTTGGCCCGCAAGGCAATTATTGGTGCTTTTGATTGCGGGCGAAGAGGATAATGGACAGTCTGTTAATGACTTAATCTCTATAATAAGCGACGCCTTGATGGTGGATCGCCTAGCGCAAATATCGTTTCAAAAAGCTGTGTATAAAAAGGTCGAGGGCGCTTCAGAAAAACAACTCGATTTAACGTTCTCCAAAGGCTCTGAACATAGTTGGGATGTCGTTGAAAATTTCCCTGCACTAAGACGGCGTGAGATTCCGGAGGGGGTTGTTAGTGCGAAATATCAGATTGCATTATCTCATATCGAAGACTTTTCCACAGGCAAGCTAGTAGGTGATTGGATTGATGGAATCAGAGTTACTTGAGTTTAAAAAAGAACTTATTGCAGATGTCGAAATTGATACCCAATTCAATGAAATGTTTGCTGAGGAGAGTTTTTTTGCAATAGCTACCGAGCAACTATCAGAGGCCGGTGTTCTAGATGACGTGGTTGCTTGCTTCTACGTTAACTCGCAGAAAGGCATTCGAATTGATGGTTTTAGTTGGAATCCACTGGAGAGTACTTTTTGTGCTGTAGTTACCAAATATTCGGGTAATCCAGAAGCTTCCGAGAAGCTCTCACAAAGCGAAATCGTAGCGATAGCAAATCGGCCGAAAAGGTTCCTTGAAAATTTGGGAAGCCCTCGCTTTCTTCAGGGCATCGATCCTTCAACCGATGCCTACACATGTGCCAAAGCTGCGCTCGACTTAGGCGATCAGATTCTAAAATTTCGCGTCGTAGTGCTCACAGATTTTGAGCTTAGCGACAGAGTGCGATCACTAAAACTGGATCCAATCAATCAAACAGCTACGTCCGTAGAAATTTGGGATCTCAATCGGTTTCATGCGCTCGCTTTGTCGGAATCAGATTCTGAGCCCTTCGAAGTTGATGCGGACCTGCTGGGTGAAGCTGGTCTTCCTGTCATTCATGGGGCGAGCTTGTTAAGCGGCGCTAAAGCCTACTTGGGCGTCATGCCAGCCGAGATCTTGTCACGTATCTATGATGAGTATGGCCAGCGGCTGTTGGAGGGAAATGTAAGGACATTTCTGGATTTTCGCGGGGGCGTCAACATGGGTTTGCGTAAAACTCTGGTGACTGAACCGGAGAACTTTTTTGCTTACAACAATGGCATAACGCTGACTGCAGATTCCGCGGTTGTTCAGCATGATGGTGACGTGACAAGAATTAAGTCGCTTACAAACTTACAAATAGTGAACGGTGGGCAGACAACTGCGGCGATTTATTTTGCGCCGAGAGAAAAAGGAGGGGTTAAAACCGTTAACGGTGAAATTCCTTATCGGTCAATTGATCTGGGTAAAGTAGCAGTGCAAATGAAGCTCACAATCTTCGAAGAATCAGAGCAGGAGCAGATTGATTTATACCGTTCAAATATCTCGCAGTATGCCAATAAGCAGAATTCGCTGCAGGACTCTGATTTTGTATCTAACCACCCGATTCATCTGAATATAGAGAGATTATCCCGACAGGTTCTTATGCCTGCCGACGCATCTGGCCTCGCTTCAAAGTGGTTTTACGAGAGAACCAGAGGGCAATACTCGACGCGTCTCCGTGCCCTGTCTGGAGCTGCGAAAGCAAGATTCCAAATCGAATTTCCCAAGCCGCAGCTGTTCACAAAGACAGACATGGCAAAGTATGAAAATACATGGCGGATGAATCCTCATACGGTGAAGCGAGGTGCTCAAGCAAATTTGAAAGCCTTGGGCCCGACACTTGTTGCAGAGTTTGACAAGAAGCCAGAAGCCTTCGGTGGTGGTTTTTTCAAAGATCTCGTGAGCAAGGCGATTTTGTTTCGAGTAACAGACAAGGCCGTGCTAAAAGCTAATTGGTATCGTGAAGAATCCGGTTTAAAAGCAGAGGCAGTAACTTTTGGGATAGCTCTTGCCAGAAAGAAGCTTCAAGAGAAAAACAAAGATATAAACCTAGAGAGAATATTTAACCAGCAAAGTCTCTCAGAAAGTTTGTGTGCTGTTCTTGTGGAGTCTGCGCAAATCGTGCGGCAAAACATTAACAATCCCGCTTTTCGTGGAGGGGTTGGTAATCCAAGTGAGTTTTGCAAATCCGAGAATGGGTGGAAACGAATACAAATGCTAGAAGTCCCAGTCGACCGACTAAATGCACCTGATGTTATATCAGGTGTAGAAATTCAGGAGGCAGAAGAGGACACGCGAGCTTTAAATGCGGCAGATAAAACGGTCAGTGATTTCGAGCAGATATTTGCCAAAGGAGCCGATTATTGGTCTGCTTTGGCCTCTCATAACTTGAGGACATATCGACTCGAAGAGATCCAGGTTGCGGTACCCATGAAATGCGCGATGATGATTAACGGCGGAAGGGCTCTTAGTGATCGTCAAATGAAAGCCGCTATGAGGATTATGAGTGAGTCCGAGGAGCAAGGTTTCTCTTTTGCGGGCTGACAAACAGTCTTTATTTAAGCGGTGTCGCACGTTTGCCGCAAAATTGTGTGAGTTATGGGAATTTGCACCTTGGGCCACTGTAAAAGCGTAACAGAGCATAAAGGGCCGCGATTCGAAGCGCGTAATAAGTGTAAGCACCGTACCGAAAAGAAATAATCGTGGAACTTGAGGCTGTAGGTGTAACCTCGCACTGTGCCCACTGCACTCTAGCATTTCATCTGCTCGTGTGCGGCGGCAATAATTTTTATAGACTGCTTTTCTCATGTGGACAACGCTTTGCGTATCCATTTTGAAAGTGCGGCAGTGAAACCAAGCTCCCTAACTAACCAATGAACTAATTACTCTAGCAAGTTGCATTGCGAGAAAGGGCGGCACAGCATTCCCTACTTGGACATATTGCGCTGTTCTGTTCCCCACGAAATGGTAGTTATCGGGAAACGTTTGGAGTCGAGCTGCTTCCCTTACGGTGAGGCTTCGCATTTGAGCCGGATTCGGATGAATGTAATAGTGCCCATCCTTGGATATGTGACTGGTAATAGTTGTCGAGGGTGAATCCCATCCTTGCGCCCGAAATCTGTCGGCAAACTTACCGCTGGTGAAGTTAGCGTGATTTGGGTGAAGAAAGTCTGGGAAATCGTCCGATTTGGGTGAGTAACCCATAGCCTTTCGAAAGGATGCGACAAACCAATATCGCTCGAGATCGCCACGTATGTGTCCCCGACTCACGTGATTGGTAATGTACCCATCTAGCCTCGGATCGGAATACCAGTTACCAAGTACTCCTCGATCTTTCGGCGCAGACCATTTGAGGAACTCCGATCCCATCGACGTGTATTCGTCGGGTTCGCTAAGGCTTGTAAGAAAATGTTTCAGCGGTTCAGCAAGTTTTTGTCCGCGGGAGGCCAGCAAACGTGGCGTGCGACTCCGGATTTCCTGCCATCGCTCGACGTTGTCCTCCTCTCGAGAAATCGAGGACCTCAAAGAGGGAAGGTCGCCAATTGCGTCTTTGACAGTGACTTGTTCGGCAGATTGGACTAGCAATGGAAGAGGGCTGGCGCCTACTAAATCTTCCCTGACACCTAAAAGGATGACGCGATGTCGGCGTTGGGGAATGCCGTAGAGTTCTGATTTAATGATGTAATCCTTTGGCTCGAGTTGTGACAAGGAGTTTCCAAAAAGATCAACAGGCTGCTCTGCTACGAAAGAAAATATCCGATATTTATGGCGCTTTCGCCCTAGATCTGGTTTCGTGGTGCAGCTTTTCCCCGGATCGGCGAGATCTGAAATTATTCTGGGGAAAACCGGTCCGGCCGATGTTCTTGCTGACAATAGACCTTTGACGTTCTCCATGACAAAGACAAGTGGTTGGAAACGAGCAATGATCCTGAGGTATTCGAGATATAAAAAATTCCTGTGGTCGCTATCAGCGTCGTAGATCTTCCCTTTCTCACCCTTGTTACGGGATCGGCCCACTAGCGAGTAGGCTTGGCATGGTGGACCACCAAGGAGCACGCAGTCATCTGTTCCTAGGGCGCTTCTGATAGCCTTGTAGACTCCCGCGTGTTGCCCCCTCCTCCCAAGCTCAAATTGCCGAGCTTCAAGGCGCGCTAATTCAAGTGCGTCACTGATTTCTGCAGAGCGGTAAAGCTCATCTTCAGGAAACTTGCCGAGATTCCCGCGCATGAAGTCGTAATAAGCCTCCGGTACCTCACCATCCGCATACTGGCGGAACAGAGAGCGGAGAGTCAGCGTTCGATGTGCGGAGGCCTCCTTTTCGATAGAGAGAGCGATTTTGAAGCGCCGTCGGCCCGCTGCATCACGAAACGCGGAAAAGCCTTCACCAAGCCCACCGGGTCCGGCAAAAAGATCAATTACTTTAATGGAAGACACTCGTTTCTCTATGATTCGTTTATTGGCTACTATACCAATCTTAACTGATCTGTTTTTTTTCTGAGATACATTTGCCAAGGCATGAAGATTCTCGGGAGATGGAGAATTGCT
>ENA-OUOG01005535-OUOG01005535.1-marine-metagenome-genome-assembly--contig:-NODE-5535-length-10163-cov-7.129090_pt1 | contig 10163 bp, 5 predicted proteins | sample MGYA00248635_ERZ508505 | MGnify/ENA primary metagenome ERZ508505 (study PRJEB26176, sample SAMN06267871) | marine metagenome | isolation source: Saanich Inlet, British Columbia, Canada | place: Pacific...
TTCCGATCTGAGGAGTAGAGGGTGTAGGTGTTTTTTTACGAGCGCGCGTCCACACGCGCGTTTTGTGTTGAGTCAGTCTATATCCGATTCGCACTTTTCGCGAAATTGACCTACAACATTTTGTTTCCGCTACGCGTCGGCCCGCCACGCCTCTTTCCACTTCTGTTTGCGTTCCGGGTCTGCGTTGAACCAGGGCTCGTTCTCCGCAGAAAGATTCAGCTGCGCGAGGCAGTCGTTCAGCCCCACCGCCGCGGCGAGCTTGGAGTCGAACCCCCATGCCGTCACCTTGCCGGCCGGGATCGACGGGACCCTCTTCTCATAGTAGAACGTAATCTTCTTCGCGCCCACTTTTTCGAGGACGTACATCAGCTGGCCCGCCGCGCGCTTCTTCGCGTTGCGCGTCTCCGCAATCTTCTTCCCCGCGATGGACTTGCCCTCGTCGTCCGTCTTCGCGTTGCGCGTCTTCGCCGCCATCCTCGCCGACTTCGATCGCTTCTCGGCAAGATCCCTCGCGTAGTCGCCGGACTTCATCTTCTCCACCGCTTCGCGCATCGCCTGCGGGTTCACCCTGCCGTTCGCCACGAAGGCGCTCCTCTTTTTGTCGTCGTACTTGATGAGCTTGCCGTTGGTGCCCACGCTGATGAAGACGTTCGAGACGGCCGTGACGTGAGCGGCGGCGAACTGCGAGCCGCCACTCAAGCCAGCGTTTGGGCCGTAAATCCAGTCGCCAGCGGCGGTTATGCATGCCACCAGAAACACGCTCCCGCCCTTGGAAACCTGTCCGACGCCGTACGCGGGCATGCCGTCCACGTGTTTCGAGCCGTCGAACCGCGCGATCAGCGGGTGCACCCCGGTGTGCGCGATTAGCTCATCCGGCCACATCTCGAAGCTCCATCCCCGCTCCTCGTAGTATGCGCGCGCGATGACGATCACCGCCTTCGACACGAGCAAAATCACGGGGTACCCGTCCAAGTCCTCGAGGAACACGCCCAGCGTCAACGGAGCGAGCTCCCGAGCGAGGTTTTCCCACCCCTTGGGAGCCTTGAGCCACGAAGACGTGCGCTCGCCATCCGCGCTCTTCTTCTCGACGAACGTCTCCTCCTGTTCCGGCAAGGCCGCGCACAGGTCCACGGCGTGAATCGACACGACGTTGCGAAACGTCGCGCCCGACGCCGCGTTCTGGCACATTTTGACCAAGAATTCGGCGCACATGTACGTCGCGCACTTTTCGTGCGAGCACAGGTCCCTCTGGAGCTGCGCGAAAGGGAGCCAAGGCAGCCTCTTGCCTTCTTCGCCCTCGCTCTTCCCAATCTCCTTCGGGTCGAAGCACGCGTCGACATTGCTCACCCGCGCCCATGACAAGACGCCGGCGAAGAGACTGTCGGCATCTACGCGAAACGACGCGCCGGAATCCCTCATCGCGCCGGTGAATCGGGGTTTCTCGGGATCCAGGACCAGCGCCTTCAACGCCGCGGACAAGGCGTTCGCGGCTTCCGGCTTCGCCGCGACGCGGCGCTCGTCCCGGTCCATCATCTTCTCCACGATCTTCTCGAGGCAATTCACGACGCCTTTGTGCTTCGGGGAATCGCCGCACAGCTCCTCGAGCAGCTTCAAGAACTGCGTCTGGCGCTCAGACGGTGGCAAGAGCGCTCTCTGAGACACTAGATCACACAGCTTTTCGTTGGCGGCGGCGGCAGCGGCGGCGGCGGCGGCGGCAGCATCGTCCTCGTCTTCTTCCTCGTCCTCGCTGATTAAAGGAGGGGCGTCGTCGTCGTCGTCGTCGTCGTCGTCGCCGCCGCCGCCGCCGCCGCCGCCGCCGGCGCTGCCGGCGCTGGCGGCGCTGCCGGCGGCGGCGGTGGGCGTCTCGAGCGTCGTGGACGGCGCGAGCGTCGCGGGCGTCGCGCCGCCGCCGGCGGCGTGGCAACCGCCGGCGGCGGCGGGTGCGTCGGCGTCCTCGGGGGCGCCACCATGGGGGGCGTTCGCATTCGCGCGGGTGCCAACGGCGGAGACGCCGGAGACGCCGACCGAGCCCCTGCGAACTACGCCTTTCCTTTTTCTCGCGTCCGCGTCGTCGACGCGCGCGTCCACTCCCGACGCGCCCGTTCTGCCCGTCGCCTCCTGGTCATCTTCATCACGAGCTTGCACGTGCTCAGTACCACCGTGAGTGCGCTTCCTCGCCACGCTCGTAGCGGCGTGCTCCACTACGTTCTCGGCGGCGGGCTTGGTCGCCCCCCGCTTCGTCATCGCTTCTTTCCCCTGCACACGCGTTTTGGGGGGTCAGAGAGGAGCCGAGCCACGACTCGGGGGTGTTTTCTTTTTGAAATACGCGACGCGGCGAGCCGCTCGCGTCGCCGCGCGTTCGGGGCGGGCCGCGCGAAGGCGGCGCGACGCGGAGGGCGTATCCGAGCGAAGAACGACGCGGCGCGTGATGCGCGCGCGTCGCGTCGGTCTCGGCGCCGCGCGCGATCGGTCGCGCGCGCGCGACCGGCGCGAAGCCGGGGGGAAGGGAACGCGCGACGGGAGAGCTCGCGAGAGCAGGCGCTCGCGCGCGGAGGCCTCCGCGCGTACCTTGGCGACGCCCTCCCCGGAGGCGGACTTGGTTCCCCGGCTAGTGCCAGGCGCAACGTGGAACATGTTGGTGGAGGGTGTGGAGCATGCGGGCGTGGAGCGCGAGCGGAGGAGTGGCGCGTCGAGCGTCGCGCTCGAGTTCAAAACGCCGCGCGAGCCGTTGACGACTTTTGAGATGCCTGCGCCGGGCCGATTCAACCCCGGTCTGAGGATTTGCGTCTCAGGCCTGCAGAGGACAGGATAATCGATGAAAAGCATCATCTTCGATCATGGTAACTGGATACCCATACGGAACTTCCGAAAAAGAAGCAAATCCGTGACTCAGCACCGCTGCCGACCGCGCAAAACCGATGGCGTGCCTCGCTGTCACGGCTCGAATATGACGAAACCTGATTACGCGCGCGCGTCTCACGCGGACGTCGCGCGTCACAACGCAGCGCGCAACGACCTTCGTCGTCCCGCCGCCGAACGCGCATCGCCAAACGCGACCGACCCGTTCGCACGACATGTCCGCCGTAACGTCCACCTTCGCCGTCGCGGGCGCCGCCCGCCTCGGCTCGTCCGCCGCGCTGCGAGGCAGAGCGATTCGCACCAACGCGCGCGGCGCGTCCGTCGCGCCCGCCAGGGGCGCGACCCTGCGCGTCAACGCGGAAGGTACGCGGAACCCCCGCCCGATCGAGCGCGCCGCGTCGTCGCGTCGCGTCGTCGTCCCAAACCGAGCCCCGCGGCGCGCCCGAGCGCCCGACGTGACGTCACGCGCTCCGAGACGGAGATGAACGATCGACGCGACCCGAAAAAAGTGTCACTCATGGCGAACGTTTTCGCGTCGCGCGTTTCGTCCGCGCGCGTCGCGTCCCGCGATAAAACGCCGCTTCCCCTCGTCCCGGCTATGTCGACTGACCCGGTTGTTCTCGTCTCTCGCGCGTCTCGATTCTCTCACACGCCCCCTCCGCAGCTTCCGCGAAGAACCTGGAGGTGATGCGCAAGTTCTCCGAGCAGTACGCCAAAGGGAGCGACACGTACTTCTGCATGGACAAGTCCGTGACGGCGGTGGTGATCCAAGGTTTGGCGGAGCACAAGGACACGCTGGGCGCGCCTTTGTGCCCGTGCCGGCACTACGACGACAAGGAGGCGGAGGTGCAGAGCGGGTTCTGGAACTGCCCGTGCGTACCGATGCGCGAGCGCAAGGAGTGCCACTGCATGCTGTTCCTCACCGAGGACAACGATTTCGCGGGGGATGAGCGAAACATCACCATCGAGGAGGTTAACGAGCTGTCGGAGGGGATGTGAGGCGTTGTCATCGTTTCCCCCGGGAGAGGGGTTCCGACTGACTGGGCGCCGAGTGACGCGCGGCGCCGTAGACGCGTGACGCGAGACGTGTTGTTGTGTACGAGACGAGTAGACTCGATCGATCAAAACGCGTTAAGGATCCTATGTACTCCTCCCCTACGCGCGGCGCGGCGCCTTCGCGTTGAAGACTCACAAAAAACGCGTTTTTCAGAAGCACTTGCGGTGCACGATGGAGGGCCCGCTCTCGTCGTACTCGGACTTGGCGATCCACATCTGCTGGAACGTGGAGAGCGACGCGAGGATGGACCCGCCGATCCACACGGAGTACTTGCGCTCGGGGGGCGCCACCACCTTGATCTTCATCGACGACGGCGCCAAAGCCGTGATCTCCTTGCTCATGCGATCCGCGATGCCCGGGAACATCGTCGTGCCGCCGGAGAGGACGATGTTGCTGTACAGATCCTTGCGGATGTCCACGTCGCACTTCATGATGGAGTTGTACGTCGTCTCGTGGATGCCCACGGACTCCATCCCGATGATGGACGGGTTGAACAGCACTTCAGGGCAGCGGAAGCGCTCGTCCGCGATGGCGATAACCTGCCCGTCGGGAAGCTCGTACGACTTTTCAAGCGAAGACGACCCGTTCGCGACTTGCATCTCGTTTTCGAAATCCAACGCGACGTACGCGAGCTTCTCCTTGATGTCCCGCACGATCTCGCGCTCGGCGGAGGTGGTGAACGAGTACCCGCGCTCGGTGAGGATCTTGCACAGGTAGTCCGTCAGGTCGCGCCCGGCGAGGTCCAGGCGGAGGATGGCGTGCGGCAGCGCGTAGCCCTCGTAGATGGGAACGGTGTGGCTCACGCCGTCGCCGCAATCCAGCACGATGCCGGTCGTTCTTCCCGACGCGTACAGCGACAACACCGCCTGGATCGCGACGTACATCGCGGGCACGTTGAACGTCTCGAACATGATCTGGCACATCTTCTCGCGGTTCGCCTTGGGGTTCATGGGGGCTTCCGTGAGCAACACGGGGTGCTCCTCGGGCGCGACGCGAAGCTCGTTGTAAAAGGTGTGGTGCCAGATCTTCTCCATGTCGTCCCAGTTGGTCACGATGCCGTGCTCGATGGGGTACTTCAGAGTCAAGATGCCGCGCTTGGACTGCGCCTCGTCACCGACGTACGCGTCCTTCTGGCCCATGCCCACCATCACGCCCTGGTGGCGGGGGCGGCCCACGATGGAGGGGAACACCGCGCGAGGCGCGTCGTCGCCGGCGAAACCAGCCTGGGATGATGTGGAAGAGGTGTTTATTTACGCTGTCAGTTTCTCGCCCGAAAAAAACGAAACGCGAAAAACATACCAAAACGTCCCGCGGCAGTGGTCAACCAGTCCGGGTTTTCGGCGCGCGCTTTTTTTGGAGGCACCCGAACGAGCGAGGATGGTTGCGTTGGGATCTCGCGCGGGCGCGTCGAGTGACGCGCCCTGGCGACCGACCGGGCGCGCGCCGCGACGATCGGCGGGCGGTCGATCCGGCGGGAAGCGATCGGCACGGCGCCGTCGTCGGAGTCGCGCTTTGGGGTGGCGATCGGCCCGCGCGGCGGTCTCCGCGCCGAGTGACCCGTTGAGCTAAAAACGGGCCGCGCTTGGCACACCGGAAGATCGTCGGTGGCGTTCACACGGGGCGCGCGGGTGATCTGGGACGCACCTTGACCATGCCGGAGCCGTTATCGCACACGAGGGCGGAAACTTCGCCTTCGTCAGCCATGGCGTGTGTCTGCTCGGGGGTTCGGGGAGGCGGGGCGCGTCAGCGAGCGGCGCGGCGCGCGCGACGCTTCGGTGTGGCGACGCGCGATGCCAAGGCGCGTCGCGCTTTGAACGGCGAAAAACTGATCAGGCGCGCGGCGCCGGAAACGAGGCGGTGCGGCGCGTGCGTCGCGCAGACCGTCGCGAGGACGGCGCGCGACGCACCTTTTGTGCGGTCCTCGAGAGTGTCGGGGTCGCGAGGGACGTGTGTCGCTCGGTGGTGAAGTGGCGCGAGGACGCGCGCCACCTGGTCCTCGTTCTTTCGCAAACTGCCAGAAAGCCAGAAAAAAGCACACCTCGACGAAGCACCGAGTCGAGTCTCGCACGCGAACTCCAGCACCGTTTTTGAGTCACCACCGATTCCACGATTTACAGACTAAATGTTGATACGAGAATGCTGGACTCGATCGACCGATCGACTGTTCCCCTAGTCACAGAAATGTGAAAAGGGGTCGTAGCTGCCGAAACCGCCAAATGGCACCAATTTTCCCCTCGATGCTGGGTTCGCGGCTCTCGTCGCTCGCGGCGGGGTCGCCGCCGGCGAATCCCGCGTCGTCCGCGGAACGCTTGAAGATAAATATTAGGTCTCGCGCCTCTCTTGGTGTCCGCATTTCCCGCGCTGCGCGCGCGAAGAGAGGCGCACGAGGCTTCTCTCCCGGTCGCGAAACCAGGCGTAGGACCGGGGAAACACGGGAAACGAGCGCCATGCCGGGGCTGGGTGCCGTGCCCGCGCGCGGAACGGTGCGTCGCTACGCCATGCGGCTCCGGATCTTCGCGCCGAACCCCCTCCGGCGGAAGCCCGGCGCTTTTTTCTATCCACACGGAGGCGCGAGCGCGAGCGCACGCCGCCTCCGAGACGACGCGCGCCGTACGCGCGCCTCCGCGCGCGTCGAATCCCGCGATCGGACGCGCTGACGCCTTCCCCTTCCCTCTCTCCGTCTCCGCGCGCGCGCTTCGCCCGACCCGCAGACCTCCGCCGCGCCCGCTCGCACGGCCGCGAAGGCTTCGAATGGCACGAACGCGCGTGCTTCGCGCGGCGTCGGCACGGGCCGAGGCGCGGCGGCGAAGCCGCTCGCGCCCGGCGCGCGCGGCAGCGCTAAGCGTCTGGGCTCGCGACGCCGCCCCCTGGAGGGCGCGCCTGCGACGCCCGCGCCTTTGCCTCGCGCCATCTACGACGGCCCGCGCGTGGAGACGTACGGCGCGAGCGGCGAAGCGCAGTACGCCAAGATCACCGCCGAGAACCGGTTCGACCAGGACACGACGCTGGTGCGGTGCCAGGGCTTCGACCGCACGGGTCAGCTCGCGAGCCTAACGATCGCCATCTCGTCGTTCGGGTTACAGATCGTCAGCACGTTCATCCGCACGGACGCGGACAGCTCGGACGTCGACGACCTCTTTTACGTGCAGACGAGCGCGGGGGGACCGGTGCCCGTCGAGCAGCACGCCGCGCTCATCGCGCACATGGAGCACGCGCTGGGCATGCCCCCCAGCGGCGACCGCGTGGACAACGTCTCCGCCGCCAGAGACGCGGGCTTCCTTGACGGCGGCGGGTACGACGAGAGCGCGCAGCGCAGGGCGGCGCTGGAGCAGACGCACGCCGCGAACGATTCCGAAAGCGGCGGGTTCTTCTCGTCGGACACCGCGGGCGCGTCGCTGTTCGACCCGAACGCGTACGCGTCGTACGGGAACGCGTCCTACGGCCAGAGCCGCGAGGAGGAGACTCACGCCGAGTCTACTCTGAACGTGCCTCACGGGCCGGAAATTCCCGACAACACCTTCTTCGAGAACCCGCCGCCCGCGCCGGCGGCGCCGCTTGAGTACTCGAGCGGCGGCGACGGCGACTGGAACGGCGGCCAGGGGTTCGCGGATAACTCCTTCGTGTCGTCGGGGACCGCGAACGCATCTTCCGGCTCGTCCTTCGACTGGAACGCGCCGTCCGAAAACGCCCCGTCGCGCGAAACCGGTTCGGCGCAGCAGCAGCAGCACACGTACGACTGGTCCCTCCCCTCGGACGAATCGTACGGCGCCGCGGAGCGCGAGCCGACGGCGCCGGCGTGGGAGCCCCCGGCGGCGGAGGCTTCGTACGCGTCGGACGCCTCCGCGGACCCCGCGGCTGTGCTCTCCGCGCAGCTCCGCGTGGCTGCCGCGGAGATGGCCACCGCGGCGGCCGAGTTCGTGGAGCTCGAGCGCGCGCGCGCGGAGACCACCGACGCGTCGGCGATCGAGGCGCTGCAGCAGCCGCGTCTCGAGGCGCAGGAGACGCTGGCGCGCGCGATGACCAACATGCAGAGCATGCTCAAGCAGCGCGACGCGATGCGCGCGCGGATGATGGGTTTGCCGGAGGAGGAGGAGTACCCGCTGATCGGCGCGTACGTCCCGCCCATCTCCGCGCGCGTCGAGGCGCCTCCGTCGCCGGAGTGGCCGGAGGCGCGGCCGTACGAACCCCCGACGCCTCGCCCGTACGAACCCCCCACGCCTCGCCCGTACGAGAGCTGGACGCCCCCCGAGCCGGTTCCCGCGCCGGAGTTCATCCCCGCGTCGTCGACGTTCGACTTACCGTCGTTCGACGAGGGCGACGAGGGCTTCGACCCCGCGCCTCCCCCGCTGGACTTCGAGATGCCCCCGCCGGACACCCCCATGGGCGACGGCAAGTGCATCATGCTCCAGGGGTTCAACTGGGAATCGTGCAACTCGCACAAGAAGTGGTTCAACGTCGTGGCGGATGAAGCGCGCGAGATCGCGGACGCGGGTTTCACCGCGGTGTGGCTCCCGCCGCCCACCGACTCCGTTTCCGACCAAGGGTATTTGCCCCGAGACCTGTACAACCTGAACAGCTTCTACGGCAACGTCGATGACTTGAAACGGTGCATCTCCGCCATGAAGCAACACGGCGTGTGCCCCGTCGCCGACATCGTGATCAACCACCGCTGCGCGGAGGCGCAGGATGAGAGCGGGCGCTGGAACCTGTTCACCGGGCGCATGGCTTGGGACCAGCAGGCGATCACCACGGACAACCCGGAGTTCGGCGGGCGGGGCAACTCCGGGACGGGCGAGGACTACGGCCCGGCGCCGAACATCGACCACACCAAGGACTGGGTTCGTAACGACTTGAAGGATTGGCTCCGCTGGATGCGCGACGACGTCGGGTTCGGGGGATGGCGCTTCGATTTCGTCAAAGGGTACGGCGGTCAGTTCACCGGCGAGTACGTCGGGGACACTTCGCCGTACGTCTCCGTGGGCGAGCACTGGGTGAGCTGCAACTACAACGGCGGCGCGCTGGAGTACAACCAGGACTCGCACCGGCAGAGCACGTACGACTGGTGCGCGAGCACGGGCGGGAACACGGCGGCGTTTGATTTCACCACCAAGGGGATTTTGCAAGAAGCGGTGCGTAACCGCGAGTACTGGCGCTTACAAGGAAGCGACGGGCACCCGAGCGGTTTTTGCGGGAAGTGGCCCACGCACGCGGTGACGTTCCTCGAGAACCACGACACCGGATCCACGTTGCAGCACTGGCCGTTCCCCACCGAGCGCCTCGCGGAGGGGTACGCGTACATCTTGACGCACCCCGGCACGCCGACTGTTTTCTACGACCACTGGAAGGACGGTAGTTTGCGGCAGGACATCCAGGAGCTGATGGATGTGCGCCGGCGCAACGACATCGGCTGCGACGCCGCCGTGCACATCGAGAAGGCGGAGGACGGGTGCTACGCCGCGCGCATCGGGCAGCCGCGCGAGCACGTCCAGCGGGGATGCTGCGGCGTGGTGGACGGCTCCAAGCCCAGCATCTGCATGAAGCTCGGCCCCGGGGACTGGTCCCCGAACCAAAACAAAGTGGGGGGCACCAAGTGGAGGTGCAAAGCCTCGGGCGACGGCTGGGCGGTCTGGGAGGACAGGAGGTTCCTGGACTGAGAACGGAAATCGACGGAAATCGCGGAAAGCGTCGAGTCGAGTCGCGAAACGAAGGACCGTACGCGTCGAAAAGCCGCCGCGGAAGCGTCGGGCGGACCGCCGAAGGTTCTTCGCGGATCGGAAAAAAAACCTTTTGAAAACGCCGCGAGACGCGCCGCGATTGGCGAACGAAGGAAGGGTCCGCGAGGCAACCCGGCGAGGCAACCCGCGTCCAAAACGACCCCTTCGATTGTTTTTAAGTATGCATATATTTTCGCACTAGTTGTCACACACGCGTCGCGTGGACCCTCTGAACGAAAGTGAACGCTCCGCGTACGAAGCCTTGTTTTTGTTTCTGATCCGCGCGCGGCTTGAGGACGATTTTTCGCGAGGGACAATCTTCAGCGGCGAAGCGCGCGTCGAGTAGTACGGTGTATCTTTCACCAGTTTCATCTCGTTACAAATCGCAGCGATCTAAAACCATCCTTAACGATCCTCGTCTCTCAGGTCTTTACTGAAGTGACGCACCAGAAGGCGCACCGCTTAGTAGAAGCCGAAGCCGGAGGCGGCGTTGGTCAGCACGTTGGCGTGGACGGGGTCCGCGACGTGCGCCT
>ENA-OUOG01005536-OUOG01005536.1-marine-metagenome-genome-assembly--contig:-NODE-5536-length-10162-cov-3.512543_pt1 | contig 10162 bp, 6 predicted proteins | sample MGYA00248635_ERZ508505 | MGnify/ENA primary metagenome ERZ508505 (study PRJEB26176, sample SAMN06267871) | marine metagenome | isolation source: Saanich Inlet, British Columbia, Canada | place: Pacific...
GGAACAATTGATTCTGCTTATATTAATGCACGAGTAGATGCTGGTACAGATTCTGCTGCTACGATTGCTTTAATTACAGCAACCGTTGATTCTGCTTATGTAGCTTTAAGAGAAGCAAATGCTAGCGGTGGTCTTGATTCTGCTGCAGTCTTATCAATTATTCCTGATGCTACACTTCAAGGTGTAAATCAGTTTGAGTTTATTGGAGATTCAGGCCAAACAGTCTTTACTGGAAACGATCGCGATGGCAATGGGTTAATTTATAATGCTACTGATGTATTAGTCTTCTTGAACGGTACATTGATGGTACCAGGAAATGACTTTGTAACGACTAATTCAAGTACAATTACATTTACTGAAGGTGTTGACTCTGGTGACTTTGTTAACATCTTTAACTTCACTGCTGGTAGAGCAGTAGGTGGTGGTGTAAGTGAGGTAAATCACTTTGACTTTACCGCAGACTCCGGCCAAACGTCATTTACTGGCACAGATGATGCTGGATCGACGTTATCATTTATTGGAAATGATAATATTCAGGTATTCATTAATGGTATCTTACTAAAGCAATCTGACTATACTACTACAAATAATAATACTATTACATTATCAGATCCTGCAGATTCTGCAGATGAAGTACGAATTATTGCATACGATACATATTCGCAACGTGTTGCAATTGATGATTATAACTTTACTGCTGATTCTGGTCAAACAGTCTTTACTGGTACAGATGATGACAATAATACATTGACATTTGCCCCTGGAAATCTTCAGGTTCATTTGAATGGTATTATGTTGCGCAGCGGTAATGATTATAGTACAACTGGAAGCGGAACGGTTACTCTTGTATCTGGCGCAGATTCTGGTGATACGCTAACAGTTACTGCGATCTCCGGAGATTCTGCAGGATACCAAACAATTGTAACAGGTCTTATTGATTCTGCTTATATTAATGCAAGAGTAGATGCTGTCGCTGGTACAGATTCTGCTGCTACAATTGCGCTAATTGAATCTACAGCTGATAGCGCTTATGTACAACTACGTCAGACTGCACAAGACTTTGCATATTCATCATTAACTGGTGTACCAAATGTACTTGATTCAACTAATGTATCTTCAATAGTTACTAGTTACGGTTATAGCACGTTTGATTCGGCTGATGTGCGCACTACTCGATGGTCAGATAATGAAAGACTTATCATGGGTGATGGGTCTGATTTAGAAATTTATCATAACGGTGGAAATAGTTTTGTAAGAGATCTTGGTACAGGTAACTTAGTACTTGATACAAACGGAATTAGTATTGTACTTAGTCATTCTGGCAATGCCGAAAAAATGGCTGAATTCTTTAAGAATGGGCCTGTAGAACTATATCACAATAATTCTAAGAAAGCTGAAACTATTGTAAACGGATTTAATGCTATCGGCGGATTATTTATCGATAGTGTTGAAATTAATGCTGCTTATGTTCAAGCAAATCAAATAACATATTCAACGGCAGATTTTGTCGATTCGGCATATGTTACAACGCAAATTACAAATCTTGTTGATGGTGCACCGACTGCATTAGATACATTAAATGAACTTGCTACAGCACTACAAAATGATTCAGATGCACTTGCTGCGCTTATAACGGTTGTTGATACAAAATTAAATACCGCTGGAGTGACAACGTTAGTTGATTCAGCTTATGTTCAGTCTAGACAGACTACTTATGATTTCTTAGATTCAGCTGAAGCAATTGCACTAATTGCGACTCAGGGTTACTTAACAGATGCAATTGATTCTGCAGCAACAATCGCTTTAATTCAAGCAACAGTTGATAGTGCCTACGTCGCTGCAAGAGAAGCAGATGCTGGCGGTGGTGGAACAGACTCTGCAACAATCTTAGCATTAATTCAGGCTACTGTTGATAGTGCTTATGTCGCCGCAAGAGATCCAGGCGGTGCTGGTGGTGTTACATTTAGAAACTATGAATATACTGCAGATTCTGGACAGACCATATTTACTGGTGCAGATACCTTAGGTAATAGTTTAGCATACACACCAAATCAATTACAAGTTTATCGAAATGGTATTCTTTTAATTGACAGCGCTGACTATACGGCAACATCAAGTAATACTGTCACATTAACGACAGCAAGTGAAACCGGTGATAATATTACGGTTGCTACATTTACTGCAACTGTTGGTGCTACAGTTAGTGCATATGATTACTTTGCTGACTCAGGACAAACATCATTCTCAGGGCCAGATATTGATGGTAACACATTATCATTTAGTGGATCAAATGTTTTTGTTCATGTAAATGGATTATTACTAGCTGATTCGAATGATTATACAAGAGTTGCCGGTTCTGAAATCACATTTAATCCTGGTTTAGATAGTGGTGATATTGTATCAATTATTGCAATTAGCGATCTTGCATCTGAAGGTGGCACTGATTCAGCGGCAACTATTGCGCTCATTGAAAACACGGTTGACTCAGCATATATCGCTGCACGCTCTGCCGCAGGAACTGATTCGGCTACTGTTGAAAATATTATTAGATCTCTTGTTGATTCTGATTATGTATTTGCACGTCAAAGAAGTACGACTGGATTAGTCTTTGATGCTTACTCATACACTTCAGATTCTGCTCAAACCGTATTTAGTGGTGCTGATAATAATAACTTAACTCTTCATTATAATGTGGGTGAGATTCAGGTATTTAGAAATGGTATCTTACTTGTTGATAGTGATGACTATACCGCATCAAATGGTACAAGTATTATATTAAACAGTGCTGCAGCATTAAATGATAATCTTAGTATTGCATCATTTACTTCTGCTACAAATGAAATTCGAATGAATGAGTTTGAATTTACTGCAGATTCTGCTCAAACAATATTCATTGGAATTGATGATGGAGGTTCTACTCTTTCATATAATGCAGGAAATATCCTTGTACATTTAAATGGTATTTTACTCTCGGATTCTGCAGACTATAGCGCAGGAAATGGAACAAGCATTACTCTAAATATTGGTGCAGATTCTGGGGATATTCTACATATTAGTTCATTCTCAACTCCTGCTGAAACAAATCTATGGAGAGAAGTTACTTCTACTACATATAATATTACAGCTGGTAATAAATTAATTGTAGACGCGTCAAGCTCTGCCGTAACGGTAAATCTTCCAACAACTGCGTCATTCGGTGACGAAGTAACGATTATTGATGGAACAGGAAGCAGTGAATCAAATAACATTACTATAAATAGAAATGGACATAAAATACTTGGTGCAGACTCAGACTTTACTGTTGATGTAAATAGATCAGCAATTGACTTAGTCTACTATAATGCAACTCAAGGTTGGATAATAAGCGGAACATCTTAATGACAAGTTTTTCAAATTTTAAAAGTACTGCGATAGCAACAGCAAGCGAAACGGCAGGCGTATCAGTTGGAATCGACTCTGCGGACGTTGTTGATATTATTGGCGATACTATAGAGTATGCTCAGCTAAATCAATCTGGAACTCTCGAGATAACTACAGGTATAGTTAGATGGGCTGCTCCAAAGAATATAAATATAAGCAAAACAACAGCAAGTGTCGGTACAGCTCCTGTCGGAAGTTCGTTAATAACGACACTGAATAAAAATGGCTCGACTATTGATACACTGACTATTGCAGATGGTAGTACGACAGATGCGAACACGGGTTTATCATTAGCTGTTAACTCCGGAGATTATTTAACAGTTGATATTACACAAATTGGATCGTCAACCGCTGGATCTGATCTTAACTTAATTGTGGAATACACAGAAGGATAGAAAATGTATACACTAAGATTTGTTAATAATTCTTTGCAATTAACATTAGACGATAGTAACTTTACGGATCAGTTGATTTTAAATCAACCGTTTCGACCAGCTACCGCTAGCGAAGATAAAAGAAACTGGGATAGTAGTGGTGATGCTTTATCTTATTGGAATAATACGCTTTCTAATAAATATCCGTCAACTATCAATAACATAACAATAGAGGTAGAATAATGGCTTACATAGCGTACGGCGCCGGAGCAAATGCAGTGTTTCCTTCAGTCTATCAAGATCCAAAATATCCAAAAGATATCGTGATTAACGGTATTTTATTTGACACTGATACAATGACGCCTAAAGTCGGCTCAAATGTGATGGCTTGGACTGGTGATTACGGTGTTGGCACTACGCGATCTTGGGGCGTGATCGACGATGATGACATCTATTATTTTGGTATTATTCAAAACGATCATGCTGGATATCAATATGCAACTACATTTGCCCCAAATCATCCATATCAAGCTAGAACTACTAAGTCTGACGGTAGCGATTATTCTTCCACTAACGATATAGAACGGTCAGGTTTTTGGTATGCTGGACCTCATATGTGGGCGAGAGATTGGCTCGAACACCCGCATAAAACTACAGAAATTAACAATACAACGAATCAATATATCTACATGATTCCAAATCATGATGATATGAGCTCTCATGGATTTTATGATGCATCTGATCGTAATATGATGTGGCAAAACGGGGTTTTTAGGTACCAAGGGGTTGGATCTGGTAGTAGATTAATTGATCCAGAAACAAATAGTGGAAATGTATTTGTATCAAACGTTAGTAGTACTACTATTACTTGTGAGACAATTGAAGCAATAACTTATACAACTGAGGTAAATTTAAATACTACCACTCAGGTTGAGTTATATAAACCGACGACAACAGATCCTCATTTTATACATCGGCTTACAAAATGTAATAATGGTGATCATTTCCTATTAGCTCATCAGGGGAGTGGCGGAATAGGATGTGGCATGAATCCGGATCTGCTTCGCTACGATAACTCTTCTAATTCTATAACAATTGAAGCTAATAACTTTGCAGCAAATTACCAGCGCTCTTATCCAATGAATCTCCCGTCAAACGTTGTATATCACCAAGAATCAGACGAATCAACTACAAGCAAAAAAATATGCTATTATCTTACATGGAATTACCCTGGCGCCGATAACGCCGCGCATGTGCTTAGCTTAATTGAGATGGATGTAAGTGCAAATACAATTAGCCGGACGAGTTGTACATATACAGTACCAGCAATTGGTAATACTGATGATGATCTGGGTACTGAAGGAATGAATTCCGGCCTTGGACCTGATTATTATTATGATTCTAGAATTATGAGTGCATCACAGGATATTGATTCACAAAAATACTTATTTAATTTTATAACGTGTAATAGTAGGCCGGCGGCTTACCATGATCCGTTTTATATGATTTTAAAAATAAATGCATCTAACGCAGCAAGTTTAACATCTGTAGAGGGCGGCGCTTGGCTAGATATTTTAACTGCATCGTCTAAAGTAGTAAATAATTCTGATAAAATTCCATGGTGTGTAGCTCCATTAAACGTTGAACACACTCTTATGATGGTCTATACAAAGTACTCAACACACCTTGTAAAGTTTGATACAAGTACTGAATCGTTGTCAGAAGTTTGGATGGAAGACGAAACTATGTTCAATGAAGTAATGTGGTTACCTAGCGGAAAAGTAATCACATCACAATTTAACAGCTCATTTGCAGAAGGATCGGCTGCAGTTGATTGGCATGCTCCGAAGCCACTTCAAGTATGGGCTCAAGATTTAGTTTATAACGTAGACATTACTACTGACTCAAATTATGTTGAGTATGCTGGTTCTGATATAACAAACACTCTTAGTATTTCTGCACAAGACGGAACTGACTCAAACGTTTCGACAGACTTGACTCTTCAAATTATTGGACCAGCGCTATTTGATAACGCCGCGACAACAAAAACGATTACAACGTCCGCTACTGAAGATGTGACTGAGACTCTTACTATTAACGACAATGGGCAGATCGAAATCAAAGTTGTAGAGATACAAACATGAGTAGGATTTATAATAATAAACGCTATGCCCCAGCTGATGCGTATCATGCGTTAAATATAAACGGTATTCCACCGACTGGACAGAACAGTAGAAATGATGGTACTGTTCTGATTCATGTAATTCGTGATGATACATTGTATGAAGACACACATCTAAAGTCAATAGTAATATCGCCTACGATAAAAGATGGAAAGCTTGTTGATCATTATGTTGCTAGAGACGGAAAGTACACACATTATAAAAGTGAAAATCTTCCAAGCTCAATCAGAGTTAATAATGAACTTTTAAATAACTCTGCTGTTGCTGTAACAATTCAAGTGGCACCTTACATACGAGCTACTTTTTCGTCAAAGCTTGTCACTGGATCTGGAGAAGCGGTAGAAACTCCGGCTGGGCCTTCTCAGGTTTGGTTTGGTTAAAAGAATACAAACTTGGTACTAAGGTAATATAAATGACAACAAGAGCAAAATTATTTAGTCAGTTAGCAAGGCGTGTAGACACTAGTGGTACTATCACTTCTGACGGTATTTCATCAACTGTATCACTTGGTGCCACTGTATATGATTCAATCGGTGAATTGCCAACGTCTGGATACAGTGCGGGTGAACAGGCTTTTGTAAAGTCAACTAGTCGTTTATATATTAATTCAGGTGTCGGTTGGTATAACGTAGCTGTTATTAATAACACACCAACAATCCAATCTGTTCTGGATTCTGACGGTGGAACAACTCCATTTGCGCTCGCAGCTGACGGTACTGCAACTACTATTACAATTACAGCTCAAGATTCGGATGGTGATACACTAACATATACTGCCGTTACGGATAGCGACTTTGGTGGATTAGCAACAGTATCTCAAGCAGACAACGTATTTACAATCACGCCATTTAGCCAAGATTCAGCTACTACAGAATCAGGCACTATTACATTTAATGTATCAGATGGAATTAATATCGCAAATAGTTTGCAAACATTTACAATAGAATTCATATCTGGACTATGGAGCGAGACAGTATTATCTATCGGTACATCAAGTACTGATGGTTTAGATAATTCTACATTCATTGACCGTTCTACGAATGCACAAACTGTCACAACATCAGGATCACCAGTTCAAACAGCGTTCCATCCGTATTTGGATAACTGGAGCGTAGAGTTTCCAGACGGTGCTAATAAATACTTATCAGTTGCTGCTAGCAACGATTTTAGTTTTGGTACTGGTGATTTTACTATTGAATGTTGGTACTACCACCTTCCTAAAACTGCATCAGATACAGATCGAAGATATTTAATTCACACAGAAGAAAGTTGGGATGGTACACGATGGATTTTGTACACCGCGTTTAGCGATAATAAATTTTCGTTCTACACATACCAAGATTATATAGCAAATGGCAACACTAGAATGCTGTCTAGCACTTCAGACTTGGTGTTAAACCAATGGCATCATCTTGCATTAACACGATCAGGAAACACGTTTAGGATTTTTATTAACGGGGTGCTTGAAGATTCTAGTACAAGATACACAGGCAGTGTTGGTGCAGATACATACCCAACGTATATTGGAGGTGGTGCAAATCAAACGAATCGTATGCTTTCCGGTATGGTTTCTAATGCCCGTATAATAAAAGGCACAGCCCTTTACACCTCTGCCTTCACACCGCCTACAGCACCACTCACAGAAGTCAACGGAACATCACTCCTCTGCAACTTCACCAACGCAGGCATCTATGACGGCACAGGGCGTAACGTCTTGGAGACAGTCGGTGATGCACACGTTGAGAACTCAGCGAAGAAGTACGGCACAGGCTCTATGCAGTTTGATGGGACTGGGGATTATCTGTTTGTGCAAGGTCTTGATAATCTTGAGTTTGGAACGGGGGACTTCACAGTAGAGTTTTGGCTTAATACATCTAACCTAGATGTTGTGCCTTTTGATTGCCGCCCTGCTTCAACCCAAGGAGATTACCTCACACTGTATATCGACACTAATGGCGCGTTGCGGTGGGAAGAAGGCGGTGCAAATCGGATTATAAGTAGCAACGGGGCCATCTCTACCGGAACTTGGTACCATATTGCCGCAACACGAGAGGGCACTAATTCCAAATTGTTCTTAGACGGTACGCAAGTTGGCTCTACATACACCGATTCTACAAATTACTTAATACCGTCTGGCCGTCCATCAATAGGTGCGCAAGGTAGAACGGTAGGTAATTCAGGTGTAAACGGCTACATCGACGATCTACGCATCACCAAAGGTGTCGCCCGATACACCGCTAACTTTACGCCGCCTGCGGCTAAACTGCCGAATCTTTAAGGAGCAATCAATATGTTCGTAGCAAAAGTAATAGACGGTCAGATTGCCGATACAGGCAAGCTCAAAGACCTCTTCCCTAACACATCGTTCCCAGCCTCTGGGCCCAGCGAGTCGTGGATGGATGAAAACAACGTTGTTGTGATCAAAAGCTACCGTGATTACGACAGGGATACTCAGCAACTTGCGACAGCCGATCCTTACCTTGAGGATGGCGAAGTTTACGATGTTGAGGTTGTTGAGTTATCAGACACTGAAGTAGCAGAGAAGACCGCTGCTGAGACGGCTCGCAAAGAAAAAGCAGTGCGCGATCAGAGGAACCGTCTCCTTGCCGAAACTGATTATTTCGCTTTGACCGATGTTACAATGAGCGCTGAAATGGAAGCTTACCGTCAGGCTTTGCGTGATATCACGTCACACGAAAACTTCCCAGACCTGAACTCAGGCGGGATGGATGACATCGACAGCGATTGGCCTGTTAAACCGGAGTTATAAGTATGGCTTATATAGGTAATTCACCCGGAGTCGCATCTCAGCGAGTGGTCACTGAAGTTACAGCGACCAACGGGCAGACAGAGTTCACGCCGACGAGTGGTTACAACATAGGCTATATCGACGTGTTCATGAACGGGGTCAAGCTGATCAACGGCACTGACTTCACGGCCGACGATGGGTCAGTAATCACTCTGACAACAGGTGCGAACACCGGCGACATTATCGAAATACAGGCGTTCATTCCTCGTGGGTTGTCTGACGGTTATACGAAAGCCGAGGCAGACGCGGCAATTGCGGCAAATGCGACACCAGGCGGCGTATCAGATAAAGACAATACGTCGACTGGCTATTTTGATCTCCCTGCTGGTACGACGGCGCAACGGCCAAGTTCTCCAAATACTGGATACTTTCGGTTTAATTCGACCCTAGGTTTGGCGGAATACTACGATGGCGTCGGCTGGAAATCTATTGACTCAGCCCCACTCGTATCTTTAATTTCTCCTACGTCTGCCACGGTTGCAAATACGGACATAACCATTACGGGGCAATTCTTTGCTTCCGGCTCGATCGTCAAATTTATTGGAAACGACGGGACAGAATATACTTCTCCAAGTGTAGTGTTTACTTCACAGACACAGTTAGTGGCCGAGACACCAAGCACACCGCTACCCGCAGGTAACGAACCATACGACGTTGCTGTCACTAATCCATCTGGCTTGGTTGGTATTTTAGCTGATGCTTTGGATGCGGGCGGGGTTCCTTCTTGGACAACTCCATCGGGGTCTTTGACAACAGGGAAAATATTGTATGAAGGGGAAATCGTACAGAACACAACTCTTGTTGCAACTGACCCAGACGGCTCTACGGTTACCTATGCAATAAACTCCGGCTCCAACGCCAGAGGGCTTACGATTGACGCTAATACCGGAGCTTTAGGGGGTCAGCCAGATTCAGTCACGGGAGACACCGTCCGTACATTTGATATTGACGCTACCTCAAATGGCGACACAACTACACAGCAATTCTCTGTAAACGTAATTAACGATGAGTCTGCCGCTTACGAAGGAAACCTGAAGTTATGGCTTCGTGCAGGGTGGGACGGAACTACGTCTGGGAATAAGTCTGGATTAACTCTTCCTGCGGCGAAGTGGGGAAGTACATACGGAGATACTAATCGCGTAAACACGATTGGTTCTGTTGTTGTTGCTAACTCAACCTTTAACTCAAGCCCTGTCACAGGCTCCAAATACATATTGGACGCACAGGGCGGTGTTTCTGGTTTAAATACGCTGGCGAAACAGAAAGATCAGTACACATATATGTGCGATTCCGGGGACTCTTTCTGGGTTTCTATTCCGTCAGATAACAGTGTGTTTCAAGGTAGTAGCGGGAACCACACAATCTGTTATTGGATT
>ENA-OUOG01005539-OUOG01005539.1-marine-metagenome-genome-assembly--contig:-NODE-5539-length-10154-cov-43.070755_pt1 | contig 10154 bp, 5 predicted proteins | sample MGYA00248635_ERZ508505 | MGnify/ENA primary metagenome ERZ508505 (study PRJEB26176, sample SAMN06267871) | marine metagenome | isolation source: Saanich Inlet, British Columbia, Canada | place: Pacific...
GTTGTAGTTATTGTACTGTTAGTTACAGTTAAATTACCAATTGAATCACCTGCGTCTTGGAATGTAAATACACCTGCTCCGTTAGTAGTTAACACTTGTCCTACACTGCCGTCGGTAATACCTAAATCTGTAATTGCTGTTGGAAGTGTAGGGGTTCCTACTAAATCTCCGTATGATCCTGATGTAGCAATATTTGCTAATACAGGAGTTCCTGATATATCTGCATATGCTCCACTCGTTGCAACAGTTGACAATCCTGAAACAATACCTGCACTAAGTCCTGTTAGATTAGATCCGTCGCCATAATAAAAGTTTGAATATGTATTTTGATAACGATTATTCGATGCACCTAAGTTGTATGTGTTTGCTGTGAAAGGTGTAACATTACCAAAGCTAACACTATTACTAGTTTCAGAGCCGGCGATTAAAACTTGTCCTAATGTAATTCCTGTTAAGTTAGCACCACTACCATAATATTCTGTAGCACCAATATCTCCAGTTACGTCTAACTTACGTGTAGGTGATGTATTAAAAATACCAATTCTTTGTGTGCCAGTGTCAATCTTAATTGCAGTAACTTCGCCTGAAAGTGGTTTAACTTTAATAGCAAAATCTTGTTCGTTTACAGTTGTTGCAAGGATTACGTCATTATTAACATACAATTTTACATTGTTGCTTGTGCCTACAGTAATACCAGTATCACTATTAAAAGTAACACTGCCATTTTGTGTATAGTCTCCGGTTGTACTAACTGCATCAGTAATACCGTATCCAGATAGTGTAGTAGGTGTTCCGACTAGATTGGACCATTCTCCATTAAATAACGTAGGCTTGTTAGTAAAGTTGTTCCAATCTAAGTAATAAGATCCTGCAAATCCATTTAGTGTTGTAGCATCTAATCCAGCACCTCCCGATGTAATATCATCTGCAGGTGCCCATTTGCTACCATCCCATTTTAATACTTGTCCTGCTGTTGGAGCACTTGAAACTGTGTCAACATCTGCTAAATCACTAATATCATTAACTAGGTCTGGTTTATTAATCAAATCATTATAACTACCTGTTGTTGCTACTGATGAAAATGTTGGTTTACTTGCAATTTCACTCCAAACTACACTTCCATTGACCCAAGCCTCGTCAGCTGTGCTGTATTTCATTACTTGGTTTGATGCTAATCCAGTAAAGTTTGTAGGAATACTACTTCCACCGCCTTCACCGCCTCCGGTATTTGTAATTGTAATTTTACCAGTTAAATCATTATAAACAATATCAATGCCAGCACCTTCAACAAGGATAGCGGCAACTCTGTCATCCACTCTTTCATTAGTAAAATATTGATTGGTGCCTTCTGGTAAGTCTGTTGTAGTAGCGGCTACATTAGGTTTATCTGTTAGATCATTATAACTTCCACTAAAAGGATTATAACTAACACCAGCAATAGTAAGTCCAGTTGCTTCGATATTTGCCGCACCAACTATTCCACTTCCTGTAAGATTTAAATTATCACCTACCGGTAGTTCTTTAAGTTTGTTTTGATCGTCTCTGTCAACAATTAATGGTATTCTGTTTGCCATATCTTTATCCTTATAATGCCGCTATTCTTGTTTGGAAGTCAGCAAAATCAATGCTTGCCGCTACTTCTGCTTTTAGTGTTACTACACTAATATACCCTGGGATCGTTCCATTAACAGCATCAACTAGTAATGTACTATTATCAGCAAAAACGCTTCCTGTTACATCACCAGTATGATATCCAGTACTGTTACCTATTAAATTACCTGTTACATTACCAACTACTGATCCAGTATGTGTACCTGTTGTATCACCAATTATAGATGTTGCTGTAAGTGTAGTAGTTGTAACACTATTATTATTAACAGGTCCTACTATTTGTGCGGCAATACCGTCGATCATTAATGTTGAATCATCAGCGTGTACACTACCTCGTACATCACTAACTACTACGTTTAATGTTCCATTTTCGATAGCAACAATTTTTGCGTATACTTCTGTAAAGTTTTCGTTAACTTTTGTGAAAGCTGTTCTGATTGGATCACCATTGCCCTTGTTAGCACTGGTTCCGATGTTTACAATTTGCTGTGCCATTATACTCTCCCTACAACCACTTCAACTGTTCCGCGGTCATCGGTGTCTTTACTGGCCACCGCCTTTCCTATTACAGTTCCTATCTTAGGATCGTTATCTACAATAGCGTAGCCCGGGATAGCACTCGTGACTAGTAAGTCTCCTTTTTCTACCCGTCCTAATACTTTACAAGGTACTCTGCCTGTTAGTGCAACAGCATTTACAAAGTCACCGAACAAATCAACATTCATTAAGTGTGCAGGATTTGTACTAACAACACCTGCTACTCTTCTATCGCCTTTTTTGTCTGTTATAGTTACTTCATTCTGTCCACCAAATACAAGCACTGTACCAGGTTCATAACTATTATCTCCTAAATAATTTTCAGCCAAGTCAGCATATTGTGCCGCTGTTGCTGTACCATAGATTGTACCAAACTTTAATAAGCTAGTACCTAAGTCGTATCCACCATTTGAACTAGGTGTTACTGCTGACTGTTTAAATATTACACTAGCAACGTTGTTGTTTGCAACAATGCTAACTTCTCCAGCACTACTAAATCCTGTACCAGCTCCAATTGCAATACCTGTACTCGATGCACCTTTTTCACCCGGTGCTTCAATAAATGATGTGTACATCCAGTCACTTGCTAATACAGGTGAGTTTTGTGTAGCATCACTTGGATCGCCGTAACTACTGTTTTTCTGGAAGAACGATGCAACACTATTTGTAGAACCAATCTTAATTGTTCCAGGGAAAGTTGTAGTAGTGTTACTCGGGACAGTACCAACAGTATCAAATACTTTGGCGCCGCCTGGAGTAGTCATTGTCATCGTGTTTGATGTTTGGTCTAGAATCTTGTAGTTGTCTAACCAGTATGATTGCGCATCAATTCTGCCATCAGTTCCTGTTTTAACAATTCTATCTGCAACACCTGTTGTAGTAAATGATCCACCAATTTCCACAACATCAGCAAATGTAATAGCTGATGCATCACCTGCATTTGCATTTGTTCTACCAAACACTGTATTTTGTGCAACGTCTGGCAAATCAGCAAAGTCAACTGAGCTATCTTTTAGTGTTACCCAACCGTCTGTTACAGTGAAGTCACCTGCATCAAAACTTGCTAGACCTAAGTCAGCCTGTGTAATGCCAGTTGCATCTACTCTAGTTGATGCGGCATTCATTGCAAGTTTACTTTGTAGTATACCTGCGGCAGAGTTTATGTCACCGTTTACAATACTGTTTGAAGTGATTGCTACGGTTGCAACATTTCCACTTACACCAATACTAATGTCTCCAGCAAGTGTATGGTTGTCGTAACTTGTACCATTCCAAACTAGTATATCATTAGTTTGTCTATTAGCAATGTTAGCACCGATTGCTTCTGCACCAAATGGTGTTCTTGCATCGACATAACTTTTAGTTGTAACATCTTGTAAATTTGTTGGATCAGCATGATTATAGAACTTGTAGCTGCCAGCGTTAATATCGCCGGTCATTTCAGTTGTACCGTCACGTGCCAACACACCTGCACCAATTGTACCTGTTACAAGTTTAGTACCTGTTCTGTCAAAGTGTAATCTACGTGTTATAAATCCTTCAGCGGCAAACTCTGTTGGAACAGCCGCTGGATCAGCATCTGACATTGTATCATCATTACTAAACTCTGTAATTCTAACACCTTGTTTAAATCCTAGTCCGTCTAAGTTACTAATTGCAATACTTGCCGCAAATGTAACTGTACCAGTACCTTGGTCTACACTAAAGAACTTACCAATTCTAAAGAAGCCGTCTTGGTCTGTACTTGCAAAGAACACACGCCCCTTGCCACGTTCGTTAACTTCGTTTGCTTGTGCCGCTGGCTTAACTGGATCACCATAGATAATACTTGGATAGTTAGTAGTATTAAATCCACCTGTACCAATTTTATCAAAGTCGTGTCCGTTAGCTCTTAGGGTTGAAATACCAACTGTGATACTAGCACTTTCGCCGTCTTGTAATGAAAGAGGAATAGTTCTTGTTGCGTTTCCGCTGAATACAATAGCGTCAGCAAGTCCACCTGAACTAAACAAGCTACTCGAACTATTAATATTACTTGCAGGCAGATCATTTAATTCTACAGTAGCATAGTCGCCTCTATCTGTGTAGTTTGCAACAATATGTGTTTTACCATGGAAGGAAAATATCATATCGTTGTTAGCAAGTCTTGCTTGTAGGCTGGCTGTTACTTTTTCAATAGCAAGTACAACGTCACCTGCTGTTGCACCCATTGTTGTACCAACACCGGCATACGTGTTCAATGCCGCTTCTGCATCACGCATTGTTAAATTAACATGACTGAAGCCACCATCAAATACAATTTGGAATCTATCTGCAGGTAATGCTGAGTTATCACTATCTTGATTGTTAAAGCTAATACTTCTGTATACTCTGTCTGTATTTTCTTCAAAGATAACTGCGGTTGAAGGTCTAATACTTGTTACGCCTGCAACATCGTCGAACAAATGGTTTTTGTTCATTCTAATTGTAACGTATGCAGATTGATCATTAACTGGAGTTGGATTATGTGTGCCTAAAATGGCAGCTTCTAAACCAGTGTCTCCTGATACACTTAATCTGTAGATCTTTTGATTAGCTCCTTTACGCCCTGTTGGACCTGTAGCACCTGAATATCCGCCAGTATTACTAATTGGAACATCAACTGCACTAACCGCAGTTACTTCATATGAAACAACACCTGCTGTTGTGTATACATCAACAACACTATTTGCATATGGATGATAATCACAGTCATAAACAAAAATACTAAAGTTACCTTGATTGTGGTTGAACTCGCCAAACCCGTATACGTTAGTCGGATCATTATATACCTTAGCAGGCTGTTGCATGTTACGTAATGAAGTAACAATGTCAACGGTTTCGTTTGGATCTGATCCCGCGGCAACTAGACCGTAGTTACCATTTGCGTTAGAACAGTTAAGAGCTCTAATCTCTGAACCGTTGTTACTAAAGAACGCTGTATGGTTGTAGTAAGTAAATGTTGAAACTTGCTCTGAAAGTGCGGCGTTGTTTACAAACAATCCATATCCAAGGTCGTTAACCTGAGTATAGTCGTTTGCCAACATACTTCTGTTACCAGCAGTTTGAATATAAATCTCTTTAGGGAATACACTATTAGAATATCCAGCACCCTCATTTGAAAGTTTATTAATTAATAGTTTTGCTGTACCTGTTCCGCCATCATATTCTGAAACAGCATCAACTTGATAACGTACCCCGTCAATAAAGAACGGAGCAGGTGTTTGAGGTTTTCTAATTCTTAAACCTGTTCCTGGTGCTGATTGTACATTAAGTGTATAGTTGTCGTCTTTACTAGTAATAACTGTTTCCAAGTTACCAGCAAATCCGTCAATGTACATACCACCTCTAAACGCTTGCTTATTAATACTTCCTGAGAAAGATCCGCAGACCTGTGTATAAGGTGATTTAATAAGAATCTGTCCTGCTGGATCAAGTACCTGCGCAAATCCACCGTGTCCTTGGAATGACATGTTTGCTAATCTTGTAGCATCGTTCATCAAGAACACATCCATTTGGTTGTTTGTTTTTGGAACACTTAATGGATCTGTTGGATCTGTTAGATAGTGATAACCATAATTAGGTGTTTGTTTAATGTGCCATGCGCCACTAGCAATGTTGTTTAGGTTTGGAAGAATATCAACTGTTAGTGTAACATCGAAACTACTTCCGCCATCTGCGTTAGTAATTAAACCTACTGCACCATTATCAGTATAGAACCATGCACCATCCCATGCAACAGGCGCAATATTATCTGCTGGGGTTACAGTAATTATACCCCCAACTTCGTTTGTTCCTGTAATTGTAACTTCTTGTGCAGTTGCAATATCAGAACCGTACCAGTCTGTAATTTTTAGATTGTCTAGTAATTTGTCTCTAAAGAAATATGTACGCACCCATGGTGATTGTGAAATCCTAGGCGCAGGTCTAATCTGGCAACGTCTAAAGTCCGAACCTTTGATAGAAACGTTAGCAGGTACTTTGATAGGATAGTCTTCGTAGTAAATCCCTGACTCAACATGAATAGTAATTTGCTTTTCAGCAGTCGGATTGCCGTACTCAAGTTCTTCACCAATTCTAAATAGTGTTGGTTCAATTAGTACAACTTCAACTCTGTCATATGCTGTGCCGCCTAGATCTAGTCCGCTTATATATTTTACAATACGTCCTCTAGCACCTGTTGTCTTACCAATGATAATTTTTCCTGGAAGGATATCGACGTTTGTATTGATACCTTGGTCAGTGCTATCGTTGCCTACACCATTACTAAAGTCAATAGTATATGTACTTCCTTCAACTGGAGTGTAATTGTCCTTTGCAATAAATCCATTAGTTAAGATATCTAGAATAATATCAAACTTTGTATTAATAGCATCTTTAACAGTACTACTAACATCATTAATATTACTGTTTAACCATTGCGGCACCGATGTTGTATAATCAGTTGGATAAATTTTAGTACCTTCGTATCCTGCACATTCAAATACAACGTTTTCAATTACAACAACATCGCCTGAACTAAATCCGTGTGCGGTAGTTGTAGTAACAATAGCACGACCTGTTATATTGTTATATGCAAAGTTGCTTACATTAAATGTTTGGCCGCCAAATGTAATAGTACCACCACTAACATATGTATGAACGACAGTTGACACACCAACGTTCACTTCAAATGTGTTAGTTGCTAAGTTGTTTGCAGTAACAGCAAATCTCTTAGATTGTGTTAGCAAGTCAACATTACTAATAACCTGATTTACAATAGATTTTAATTTTGTAATAGCGGCTCTTGTTTCAATGCCCTGGGTAATTCTTGCCTTTGCACCAGATGGACTATTAAAGTATCTTAGTGCTGATTGTAGTGCATTAATATTGGCATTGGTTCCATTTCCAATATCAAGAATCATCCCTTCAATCATTAATCCAACGTCACGTTCGCATGTAGTGCCTGGTAGTTCTGTTCCTATTGGATTTGCTAATGCAGTTAATCCATTTGAAATTACGTCAGTAATTGTTTTTGTAAGTACATCAGCTCTTCCAATAACATCTTTGTTTGCAGATCCTGATTCTACAGTATATCCGTTATTAGTATCTTGTAAGAAGCTCTCTGGATAAACTAAATTGCCATCTGTACAACTAATATTAATTCCGCTTATTGAAACAACATCGCCTGCACTAAATCCGTGGTTAGTTGTAGTTACTAGTGTAGCAATACCAGTAACGTTGTCGTATGTAAAGTTGCTTACATTTAGGTTACCATTTACTAATCCACCGTTTACATATGTGTGTACTTTTGATGATGAGCCAATATAAAATTCAAAACTAGTTGCTGATAAGTTATTTGCGTCAACAACAAATGTTCCTTGCTTAGGAGTATATGCTGTATTAGTAAGAACATATTGTTTAACAAGATCTCTAGCAAATTCAATTGCCGCATTTGTTTGAAGAATCTGATCTTGTGTGTTACCTGCGTTGTCAGATCTGCCAACAGCATTTCTTAATCCTGCTAGGTAACTTGATGCAACTCTGCGTGTTTCAATATTGCCGCCTTTAGATAAATCATTAATCCAGGCATCAACAATATAGCCTACGTCTCTTTTACACTTTGCACTATTGTACTTAAAGTCATACCATAATGATCCCGGAGTAGCTAAACCAATGTTGTGGTTAATCCATGCTTTAACTTCTTCCATAATAAATTCTTTGTTACGGAAAAGAATTGCTTCAGTACTTGGATTGATAACATTAGTTGCTTGATATGCAAGATTAGGGAATGTATCATTAACATAATCAAGAATTGCTTTTTGTATGAATAGTTTATTTTTTCTTAGGTATGTAATTGCATTTTGCGCAGACGAATTTGGATTAGTGGTTCCTTCTGCAACTACTAGGGCTACTCCTTTACCGTCATCATACGTAATTGTTTGTCTGTATGCACCTGGCTCGATCGGAGCAGTTTCTACAATTTCCTGTGCTTTTAAACATGCGGCTTTCAAACTGCCGTATGCATAACTTAGTCCGCGTCCTTCAAGTCCTACTGGTGTACGTGATTGTGTGTCGTCACCTTGCTTAGTAACAAACAAATCTTCAGTTGAGGCATATGATGTATTGTCTACATATAATTTACTTGCCGCTTGTAAGTCTTCGATATTTCCTGTATCAGTTCCTGACAAGTCACCTGGATGATCATGAAGGTATAGAGCACCTTCCATTTTATCACCTTGACGTCTAACTACATTTTTACGTGGAAGTGTTTCATCATCCTTATAGAATCCGTATAACGAATCATCGTATGTAGTATCTTTGATAAAGTCCTGACCATTTGGCGATGTAGTTACACCAAGTGCAATACTAATTGCTTGTCTCGAAGTATCGTTATTATTCTGTGCTTCTTCTTTTGTTGCATGGATACTAACTTGGTCTTCATTTACAAAACGGATAAAATAATCTGTATTATTTGTTAATCCTGATGGAGGCGTTCCAGTTGTTGAATAGCGCCATTTAGTTCCGTTTGCACTCCAGTCTAAACCGTGGTCGTTGATTACAAGATTTCCGCCTCTATACTCACTAATTGTTTTTTGGTATTCACTAGCATTACTAGGTTCTTGGCGGGCAAGCACAGATTTATTTGGTTCAAATGTTACGTTTGGTGCGTAGTATTGATCTTGGAATTTTTTATCAGTAACAAGATCGTCAACCGTAATTGAACTACCGTGTGTAGTATTAAATTCTGCAATAGCTTCTGGTGATGTTGCAACAAGTCCAATGGAATAAACTCTGTTGCCACTAAGCGGTCCACCTAAAATTGGACTAGTATCAGCATTAATATTTGCACCTGTGTTAGTAATAGTAATATTACTTGCACTTGAATTGTCAATACTAATACCATCGCCTGCTGTAAGAGTCTTTTGTACTAGTTCTGTACCAGCAGTGTTACCAATTAGTAATCCGCTAGGTGTAATTGCTGTTGGAGTATCATTTAGTGCAGTAAAACTAATAGTTCCGCCCTGTCCAAAGACAGCATAAAGTTCTGTAAAGTTTTCATTTGCTTTACGAAACGATTCGCGAATACTATCACCAGTACCGTCGTTACCCTCAACACCTAAGTAAATATCTTGTTTTGCCATTGATTAAAATCCTACGCTTTCACCGCAACCACAACTACTAGTGCTTGCAGGGTTCTTTATGTCGAAGTAAGAACCAAATACTTCTTTTTTATAATCTATTGTTGAGCCTAATAAAAACATTATACTCGCCTTGTCAATTACAAATTTCCCGTTTGGTAAGTCAATTACTTCATCGTTATCTTCAAAAACATCTTCTAATTCCCAGTTATACTTAAAACCTGCACATCCGCCGCCTTGCATGCTTAGTCTAATAGCACCTTTATTATGCTCTTTAAGCATGGTGCTCATTTGGTTTATAGCGTTATCCGTTAATTTTATAATGCTCATTTAACTTACTCCTATGTATTTATATTATATTCTATAATCCGAACGTAAATAAATACAATATGTTCAAAAGAATAGAAAAAGAAATCAAATATTATGTTCGCAAAAGCAAAAAGGGTACACCTCATCCTTATAAGCGACTACGTAGTTATGCTGTCTTTGAATGTGACGAGTGCCATCAAGACTTTAGAAGAGAAAAGGGCAAAGTGGATCCGAAGCGATTAGACGACTTCTATCTCCACGTTTGCCCTGATTGTGATCCTAAGCGATTTGCACAACGTAAAGGTGTTGAACAACGTAAAAGGCTTGATTTATCTGTTGATGCTGACACTACAATCGACAAACTTTAGTCTTCTTTTTTGTAGATAGTCCAAGCACCGTACGCAATAGCACCGTATGCTACTAAACTTGCGATAGGTTTAAAAATTAAAAATGCTACGCCAGCACCAATAAGGACTGCTCCGTCGAGTGTTGTGCGTTCGTTAAGTCTTTTCTTAATCCAGTTTTTGACCATTGTTGTTCTCCTTTGTAGTATTTATA
>ENA-OUOG01005540-OUOG01005540.1-marine-metagenome-genome-assembly--contig:-NODE-5540-length-10154-cov-8.277464_pt1 | contig 10154 bp, 3 predicted proteins | sample MGYA00248635_ERZ508505 | MGnify/ENA primary metagenome ERZ508505 (study PRJEB26176, sample SAMN06267871) | marine metagenome | isolation source: Saanich Inlet, British Columbia, Canada | place: Pacific...
AGAGAAGCTTATTTTAATCTATTGATGAATGGTGCAGCCAATAGCAACCAACCAGGAGTAAATTGGATGTTAGATAGGTTTAGTGATGTTGATCGCTTATGGCCAGAATCTGCAGGTTATGGTAAGTTTACCCATGCACTTTTTATTCAAATGATGAATATTATAGATGATTATCAGCCTGAATTAAAAATCGTTGAGAATAATAAAGACATCTTAGAAAGTATTTTTATTTATGAAAACTTCTTATATCCAAATGGAGAAACAATGGCTTATGGAGATATAGGCAGAAGTTTTACTGACCACGCACATATTTTTAGAAGTGTTCTAAAAATTGCAGATAAAAAGGGCTATACTGATCTGAAAGAAAGAGCATCATCAACCTTAAAAAAAATCTACGCCGAAGATGGAGGTTATAATCCAGTTATAGAAAATCAACGTTTAGAATGGAACAGTCCATTACAATTACTTTGGGGGGTAAATATTGATAATTCTATTAGCGCAGATGGTGAGCCAAAATATGGAACCGTTAAAGCATCGCATGCTGGCGTTGTTATGCAACGCAATTATTCTGGAGTAGATGATAAACAAAATGGTTTAATGTATTATACAGGAGGTGGTACATATGTACATGCACACGCTTCAGGATTAGATATGGAATTGTATGGTGCAGGCTATGTTATTGGGCCAGATTTTGGTGGTTCAGCAAGCGGATATGGTTCAGAATTACATGAGCAATATGCAGTTTCTTATGCAGCACATAATACAATAATTGTAAATGGTACCTCTGGTAGAGGTCCTAAAACAAATGGGAATAGTACTTGGCAAAATATTGTAGATCCAATTGTATTACAAGCTTCAGAGCCAAAACCGTATGCAAACCCAATTGCTGCAAATTTTAGCTTTTCAACACAATTTTTAGATGATAATCAAAATAATGTCAATCAACAACGTACCAATAGTATTATAAGAACAAGTAGTACTTCTGGTTATTATGTCGATATTTTTAGGTCAAAATCGAATGTAGTCAATAATTATCATGATTACTTGTTTCATGGTTTAGGAGATGATATGCAAATTAAAACAGAAGGCAATCTTTTAAGTTTAACAGATACTCCAAATAGATACCAAAATGATGTAGGTGATGATAGAAAACAACCAGGATGGAGATGGTTTTCTAATACAAAAACATCTGCATTAACAAGCAATTCAATTACGGCTAGATTTGATTTGCAAGCAACAAACGATTTTTTGCACGTAAGTATTCCTGGTGGAATTGATAAAGAATACAGTTCAGCTTTAGCACCACCAACGCAAGAAGTTAGCAATGGATATTCAGAAAAAGATACTCAAGTTTTTGTGATGCGTAAATATGGTGAAGCTTGGGATAAACCTTTTATTGCAATTTATGAACCCTCAGCAAATGAAACTTCAACTGTAAAATCAACCGAAAATATTATTGTTGATGATAAAGTTGTAGGTGTAAAAGTGATTTCTCAAGTTAATGGGCAAAAAATTATAGATTATGTTTTGTCTAATGATGATGTTGCTCTAAATTTACCAGATTTAAAAATTGCTTTTACAGGAAGATTCGCCATTGTGAGGAACATCGTTAAAGCAAATACAACAGAGGTTTCTTTGTATATAGGAAAAGGAAGTCAACTTACTTTTTTAGACAATACTATCAATGCAGATGCAGAGGGTAAAGCATTTTCAAAATATACATTAGGCTATGCTTTGTCTGTTGATGATTTAGAATTTCAGAATGAAGTTTTTATGTATCCAAATCCAACAAAAGGAATTTTAACTATTAAAGTATCTAATTCTTTTGAGAAGTTAAACATACAAGTATACTATCTTCAAGGAAAATTGATAAAATCAAGCGTTGAAAAAGTAACGAATGGAAACCTAAATCTCGATGTGAATTCAATTGCGAAAGGTGTTTATTTTGTCAAATTAAATGTGGATAAACCAGTTTATGTAAAATTTATTAAAGAGTGATAAAATCGGAATTAGAAAATAAAACGAAGTTTAATCGAAAACTATTTGTATTAGCTCTTGTAGCTTTAGAAATAGTGGCTTGCTACTATGCATACTATACTTTAGGAGAGGTTAAACAGTTTTTTTGTGTTTTAATTTTCTCTTTAAATATCTTTCCGTTTTTATTATATCTTTTTAAAATGAAGAGAATTGCTCTCATATTAGGATTAGCAATTGGGTTCTTATTAATTCCCTATCAGAGTTTTTTATTTATAAAATGGATTGATTTAAAAAAAGAATCGTCACTAATCGTCAAATATCTTTATGGTTACCAAAAAAATAATGGAGAATTTCCTCAGAACATTTCTGATTACGAATTTAAAAATCATAATTTGATAGATAATATTTCCTATAATACAGGTGCAAAAGGTTTTCGGTTACACTATTATGTTGGAACTAAAGGAACTACTCATTTCTATTATCACAGAGTTGGGAAATGGGAATATTATCCAGATTAAAAATAATAATCTAGAATCAGTTTTAAATTAAACAAAATGAAGTTCAATAAAATAGTTTTTTACTCAGCAATTTATTTTTTGATAAGCTGTAATGCAGTTAACAAAGAGTTTTCAGAAGAAGACAAATCACCTTCAATAGAAGAGTTATCACAAAACTTCAAATCTCCATCAAAAGAATACCATCCAGAAACTTGGTTCCATTTAAATGGAAATAATATTAGTAAAGAAGGGTTAAAGCGAGATTTACAAGCTATTAAAGATGCAGGTTTACAAGGTATTCATTTGTTTAACAAAGCAGGTCGTGCTTTTCCTAATGTAAAACCAATTAAGATTTTATCCCCAGAATGGGAAGAAATGATTCGTTTTGCAGCTGATGAATGCCAACGTTTAGGATTAAAATTTACCATGCAAAATTGTCCTGGTTGGTCTATGACTGGTGGTCCTTGGGTTCCAGCAAATGAGGCGCAACGTGAAGTGGTAGAAACTACCTATCACATTTCAGGAGGCAAACAATTTCAAGAAAATCTAAAGATAGATTCTTTATACCACACTCCAGATTACGATTATAAAGATATTCAAGTATTGGCTTTTCCAACTTTAGCAGGAGATGATTTAAAACCATACAATCCCTCAAAAATTGAAACAAACAATAGGTTAGTTCCTTGGAAAGCTATTTTTAATCCAGATTCAGAATTAATTGTTACCAGAAAAAATACTCGATTAAAAAAACCACTTAAAGAGTATAGAAAAGTAGGTATTTCAAAAGTACAGAACCAAAAAACTTGGGTAAAAACTTCGTTTGATAAAGAGATTACTTTGCGTTCTATAGTTTTCCCTCAGTTGCGCCATATTATTACAGGTACAAATTATCCAAGAGTAGAAGTTTCGATTAAAGTAGAGGCACTTATCAATAATAAGCTACAAGAAATAACAACCTTAAAAATACCAGATGCCAATTGGAATGATAGACGCAAATACCTAACCTTAGCCGTTCCAGAAACAACAGCTACTGAATTTAAATTTACTTTTTTAGGAAAACACGCTATTGCTCCAGAATCTATAAGATTAAGTGCAAAACCCAAATTGCACAATCATGAAGCAAAAGCAGCAAAAGTATTAAGACGTTTAAATAAAGAAGTACAGTATAATTACGCAGAAAATACTATTATAAAACCTGAGACAATCATCAACTTAACAGATAAATTATCTGAGAATGGAAAACTAACTTGGAATGTTCCTAATGGAAACTGGACAATTGTACGTTTTGGACATATCAATATGCGATTGACCAACAAACCTGCAGTGCCAGAAGCTACAGGTTGGGAATCTTCTAAACTCGATAAAATTGCCATAGAAAATCATTTAAAAAACGGTATGATTGGAAATCTTATTAAAGATGGAGGGCCAATTGGAGATGGAAAATTACACGGTTTATTAATTGATAGTTGGGAAAGTCACGTGCCTACTTGGACAATCAATTCTGAAGATATGTTTAAAGAATTTGAGCAAAGAAGAGGATACAGTATGAAAACCTATTTGCCTGCTACAATGGGTTATATTGTAGAAAATACAGCAACCACAACCAAATTTTTAAGAGATCTACGCCAAACAATGGATGAGGTTTTTATAGATAATTTCTTCAAACATTTTGCTACTGTTGCACACGAAATGGGCGCAGAAGTATATACAGAAGGTGCTGGTGGAGAGGTGTTGCCTGTAGATCCAATGCGTTATTATGGTGTTAGTGATATTCCTATGACCGAATTTTGGTATCCAAAAGCACCATCAGATCAAAATGAATACGCAAAACCCATTTACAACGCTTCTTCAGCTACACATTTATATAATAAACCAAAATTAGCAGCAGAAGCGTGTACACAAGTTGGTGTAAAGTGGAACGAACACCCTTTTTCTGTAAAATATTTAATCGATTATAATTTTGCAAAAGGTGTAAATCACTTGGTATTTCACACGTTTTCTCATACACCACAAACAGATGTGTATCCAGGTTCTAGTTTTGGTGGTAATATCGGCTTTCCTTTTGTACGCCAGCAAACTTGGTGGAAATACATGCCAGATTGGATTGAGTATTTGTCTAGAAATCAATATGTGTTGCAGCAAGGAGAATATGTGGCAGATGTATTGTGGTATTATGGAGATCATTTTGAACGTCCACCATTTGATTTAGATGAATTCCCAAAAGGATATAGATTTGATTATTTAAATGCAGAAATATTACAAGAAAAAATCAGTATTAAAGAAGATAAAATCCATGTTGAAAATGGAGGGGATTATCGAATTATCAAATTAAGAGATTCAGAAAGTATACTGCTATCAACAGCAAAAAAACTGAAAGAATTAGTGATGAATGGGGCAGTAATTTTGGGTGATAAACCTAAAGATTCACCAAGTTTAATGGACAATGAGAATGATTTAAAAGAATTACTTTTTATTGCTGATGAACTGTGGGATAACACCAAAAGCGGTGTAAAACAAGTTGGAAAAGGTCGAGTTTATTGGGGTAAAACCATTGATGAAGTTTTACAAGCAGAAAAAATAACCAAAGACGTAATTGTCTCTGAAGATTTAGATATCAATTGGATTCACAGAGAAACAAAAGATGCGCATATCTATTTTGTAGCTTCAAGAGAAGAAAATCCAGTTGATGTGTCATTAAGTTTTAGAATACAAAATTTAAACCCACAAATTTGGGATGCGTTTAAAGGAATTCAAAAAGATGCTAAAATATGGAAATTATCAACTAATAGAACAAATGTTGCTGTTTCTTTACCTGAAAATGGAAGTACAATTATTGTGTTTTCTAAAAGTGATAAAAAATCATTTGCATCAAAAGTAACCTTTAATAACCAAACTATTTTAGATGCCAAAACAGAGTGGTATCAAATTCATAAAACAAATGATTACCCAAAAATATCTTGGGATAAAGATGATGTTAAAGCATCAAAATCTGGAGAGTATATCTTTCATCAAAATGGAAAGGAAATTGTAAAGTCAATTGATATTAAAAAAATGTCATTACAAAATAACTGGCAATTATCTTTTGATAAAGGTTGGGATACTCCTGAGTCTATTGTTGTTGATGAATTAAAATCGTTAACTGAATTGGAAAACGATGCCATACAACATTACTCAGGTACAATAACGTATAACAAAATTTTTGAAGTCAAAGAGTTAGGAGAATTCATGAGTATTGATTTAGGAGAAGTTGCAAATATTGCAGAATTATGGTGTAATGGTAAAAAAGTGGGTGTAAAATGGGCACCTCCTTTTGAGTTTGATATTACAGATGAAATACAAGTTGGAGAAAATAAATTGGAAATTAAAGTAACCAATACTTGGCGAAATCAATTAATTTTCGATAATAAAAGACCAAAGAATTCTAAGAAAACTTGGACAACAGCTCGACCAAAAAATAATGAAACTGAATTGGAAAAATCTGGTTTAATTGGTCCAGTTAGTATCAAATTAAATCACCAATAGTACAATTATTAGTATATATAATTTATGTGATAAAAATTTTTAATTCTTTTTTTAAACTTCAAAAAATTGAATTAAATGTTAAACAATTTGTAATTTAGTATGCCTCAGGATACTTTCAACGACAAAACCTTAGAAATTTACTAAAATTAAAAAAGATTAAAATCATGATAAAAAATACTTTTAAATTAATATTATTTTTAGTTTTTGCATTAAGTAATATTTCTATAATAGCTCAAGACTCCCCCCTTCTGATGGTGTTTTTAGAATCCAAAATGTTGCTACAGGAAAATATTTAACAGATGCTGGTACAAGTGCATCAGCTGTTACTATGTCAGATTCAGGAGAAGCTGTAAGTACTCATTTTAGATTTGTTCAAAGTGGTTCGTATTACAATATAGATAGTGAAGTTTTAGGAATATTACGTGCACCAGGTGCTAGTGGCCCAGGAGGTGTTTATGTATTGGTAAGTACAACTAAAGCTGCACCTGCTGGAGATACAGATAAAACTTGGACAATATTTCACAATCAAACAAATGATACTTATAGGTTTGGTTCTAGAACAACAGGAAGGTTCTTGTATCATGAAGAAAATGGGACAGTAACTCATGCAGTAGCAGCAGATACAGAAGATAGAAGTAATTGGAAACTAATTCCCTATTTACAAACTCTAGTAGAAATTGCACCTGATGAAGATACTAGCACAGATTTAAGTTGTCCATCTTCGGGTGAATTTCAGAATGACAATACTAGAAATGTAGACATACCAAATTCTGTAAATGTAGGTACAGCAGATGATAGAAGTTGTTACTCAGACTATTCAGAAAGTAGTTTTAATGGTAAAACTTGGGGTGTTTATAATATTACTGATGGTTCTAACCATTGGGATGGAGCTAGTTTACAACCAAGAATAGAGCGTTCTTTACCAAGGTCTAATGAAACTGGTGTGGGTAGTTTTGCAAGATTTAACGGAACTTTTAGAATATTAGAAGTTGGAGATGGAGGGTCTTTCAGTCAAAATGGAAGTTATTTAGCACAGGCCAAAGGAAAACATTCTGGTGGTGGTGGTTCTAATGATCCTGCAATTCTTTTATATAGAGCACATCCTGTTTATGGAGATGGCATCAATGCTGGCAAACAAGTAGCTTTTGATATTTATGCAGAACGTATTTTAGAACGTGGTGGAGAAGGTAGTGGAAGAGAAGTTGTTTTTCTTAAAAGAGTAAATAAAAATGAGGAAGTTGATTTTCAACTAGAAGTAGGTTTTAGACAAGACCCAAATGATGCTACAAAAAAAATTCATTATTGTGATGCTATAATTGGTGGTGAAGCTTTTAATTACAATATTCCTGAGCCAGAAAGAGGTTTGGAATCAGGTATAAGATATGGAGCATATAGAGTAAGAGGTGGTAGAGCTCAGTTTAGATGGGCAAATACAACATATGAAAAAGTAGAGGTTAAAGATACTGGAGATACACCACCATCTGATGATATTTTTAGATTAAGAAACGTTGCAACAGGTAAATTTTTAACTGATGCTGGTACAAGTGCTACAGCTGTTACTATGACAGATTCAGGGGAAGCTACAAACACACATTGGACTTTTGTAGAAAGTGGTTCTTATTTTAATATTGATAGCGAAACTTTAGGGATATTACGTGCACCTGGAGCAGTAGGTCCAGGAGGACCTTATGTAGTAGTAAGTACAACTAAAAATGCACCAGCTGCTGATACAGATAAAACATGGACAATTTATAATAACCAAGCAGATGGTACGTATCGATTTGAATCAAGAACTTCAGGACGATTTTTATATCATAATGCAGATGGCACTGTAACTCATTCTATTGCTACTGCAGATGATGATAGAAGTAAATGGGAAGTAATACCAACAAGTCAATCTCTAAGTATTATAGATAACGTTTTGAATGTAAAATCTTTAAAAGTATATCCTAACCCAGCAAAAGATATATTTACAATTTCATTAAGTAATATTTCAAAAGCAAATATTACTATATATAATACTTTAGGAAAAACTATTTACAAAGGTTCTACACTAAATGGAAATCTTAAAATTGAAAATAATAATCAGTTTACTCCAGGTTTATATATGGTAAAAGCTGTTACGAATGATTATAAAATATATCATACTAAATTAATTATTCAATAAAACTTTTGATAACATTAAATTATACAAAGCCAAAAGAAATAGGTTTTCTTTTGGTTTTTTTATTTTTAAGAAACAGGATAAAACAGGATAGGTTTTAAATACAATATCAATAAGTTTAAAAAATAAAATATAACCCAAATGAAAAGACGTAACTTTCTTCAACTTTCAGCATTTGCGGGTGTTGGTTTAACCCTACCAATGTCAGGATTATTAAACGCTTGTACCAATCACCCAGAACATTCTTTAGAGTTTAAAAACCTGATTACAGATCTATTAAAAGATTGGAGTGACGGAATGCTAAAAGTACAAATCAACAATCCATCCAATTTAGAGGTTCATGGTGCATTGGGATGTCCTTCCTGCTCACATATTCACGGACGTTGTATGGATGCAGTATATCCTTTTTTACATATGGCCGACAAAACTGGCGATGAAAAATATGTTGAAGGTGCTAAATTAGTTATGACTTGGGCAGAAAATAATGTCTCTCAAGAAAATGGAGCGTGGACAGTAATTAAAAACCCAAAGTCTTGGAAAGGAATTACAATTTTCGGAGCCATAGCCTTAGCAGAAGCATTGCATTATCATGGGCATGTTTTAGATGAAGAAACACGCAAAGCATGGACAGTTCGTTTAGAAAAAGCGGGTCAATATATTTATGACACATTTACCATAGATTTTACCAATATCAATTACCCAGGAACTGCAGTTTATGGGTTGAATTTAATAGGTGGTGTTGTAAACAGAGATGATTTTAAAGTAAAAAGTAAAAAATTAGCTTCAGAAGTAAAAGCATATTTTACAGAAAATGAAAGTTTGTTATTTGGCGAATGTAAAAAAAGCTCAAGTAAATTAAGTGAAAAAGGCTTACATGGAGTAGATTTAGGTTACAACGTAGAAGAAACTTTAAATAGCTTGGTAATGTATGCTATAAAGGAGAAAGATGATGAATTACTACAAATCTTAACCAAATCCTTAAATAGTCATTTAGAATTTATGTTGCCAGATGGTGCTTGGGATAATAGTTGGGGTAACAGAATGTACAAATGGAGTTATTGGGGAAGTAGAACTTGTGATGGAAGTCAGCCAGCATTTGCAATGATGGCAGATATAAACCCTGCTTTTGGAACAGCAGCTGTAAAAAATACAGAACTATTACAACGATGTACAGCAGATGGTTTAATTCATGGAGGACCTGGTTTTATTGAGGCAGGAATACCTCCTTGTGTACACCATACATTTACACACGCAAAACCTTTAGCAGCCTTGTTAGACCATTGGGATTATTTACCAGAAATAAATGCAACTGCAAGTTTGCCTAGAAAAACCGCAGATGGTGTAAAACACTTTAAAGATTTAGAGGTGTATCTTTTTGCAAGAGGAGATTGGAGAGGGACTGTAAGTGCTTACGATGCAGAATATCATTACAAATATGATTTTCGTCAAGCATCAGGTGGTGCTTTAGGAGTTTTATATCATAACAAAGTTGGGCTTTTATGTGCTGCAAGTATGGCAGAATATGCTTTAGTTGAAAAAAATAACCAACAAGTACAACCTAATAAGGATATTTGTTTAACACCAAGAATAGAAACTTTTAAAGATGAGGTTTGGTACACAAACTTATACGATTTGCCAGCAACAGTTGCTTCTAAAGATGAAAATGGAGCGATTGAATTGATCGCTGACGTAAAATTAAAAAATGTAGATAGAAAAGAAGTTGAAGGAACTGCTGCTGCATTTAATATTAGTTATAATTGTATTGCAGATAAAACAGCAATTAAAGTAACTACACAACAAGAAATTAAAACACAAACGGCTTTTGTATTGCCAATAGTATCTCCTTCTAGTGAAGTTGTAACAAATATTAGTGAGAACGAAATTACCATTCAAAAACCAGAAGGTTTGGTAACAATTAAAGCAAATGTGCCAATTAAAACCAAAGAAATGGAAGGAAAAAGAACTTTTAATATGGTTCCAGGAGTTGAGGCATT
>ENA-OUOG01005541-OUOG01005541.1-marine-metagenome-genome-assembly--contig:-NODE-5541-length-10152-cov-3.822333_pt1 | contig 10152 bp, 10 predicted proteins | sample MGYA00248635_ERZ508505 | MGnify/ENA primary metagenome ERZ508505 (study PRJEB26176, sample SAMN06267871) | marine metagenome | isolation source: Saanich Inlet, British Columbia, Canada | place: Pacific...
CCAGCTTGATGCCGATACAGCGCGTTGGCGGTCGATCAATGGTACCTTCGGTGTGCGTCATATTTTAACCAATAACGGCCAACCGCAAGCCCTCAATGAAGGGTTTGTCGAGGCATTGTTGGGGCGCGAAGTTGACGGATTGATTGATATGCGCGGGCCAGGGTTTGGCGTGGGTGACGTTGTACAGGTTTTAAGCGGTTCCTTCGCCGAACGAATAGGCCGGATTTTGTCGGCTGATCATGCTGGCAGAGTGCGTTTGATGTTGAATTTAATGGGTGGTGACGTGGTTTCCACGATGCCGTCCGATATGGTAGAAAAAGTTAGCTAGCAAGCTTACTGTTTCTTTTTGATTATGCAGGTCTGGGTGAGTGCATTTCACCCAGACTGCGGTAGCGTGGGAAATTTTTGAAGCTGATCAGAACGGTCGTTAGAGTTGGAGAGCAAAGTGAGCAAAGAAGAGCATATTGAAGTCGATGTACCCTCAATTTTGGCGAATGATGGAGTGTTGGAAAATGACCTATTTGACAGCAACAAGGAAATTACCAATTTGCCAGAAATTCTGAACGCAAAAGCTAGCGACTCATCCTGGAGCAAACGGGTTATTGATACCGACAGCAACTCCATGACGCTCATTGCTCAAATGCCCGGTGAGGGAAACCGCCGTCATTACCATCCTGACTGGAACGAATGGTGGTATATTGTTCAAGGTGAATGGGAATGGGAAATTGACGGTGAGACTAAACGAATTAAAGCCGGAGATATTGTCATCGTGGAAAAACGACGGGTCCATATGATCACCGCAGTGGGGGACAAAATGGCAATCCGCATGGCGGTTAGTCGCGCCGATGTTGAGCATATCTACGTTTAAATTGTGCTGTCTGGACATTTGTGTTTGGCGATGGGAAGTGTGAAGCAAATGAAAGAACTTAAAATTGTAGCCATGGTTCCAGCTCGCACTGGAAGTAAGCGGATCAAGTCGAAAAATCTACGCTTTTTGGCAGGCAAACCCCTGATCGCTCACGTTTTATCGACCATCGCCGCCATGGACATATTTGATGGTGCATATCTTAACTCAAATGGTACGATTTTTAGTGGTTTGGCCGAAGAGTACGGCTTTACATTCTTTCACCGGAGTGAAGAATTGGCGAATGATCAGGCGACGAATGACGCCTTTGCCTATGATTTTCTCAAGTCTGTCGAATGTGACTATTTGGTTCAGATATTGCCAACTTCTCCATTTATTAGTGCTGATGAAATCTATCGCTTTGTGACCGAGCTAGTTTCTAAGCGACATGATGGCTTGATCTCGGTAGTGCCCCAACAAATCGCATGTATTTATAAAGGCCATGCGATCAATTTTGACAAGGATAAGGTGAACCCGCCATCACAGGAGATGGAGCCGGTATATTCGTACGCAACCACATTGATGGGTTGGAAGCGTGATGTTTTCATGCGCAATTATGAAGAATTAGGTGTTGCCTATCACTGTCCCCGAGGGGATACCGGTTATTTCCCGCTTGAGGGGCTTGCAACAATCGATATTGATAATGAACCAGATTTTGTGCTTGCCGAAGCAATCGCTCTTGCCCAAAAACACATTAAGCATTCTGAGCCGGAATATTACCCAACAGGGTGAGGCCTAAATCGTAGTGATCCAGAAATGATAGTAATAATTGGTGGAAGTTCGGGCGTTGGCAAGCATCTGGCTGAGCACTATCAAGCGCGTGGAAAGTCAGTTGTCGTAGGTGCGCGCTCAATCCCATCCATCATTGCAGACCGGGTGAAATATATCACGCTTGATGTTCGTGATGAAGCTTCGGTCGAAGCATTTTTTAACAACAACAATATTGGTGAAATTGATGCCTTGATTTATGCAACAGGCATTACCGCCGCCAAGACCAGTATGGAACATTTCGATAAACCAGCTTTTTTGAATGTACTGGACACAAATGTTGCTGGCTTTGCGCTTGCTATGAAATATGCAATGAAGCACATGCGGGCACAGGGATCGCGGGTTGTGGTGTTCGGTTCAATGGCGAGTCGATCTATTAGCCTGTATTCAAGTTTTGAATACACTGCCTCAAAGTCAGCATTGGCTAGCCTTGTGCGGCATTTTGCAATTGAATTTGCTAGGGATAATATTTTGGTGAATTGTATTCATCCCGGTCCCATCGACACACCAATGCTGCGTGCGCACGTGGCTCCAGACGATATTGCAAATATTACAGCGAGCATCCCAACAGGAAAGCTGACGTCACTTGATGATGTTGCCGCTGCGGTTGACTTCCTCATTGGAGAGGGCAACACAAATGTTACAGGCGCCGCTATTGATATCAATGGTGGGCAAATGCTCACGGCCTAGCGGCACATAATTCTCTTAACGGAAACGTATTATGAAAAAACTAAAGGTAGCACTTGCTGGTTTCGGCGTTGTAGGCCAGCGTCGCTTTAAAGTGTTGACAGAGCATGAGCATTACGAAGTTGTTGCCATTGCAGATAATAAATTTGGCACTGGAGAAGATGGCCCACCAAGCATTGATACTTTTGAGGATTTTCAATCTCTAACTGCACTTGATATCGACGTTTTGTTTGTGTCTTTGCCTAATGACGTTGCTCCTAAGGCGACGATTATGGGAATTAACAATGGGTGGCATGTGTTTTGTGAAAAGCCACCAGGGCGCACCGTTCAAGATATCAAGGATGTCATAACAGTTGCAGAACTTAATCCCCACTTGAAGTTGAAATATGGGTTTAATCACCGTTATCATGATTCTGTTCAACGCGCCTTGGAAATCATCCAATCTGGAGAGATGGGGCGGGTGATTAATATGCGTGGCGTCTATGGAAAATCTGAATTTATTCCGTGGCCCCGCCCTTCGCACGAGGCGGCACAACAAGCAGGATCCAAATATTGGCGGACAAGCCGCGATATCGCTGGTGGTGGCATTTTACTTGACCAAGGGATCCATATGGTCGATCTGATGCGCATTTTTGCCAGCGAATTTGTTGACGTGAAAAGCTTTGTCTCAAGCGATTACTGGAAACATGATGTCGAAGACAATGCTTACGCGCTAATGCGCACTAATGATGGCGTGGTGGCGATGCTCCATTCCACGGCAACACAGTGGCAGCACAGTTTTTCCTTGGATATACACCTCGAAGAGGGCGCGCTGTTATTGTCTGGGATACTTTCGGGCAGCAAGAGTTATGGTGACGAAAAGCTAACCGTAATTTATCGTGAGGAAAACGTCGAGGGTCGCCCTCGGGAAGCCATGACAAAATATATTAAAGACCATTCGTGGAATGACGAGATTGACGATTTTGCCACTCATATCCTCAAAGAAACGCCTGTTGCACATGGAACAGCGGATGATGCACTAAAAACCATGGAATTAGTCTTTAGAATTTATAACGCCGATGATATGTGGGTTGATAAAATTAAAGCAGGCGAACAGTAATAGATAACTACTCGGATTAGGTGTGACTAATGACCAATGTAGAGAAAATATACCAAGACGTTGATAATTTTGAAGATTATGCAATTGGCTATTTAGCTCATCTGGCTGATTTGCTGCAACGGGTCAATTTGAAAAAACTTGCTCAGTTTCAAGCGGCAATTCTGACACTTCGGGAAAATGGTGGCAAAATGATATTATGTGGCAATGGCGGTAGCGCTTCGACTGCCAGCCATATGGTGAACGATTTCTCTGTCGGAACACGTTCAACGCAGAAGCCCTTCAAGGCTTTGAGCCTAACGGATAATAACGCAGTTATTACCGCCATTGGTAATGATTTCGGCTATGATCGAATTTTTGACAAACAATTGGAATCATCGCTTGAAGCGAACGATATGTTAGTGGTGATCTCGGCGTCTGGCAATTCAGAGAACCTCGTTAGAGCGGTGGCACATGCCAAAGATAAAGGGAATATGACAGCAGGATTGCTAGGGTTTGATGGTGGAAAGCTTGCTGAGATGGTTGATGTCGATATTGTCGTCCGGTCTGAAAATGTCGATTATGGGCCTGTTGAAGATGCGCATCTAATCATCAACCACCTGCTAATGAACTATTTTATGCGACTGGCGCGTGATGAGGCGGTTGACTGATATGGCAATGGGTGATGATTGCCGAAAGGCACTTGTTACTGGTGGGACGCGCGGTATTGGCGCGGCGATCACGCGTACCCTTGTTGCGGCGGGCTGTCATGTAACTGTGACTGCAAGGTCAGATCAGAGCTTTGCCGATTTTCTAGATACATTAGCCAATGCCGATAAACCGCAAGTAGCTTTTATATGCTGTGATTTTGAAAATGACGCAGATGTGATGGCCTTAGAATCTGATGTTAAAGAAGGGGCCTTTGACATTTTGATTAACAATGCGGGCATCAACAAAATTGCATTGACCGGTGATATTGAGCTTGATGACTTTACGCGCCTTCAAAAGGTAAATGTTGAAGTTCCTTTCCGGTTATCAAAAGCGGTGATAGCGAATATGGCGATCCAAAAATGGGGCCGTATAGTCAACCTGACCTCTATCTTCGGCAGCGTCAGTAAATCAATGCGGGCGAGCTATTCTACGTCCAAATTTGGTCTACATGGCATGACCAAGGCGATGGCGTTAGATTGCGCTAAAGACAATATCTTGATTAATGCGGTTGGCCCGGGGGTTATTGAAACTGAGCTCACTCGCAATGTACTGGGTGCCGACGGCATCAAGATGATGAGTGAAAACATTCCAATGGGCCGGCTTGGCCAACCAGAAGAGGTGGCCCAACTTGTGGCGTTTTTGGCGAGTGAAGCTAATAGCTATCTAACCGGCCAGCAGATCATAATCGATGGGGGGTATACCAGTGCCTAATGAGTTGAGTACGTTAGAAATAGCATCTCATAGAGGGATGTATTCGGCGCATTTTCATAGTGAAATTGCCGACCTAATTGATAATTTGAACGTTGAAAACCCGGTTGTTCTGGCTGATGAGCGGGTTATTGCTTGCCACGAAAATAGCTTGGCGCCGCTTCTTAAAAAGGGTGCGTTGGTAAAAATCAGGGCAGTCGAGGCCAATAAATCGCTCGAAAAAATGCCAGATATAATGGCATCTCTACTTGATGCAGGGGTGCGCCGCGGTGATGTGCTGGTGGTGATTGGTGGCGGTATTGTTCAGGACATCGCCTGCTTTGTCGCGTCGACATTGTTTCGGGGGTTGGATTGGGTGTTCATCCCAACGACGTTGTTGGCGCAGACGGACTCTTGCATTGGTTCCAAAAGTTCAATCAATATGCTTGGCCATAAAAACATTGTTGGTACCTTTAATCCGCCAAACGAAGTCCATGTTTGTAAATCGTTTCTGAGCACACTCACCGATGTTGAAATCAAGTCTGGCATTGGAGAGATGCTGAAGGTTCACATGGTAGACCAACTGTCATCATTGTCACAAATCGTTGATAATTATGATAATCTATTGGCTGAACCTGATGTGTTGATGGCTTTTCTATACCGCTCTCTGGAAATTAAAAAGCGCTTTATCGAGATTGATGAATTCGATAAAGATGTTCGTAACTTATTGAATTATGGTCACAGTTTTGGCCATGCTATCGAAGGCGCCACTGACTTTAAGGTGCCTCATGGTATTGCTGTTACCATGGGCATGGATATAGCAAATTATGTGTCTGCGGAGCTGGATATTGGTACTGTCACACCGTTTGATATCAGTCATTCGACATTCCAGAAAAATTATGATGGGTATGAAAGTGAGCCAATTCCGATGGCGGGATTTCGGGCCTCGCTGGAAAAAGACAAAAAGAACATTGGCAATATGCTGACACTTATTCTGCCGAACAAGGATGATGAACTGGAAAAGGTCCGGGTCGAGAAGACTGATAAATTCTGGAGCTTGTGTGAGCTGTTTTTCACCGAGGTGCGGATCGGATGACTCGCGTCGCTGTAACTTCGAAATCCTTTTCAAGGGATGATTTTCTGCGGGCAGCGATATTGCGCCTCTATCCAGACACAAAATTCAATGATGAGCAGTTGAGGTTTGACGATGCTGGTTTGATTGAGTTTCTTGACGGAATAGAACGTGTGATCATTGGTCTTGAATCGATCACCGAAAATGTTTTGTCGGCCCTTCCTTCGCTGAAGGTAATATCAAAATATGGGGTTGGAATTGATGCACTCGACCTTGATGCGATGGCTTTACACGGCGTTAACCTCGGTTGGACCCCTGGTGTCAATAAACGTTCAGTAACTGAACTTGTGGTGGCGCAATCGATTGCTGTTCTGCGTGATCTCTATCAATCTAATATTGATGTCAAAACTGGTAATTGGCGAGTGCGCAAGAGCCACCAATTGTCGTCACGAGTGTTTGGTATCGTTGGCCTTGGTCATGTTGGGCAGGATTTAACAAATTTGCTAGCGCCGTTCGGGTGCAGGATCGTGGCGCATGATATTGTCGATATGAGTGAGTTTGCTATCGCCAATGATGTCACGATGATGCCGCTCGATGAACTGTTACAAACCGCAGATATCGTGTCAATTCACACCCCTTTGGACAGTTCAACAAGGCATTTGATCAACCAACAGAAGATAGGCTTGATGCGGTCTGATGCGTTGCTGATCAATTATGCACGGGGCGGTATTGTCGACCAAAAAGCGCTGGTAAAAGCGCTGGATAATGGCGCCATAGGTGCGGCTATCCTTGACGTTTTTGATGAAGAGCCGCCGCGTGACCCAGACCTTCTGGCTCATCCAAAACTATTTGCATCCGGCCATATCGGGGGGTCTTCATTCGAGGCTATCCGTGCGATGGGGCTTGCTGCCATTGATGGACTTGAAAGTCATTCTCAGCCGCAAGGCGTTTCCGCCACAATTAAGGCAAGGTGATCTGATGAAAATATTTGTGACGGGGGCGGAGGGTTTTATCGGCTCGCATGTTACCGAAGCTTTGGTCAAAGCCGGGCATGAAGTGCTGGCACTCGCCCAATATAATAGTTTTGATCAGCGCGGATGGCTGCCACATATTGACGTTAGTGTTGTGGGTGAGTTTGAAACCATTCTTGGCGATGTTCGTGATGGCCACCAAATGGATATGCTTGCGAAGGGGTGTGACGCGATCATTCACCTCGCCGCTCTTATTGCTATTCCCTATTCCTATGTGGCGCCAGGATCCTATATCGACACCAATGTCACTGGCACGCTGAATATCCTTAACGCTGCACGTCGGCATGACATTGATCGTGTGGTCCATACTTCGACTAGCGAGGTCTATGGGTCGGCGCAATTCGTACCAATTACCGAGGAGCATCCGTTGGTAGGGCAGAGCCCTTATTCGGCCAGTAAAATTGGTGCCGACCAGCTAGCCTATTCTTTCTTTGCGTCATTTGGCACACCGGTTGTCACCATTCGGCCGTTTAACACCTATGGCCCGCGGCAATCGATGCGGGCAGTTATTCCAACAATTGTTGAGCAACTTGCACGTGGAACTGACGAGATAAAACTGGGTGAATTGACACCAACTCGTGATTTCAATTTTGTTACAGATACCGCCGCCGGTTTTCTAGCGGCGCTGACTAGTGACAAATCTATCGGCGAGGTGATTAATCTGGGCAGTGGCTTTGAAGTGTCCATCGGCGAAGTGGCGGAAATGGCAATTGAAGCATTTGGTTCTGATGCCATCGTAGTCAACGATTCTCAGCGCAAACGTCCACGCAATAGCGAGGTGCAACGGCTGTGGGCGTCGAATGAAAAGGCCAAACGATTGTTGGATTGGGCACCTGAATTTGGTGGTCGAAAAGGCTTTGCCGCTGGCCTAACCAAAACCATCGAATGGTTTGCCGAACCCGCCAATCTCGCCTATTACAAATCCCAAGGGTATGTCACATGAGGCATGGACAGAAGATTGCCAGCTAATGAGTAAAGAGATGATGAACGCCGTCGTTGATTCGGTTCATTCGATGCTTGGCTTTGTAGTTGGAGCAGGGCCAGCGCCTTTACATGAGCCGTTTCTGCATGCGGCTGATCGCGACAATGTGGCAGCAGTTGTGCAAGGTGGCTTTGTCTCGTCAATCGGTATTGCGATTGCCGACTTCGAAACAGAGCTTGCGACTTTCACCGGGGCAAAACATGCGGTGGCGTTGGTTAACGGCACCGCCGCGTTGCATCTTGCGCTGCATTGCACCGGGGTTGAGCCTGGTGATGAAGTGTTGGTGCCAGCACTGACGTTCGCCGCCACTGCGCACGCTGTCTTAATGGCGCATGCAGAACCACATTTTGTTGATAGCTGCCCCAATACCCTTGGCATCGACGTAGCTGCATTGCGGGATTATCTGCACCAAAAGGCAAAAATCAAAGATGGCAACTGTTACAACCGTGATACCGGAAGGCGTATTAAGGCAATAATGCCTGTTCATATATTTGGTCATATTGGTGATATTGAAGGATTGTTGGAATTGGCCTCAGACTATCATCTTGATGTAATTGAGGATGCCGCAGAGGCACTGGGAAGCAGCAAGAACGGCATACATGCCGGGCTGTTTGGCAAGGCGGGCGCCATTAGTTTTAATGGCAACAAGATTATTACCACTGGCGGTGGTGGGGCTGTGGTAACCAATGATGATGCACTGGCGAGGCGACTGCGCCATGTAGCGACGACTGCAAAACACACTCATCCTTACCGATATTTCCATGATGAGACTGGATTCAATTACCGTATGCCTGCGCTTAACGCGGCCCTTGGTAATAGCCAGCTGGAGCAGTTACCCAGATTCCTTGAAATCAAAAAGGACCTTGCTGAACGGTATCGCGATGCCTGTCAAAATGCCGATGGTTTTTCCTTTTTAAATGCTCCAGAAGGGTCGAACTCAAATAACTGGCTCAACGCTATTTGGCTGAGTAATGGATCACTTGAACTGCGCGATCACATTCTTGAACAAGTCAATGCACTTGGTTATGGCTGCCGGCCAATTTGGGATTTGCTGACAGGCCTACCGCATTTGAAAAGGTATCAATCGATGTCACTATTCAATGCGCCACGGATCGCACAATCGGTGATAAATGTGCCCAGCGGTGTTGCGGTGATGATTGGTTTCCAAGGTGAGTGATTTGATAGAACGTAAACATGTAACGGTCATTGCTGAGGCGGGGGTGAACCATAATGGCGATCTTGCGATGGCTAAGGAGCTTGCATGCGTAGCGGCGGAGGCAGGCGCCGACTATGTTAAATATCAGACGTTTATTCCAGAACTGGTGGCGAGCCAAGCCGCGCCAAAAGCAGCTTATCAGGAAAGTGAAACGGCCAGTGATGAAACCCAACTCGATATGATCAAAAAGTTGGCTTTGACATTCGATGAATTCCGTTCGCTAAAGGCATATTGCGATACAATTGGTATCCAATTTCTTTCCACAGCCTTTGATATGCAGAGCCTCACTTTTCTGCATGATCTTGGTATGGACATGTTTAAGGTGCCGTCGGGTGAGATTACTAACTTACCATATTTACGCGCAATTGGCAGTTATGGTTTGCCGGTGGTGCTATCAACTGGGATGGCTGATTTGGGTGAGGTTGAGGTTGCTTTAGATGTTCTTGTGCAAGCTGGGACAGCGCGTTCTGCGGTTACAGTCCTTCATTGCACAAGCCAATATCCAACGCCCTATAATGAGGTAAATTTGCGAGCTATGCTTAAAATGGGATCTGAATTAGGTGTGAGTGTCGGTTATTCAGATCATACATTGGGCAATGAGGTATCACTTGTCGCGGTGGGTTTGGGCGCCAGCGTTATTGAAAAGCATTTCACGTTAGACACCACGCTTGACGGCCCAGATCATGCCGCGAGCGTTACCCCGGATGGCCTGTCGGCCTTAATTTCTGGTATTAGGGCGATTGAGGTGGCCATGGGCGACGGCGTAAAGGTGCCGGTGGAACGTGAAATTACCATGCGGACTGTGGCCCGGCGATCGATAGTGGCGGCGCGTGATATTGCCCAAGGTGAGATATTCACCGCCGATGCGTTATTAATGAAACGCCCAGGTGATGGTATATCCCCGATGCAACTGGATCAGGTGTTAGGGCACAAGGCCCCACGTGATTTTCAGGTTGATGAAAACCGAGATGGCGTTATGGATTATAGTTTTTCAAACCCTAATTTTTCGTTTGTTCAAT
>ENA-OUOG01005542-OUOG01005542.1-marine-metagenome-genome-assembly--contig:-NODE-5542-length-10151-cov-5.205182_pt1 | contig 10151 bp, 5 predicted proteins | sample MGYA00248635_ERZ508505 | MGnify/ENA primary metagenome ERZ508505 (study PRJEB26176, sample SAMN06267871) | marine metagenome | isolation source: Saanich Inlet, British Columbia, Canada | place: Pacific...
TGTACAAGGACAAACCCGGATTCTGGAGCAGCAGGATTGCGATAAACACCGCGGTGTTCTCCGTAGTCTACCCTCTGTCGTTGCTGGAGAACCTCTCGCAACTCGCCGCGGCGTCGTCGGGGGCGTTTGCCGTCATGCTCGGCGTCGCCGGCGTGCTGGTCACGCGATTCGCGAAGGCGGGTTTCCCAGTCGCCGACGACGTCGTTGTTTTGGGATCGAACCCGCGCGCGATCGCGCTCGCGCTGCCCGTCGGGGCCCTGGCGTTCACGTGCCACTTCAACGTCGTCGAGATATCGCGCGAGCTCAGGGAAGCGAAAGCCGAACGTCCCGGAACGGTCGACCACGCGGGATCCGCGAACGAGCGAGAACTCGCGCGGGACGAGGATGGCGAGACGTCGTCCTTTGGCGTTTTCGGCGCCGCGACGCGTTTTCGTCCGACTAAGCGCGAAGACGACGAGCGCGTGATTCGGATCGTCGTGTGGTTCGCGGCGTTTCCGTTTTACGTCCTGTTCGCGACCGTGGGGTACTTGGGGTTCGGTCGTGGCGTCTCCGGGGACGTGCTCACGGAGTGGATCGGCGACGGCGAGATGGCGGCGGCGCAGATCGCCGTCGCCGCCGTCAACGTGCTCAAGTATCCGCTCATGGGATTCGCGCTGCGGGGCATCGTCGTCGCCGCGGCGGACGACGCGTACGCGCGATTGTTTTTCGCCGGACGAGACTCGACCGAGACGACCGCGGGCGACGCGCTCGGCGCGAGCCTCCTCGACGAAGAAGGCGAGGACGAAGAAGAGGAGCCTCTCGTCGGTGAAGGCTCGGCGTCCGCCGCGAACGACGCGGGAACGACGGCGCGACGAAATTCTCGCGAGACGGAAAAAAAAGGCGCGCCGCGGTTCGTTCGCGCCGCGGCGCTGTGCGTTCTGCACGCGTCCATCGCGCTGTGCGCGGTTGTTCTGCGGAGACTCGCGCTCGTGCTCGACCTCATCGGAGCGACGTGCGGCGTGACCGTGGCGTTCATCGTCCCGGGGTGGGTGCTGTGGTCCTCGCTCGAAAAAAAAAATAGCCGAGGCGGCGCGGAGGGCGGCGGCGAAAAAAAGTCGGCGAGGCTCGGGTCGCGAGTTTTGGCGGCGACGCTCGTCGCCGCGGGCGTCGCGACGAGCGCGTGCGGCGTCGCCGCCGTCGTGGCGGAGATGGTCTGACCGCGTGACCTACGATAGTCACTTAGAAAAAACGTACTAGCCGTCACCGCTTTCGCGTCACTCCGGTTTCTGCCCGAACTTAGAAAATGTCGTCCACATTGGTGTCGTCGATTCCGTCTTTTCATGACTGATCGCGCGTCGATGTTATCGATAAGCGAGTCCTTTTATGAGCATTTAGTCTGAAATTATAAGCAAGTCACTCCTGCGGGTAGCGTGCGTATCCGCCTCTCGCAATGCCACGTGATTGGCGGAGGTGTCTCGTTTCTGGAGAGCCGGACGGGGCATCGCGCGCGCGCCACAGCGCCCGTCGCGAACGACAACGCGCACGTGCTTCGTGTGCGCCGTCGCGCTCGACTCGCGAACACCGCGCGAACGCGACGTTCCCGCCGTCCGACGCGACCCGACGCTTCGACGCGCGTCCGCGACCGCGCGACGCTCCAGGCCTCTAGAGCGCCTCTTCGAGACCTCCGCGTTTGTCACGCCCACGTCAGCCGCGCGCCATGACGACGACCGCCTCCACGCGCGCGTTCGCGCCCAAGGCGAGCGTCTCGCCGCGCGGACGCGCGCGGCGTGCCTCGCCCGCGTGCGCGGCGGCGCGCGGCGAGCGCGACGCCTCCTCCGCGGGGCGCGTCGCGCTGGACGTCGCCCGTGGCGGCCGCGCGTGCTCTTCCGCGTCGCGTTCCCGCGATGCCTCGGAGGCCGGCCCCGCGGGCCCCTCCTCGCCGCACGGCGCGCTGTTCGCGGCGTGCGCGGCGCTCGCGGTGGTGTCTTCCCTCGGCGACGCGCCCGCCGCGCTCGCGTCGGAGCGCCGCTCCGGCGACGCGGAGCGCACGTCCCTCGCGTCTGAGGCGCGGAAGGATTTTCTCAAGATTGAGGCTGAGCTGAACCGGGACCTTCGCGTGATTTCGCGCGAGATCGAGATCGACAAGGAGCTCCTCGAGCGGGACGTAGAGCGCGTGCCCGTGACGGTGGAGCAGTTCCTGGCGAAGGAGCCTCCCCTTTTGGTGGGCATGCTCGCGATCGCCGTCGTCAACGGCTTCGTCGGCTTGACGTGGGCGCTGTTTTTCCGCGAAACCGAAGCCGGGCCCGGGGGCGAGCTGGGGAAGGGCGTCGCGAAGCTCAGAGGCGAGATCGTCAAGGGCATCTTCAAGTTCTTCGGGAGCGTCATGGGGAGCTACACCGCGCGAAGCAACCGGAGCCGGTGAATGGAAGGAGGGTCGTTTGGTGCAGAGAGCGACGAGTCTTTTAGCGGCGCGGCGCCGACGCGATGATGATGATGATTATGATTTTGACGTTAAAAAGTGACGTTCAGGCGACGCGCGACGTTCGGACCGAACGCGAAGGAAGATGCCTTCGCGTTCTACGCGACACGTACGGTACGTACCACGACGCTCTCTCTCGTGTCGTTCTCGGATTACTCGGGTTCGTCGGGGACCGTGAGTTTGTTTTTTTCTTAGACTCGACGTCACTCGAGCGTACCGTCGAGCGTCCCCGCGCGCGACCGCGACGCGACGGTGGTTCGCGCGAAGAAAAACCGTTCGCGCTTTTGTAATTCTTTTTCGCGCGTCATCCGCTCCGCCTCGGTTGGAGATACCGCGGGAGCGTCGGAAGCGTCGCGCCGACTCGTTCCCGCGGTATCTTCGTCGTCGTCGTCGTCGTTTGGAAAAGACGGCGAAACGTCGTTCGAGACGTGTGAGTGATTAGTCTCGTCCTCGGCGTCGGCGAGTTTCTTCGCGCTCGCCGCCGAAACGGGGACCGCTTTTTCGGGCTCGACGCACACCACGCACAGGACGACACAGGGCGCGTCGGGACCGACGGAGCTCTCCCCGCCGGAGCTCGAACCCGGGACCGAAAGACACGTAGGCGCCTCTGATTCCGCCACGACAAACGCAGGCGCGTCGATCTCCGTGTCTGTCAGCGCTTCATCGTGCGCTTGTTCCGTATCTTCTTCCGCCGCCGCCGCTTCTTCGTCTTCGAGCGGGGGCTCCGTTTGCGGCGGCGGCGAGCCTTCCGCATCCCCCGGGACGCGCGCGAATTGCGGAAGCCGAGGCATGCCCTCGTCGCACACGGAGTCGCACGCGGTGTTCATCGAGACCGTCTTCGTTTGACTCGGCGGTTCCGGCCTGAAAAGCTTCGCCTCCAGTGTTCGAACCTCGAGCGTTTTACGTCGCGCGTTTTTGCGTTCAAAGACGAGCTCGTCGCGCGCCGCCCTCGTCGCCGCCGCCGCCGACGCGAGCTCGTCTTTGAACGCTCGCGCCGCGTCGCGGTGCTTTTTCCGATCCGCGCTCCTCGCGCGTCGCAACGTCTCGTTCGCTCTTCGTAAGTCTGCCATCTCGTCTTCGCACTTCGCCAACTTAACAGACGTCGCCTGTCTCTCTCTGTCGAGTCGCTCTACGATCGTCGCAGCGTCTTTTTCGACGTCGTCGCCTCGGCTGGAAAAGAGTCTTCGCGTCGCCGCCTCCAGACGCGAGACTTTCGCTTTCGCTTCGAACGACGCGTTCCGGTACGCGTCCGCGGCTTTCTCCGCCAGCACCAGTTGAGCTTTGTACCTCTTCGCGAGGCTCCTCGTCGCCTTGGCATCCTCGTGCAGACGGCGCATATGCGGGTCGCGCTCGAGCGCGACCTGGGAAAGCGACCCGCCGAACCCGCCGGAAAAGGCGTCGCCCTTGTCGCTCCTTTTGGGAAGCGTGTGTCGTGTCTTTAAGGAACGGGAGGAAACGCCTCTTCGGGAAGGGGGACGGGCGGAGTTGTAGACGTTCGCGGTGCGGCTCACCGACTGGGCGAACGAGACGTTGAAGTCCTTCGGGGGCTTTCGCTCCTGAGGCGCGTCGTCTTCCTCCAGCGACGCGGCGTCCTCGGAGGACAGCGCGTCGCACACGCGTACTTCCGCGACGGAGGGCATCTCGTCTCGATCCTCCGCTTTTGGCGACGGCGTCGGAGCTCGCGATGCCGCCGAGGGGCAGATGCGGAACCACGAAATGTTTCCGTCTGGGGGTGCCGCGGACGCCGCGCGCCGCTCGGAGGGGGGTGTCGCGGGTGCGATGGCGGCGGGAGCGCGCGCGCCTCGCGGAGATCCGGAGCGCGACGCGCGCCGCGATCTGTGAAAGACGTTTCGTCGCGAGGAACCAAAAAAAGAAAACGCTCGTTTCTGGGACGCATCCGTCGCGACGAGGTTTCGGACGCTGTTTCCGGTCCGTTGCGACGAGAGCGCCAATTGCCGACGCCTCGCGGCTATCACACGGCGACGCGCGCGCCTGACGGTCGCGCGACCGCGGAGAGGCGCGTCGAGGACGCTCCAGGCGGGTCTGCGGCGGCGCGGTCCGGAGATCCCCCCGGACCCGTTCCAGGCGAGCCGTTCGCGCTCGAGGAAAAGCGCGCGTCGCGCGGACATCTGCGGGCTCGATCCTCGTCGTGCCGAGTCGACTCTTCGCGATGCCGAAGACGGCACAGAGCGACGGCGGTGAGCGCACAGACCCAGACGCGGAAGCCTGGCGGACGCTCTGCGCCGCTCGTCGAGACGCGCACGTCCCCGCGCCGCGCGATGGGCTCGCGCGCGTCTCCGAACCCCGAGCGTTCCGCGTGCGCGTCTCGGGCGCCAAACGTTTCGTGTTCGGCACGGAGTGCGGCGCCGTCGCGGCGCGCGGAAACGCGCTCGGCGCACGCGTGACGTGCTCGTTCTACGACGAGAGCACGGGACGTTTCTTCGGCACCACCACTTCAGGCGGCGTCGCGCCCGTCGCGAACACCGCGGCGCTGTCAGAGAAAAAGAAGGCGACCGACGAGGACGACGACGAGGGGTCTCCGCGCGTCGACGAATGCGCCGTCGGCGACGTGGACTGCTCCCTCGACGCGTTTTTCGTCACAGACGTCGCCGATAAACGGAGACTCGCCGTGTTCGAGATCGTGCTGGTGGAAACGCACCCGAGCACGGGTCTGGTGCTCCGGGAGACGGCGGGGGGGTGGGCGGCCACGCCGGTGGACGCGGGGGAAGGCTTTCGAGAGGCTTCCGAGGGCGACGGCGAAGGATTAAAGGAAAAAGCTTTTTCGGAAGTTCCCGTGCGTCGCGGGTCGGTCCGGTACCTGGCGTGGGGCGCTCCGCGGACGGGCAAGCACCCCCCCGAGGCGCTCGGCGAGTGCGCGCTCTCGGTGACCGTCGAGCGGTGTCCCGCGAGCGCGGCGTTCATCTCGCGGTTCGTGGAGAAGGACGCGCTCGTTTTCTCCGACGCCGCCGTCCCCGGCGTCACGGGCACGCTCGCGGGGCGCGAAGAAGAAGCGCGCTTCGCGCCGCGTCCCGCGCGTTCCGTTCATCTGCGCCGCGCGCGACTCGCGATACCCAGCGCGATGGCGCGCGTGCTGGCGGCGTCGCTCGGGGACGACTGGCCGTCCGCGACGCCGAAGCGGCTGAGACTCCGCGTCGCCGCGCATAACGGCCACCGCTTCGTCGGCGACGACGTCGTCTCGGACGCGTTCGCGTTTGACGGCGACGCGCGCGACGCGTTGGTCTTAACGTCGGACGTGATCGTGCCGGAGGTCCCCCGCGACGCGCTGTGCGCGCTCGTGGTGGACGTGGTGTACGTCGGTATCGAGGGTGGGGCTTACCGAAGCTTGGGCTGGACGGCGGTGGCGCCGTTCGCGCGCGGGGGTGATGACCAAAACCAGAAAAATTCGTCCGACGCGTCGGACGCGTCGGACGACCGCGGCGCACTCGCGTTGTCTCTCGGCCGCGCGCCGGGCCCGCGGGAGCCGAGCTCGGACTGGCGCGACGTCGTCGACGCGCCGCCCACCGCGTGGACCGCCGCCGCGCGCGTCACGGCGGCCGCGGCGGCCGCCGGGACGGACAGGGAGACGTTCGCGCTCGAGGTGCACCTGTCGGCCGCCGCCGCCGCGCGAGAGACTCCGCCGGAGCCGGCGCCGACGGAGAAGGCCGAGACACCGGAGACGCCGACTCCCGCGCCCGCGCCGGGACCGGAGCCCGCACCGGGACCGGAGCCCGAGCCCGAACCCGCCGTGACAGCCTCCGCGGCGGGTTCGCCTCCGCCCGCCCCAGAGGTTTCGGAGGCTTCTGAGCCTCCCGAGCCTTCCGATTCCCGGCCGGTCCCGGAGCCGGCGGTCCCCGCGGTCCCGCTTCCGATGCCCGAGTCCCCGCCCCCTCCCCCGCTCGCGTCGCTCGCGTCGCGGATGGAGGCGCAGATGGCGCAGATGCAGGCGATGGAGGCGCGGCTCGAGCGCGCGGCGACGCCCGCGAAGAGCCCGAGACCCGCGGAGCAGGAGCCGTCGGACCCGTCGGACGAGGAACGAACCAAAACGGGCGCGCGGACGGAGACGGGACACGAAACAGAGACGAACGTTAACCCTTCCGGGATCGGGAGCCAGATGCACTCACCGTCTATCTCCACATCGGCGAGCCCCGCGGCGTTACCTCGCCACGCCGCGCGCGTTTTGTTCGGGGAGGAGCAGATTCTCGAGGACTCGAGACTCGGATTCTCGCCGGAGAAGGGAAAAGAAGAGTCGCGGGGAGAAACCGTGGGCGCGGAGGAACGAAACGAAAACGGCGCCGAGGTGAAGGCTTCGCGAGAGGCTTCGTTTGACGCTTCCGTGGGCGGTTTCTCGCGCGCCACGCGCGCCAGGCTGCACGCCGCCGGCGCGGACGCCGCGCTTCCCCCCGACGTGCGCCTCGCGTTGCGCGCTTCCTCCGGAGGCGCGCCGACGCCTCGTCGCGCTCCGACGAGTTTAAGGCTGGACGCCCTCGCCGAGCTGCAGGACTCGCGCGACGTCAACGACGTGGTCGTGCAGTTCCTGGCGTACAGGTCGTTCGATGTCGAAACGGTGTTTAAAAAATCGGGACCCGACGGGCCGGGTTTCGAGAACAGTCGCGACAGTGGCGGCGGCGTAAGAGGTTCCGTCGGGCGCATGACGGATGGCCGCGTCGACGTCGACGCCGCGAAAGCCACCGACGCGCCGCGTTCGCTTCGCTCCGTCCGGTTCACGTTTGACTTTTTCGATTTCCCGACGGTCACCAGCCGCGCGTGCGGCCTGACCGAGGCGACGCGACCGGGCGAGCCGAGGCTGATCGTGCCCGCCGCGCGCGGCCGGCGGTTCGCGGGGTCCGCCTCCGCCTCCGCCACAGGACCGGATTTGTCCTCGGGCCAGCCCCAGCGCGCGGGCGAGGCTTGGTTCCAGTTCACGGTGGACGGGGGCGTCGGCCACGGCTCGGGCGACGCCGTCGCCGACTCCGCGGAGAGCGTCGACGCGCGCCGCGCCTCGTTCGCGCGGTACCTCGCGGAGGGTCCCCCGGTCTCGGTGGACGTCTGGGACGCCGAGTCGCTCATGCAGGTGGGTACGTGCGAGTTGGACGTCTCGCCGCTTCTGCGCGGCGGCCGCGACGCGACGGACGCGCTGGTGGAGGCCATCGTGGTCGACCACCGTCAAACGTCGCTCGCCGAAAAGACCGATTCCGCGACGGATCCGCGTCGCACAAACGAAGACCCGCGAAGAGCGCAGATCGGTGCGCTTTTGGTGCGGCTGATCAACGTCGGGAGACGCGGTCGCGGCGGCGATTCCGGGGACGCGGGTCCCGCGACGGCGACGGACAAGCTTTTAGTCGCGAGGAAGAGGAACGAAAAAAGCGCACCGATTCGCGCCGCGCCGGATTTCCCCTCGGGCGACCTCGCGGCGTCGTTGCGCGCGGGCGCCGACCCGGCGTCTCGGCGCCGACCCGACGGCTCGACCGGATCCGGATCCGGATCCGGATCGACAGCACGGCGCGACGGGTCGAGCGACGCCGGGGCGAAAGCGTCGCCGGCTAAGGCTGGTTTTCGCGAACGAAAAAACGAAAGCGGCGACGAGACCTCCGCTTCCCTCATCCTCCGCGCGGAAAAAGCGCGCGACGCGCTCGAGGCGCAGGAGACGCGGAAACTAGCGCGCGAAGCGCGCTTGCGCGAGATTCGCGGCGAAGGCGCGGACGCCTTTGCGCGCGGCGACGCTTCCCGACCCTCACCCTCGCGGGACCCTAAACTCGAAGCCTCCGCGCGGCTCGCGGTTCGAGCCAAGCTCCTGGAGTCGGTGGAGGCTGCTCGGCGGCGCGCGAAACGCGAGGCTGTGCTGCGGAAACTGCGCGAGACGTCCGAGTTCAAAAAAACGGTGCGGCCGCGTTTCGGCGAGCTGTGTTTCTTCGAGCACCCGTTCCGCAACGGCTCGGCGAGCGAGGGGGTGTTCGAGATTCGGTGCGACGACCCGGACATCGTCCTGGTGACCTCCTCCGCGGAACGCGCGAGGTTGCGAACGCTCGCGTCTGTTACGGACGCGACGTACGACGAGGAGGTCGTACGACGAAACAAACATTTAGATGTTCGGTCGAACGCGTTCATCGACCTGGAGGATGACGCGTTCGACGGGAACCGATTGTTCCTCGCCGCCGGCGAATCGGCGCGCCTCGCGTTTACGTTTCAGAGTTTCGAGAGGTACGACCTCCGAGGCTCCGGCTCTTCCGACGACAGCCCGCACCTGCGACCTCGGACAACGGTGATCCACTTCGTGGACACGAACGAGGGCGTTTCCACGCACGCGCTCGTGGTGGACGTTCGGCCGCGCGCCGTTTCGACGGCGCGGACGTTTCGGTTCCACGCGAACGAGAACGATTTCTGGAAAACCGAAATCCCGGTTCCGGTTCCGGTGGGCGCTTTCGGTGCGTTTTCCGGGCGCTTTTCTTTCGCCGCGCGCGCGAGCGACCCCTCGGTCGCCGCGACGATTTTAGACCTGCGCGACCGCGACGGTAAGATCGACGAGAGGGAGACGGACGGCAGGACTAATAACCGCGAAACCGCGCAGCGTGTCGCGTTCGTGTCGCTCCGCGCGAAGTGCGGCGCCGCCGCCGAGCCGAACGACGTCTTCAAGACGTTTTTCGTCAACGTCTACGGCGACGAGCTCCTCGCGACGCTCCTCTTCACGTGGCGCGTGACGCTTCGCGTCGCGCCCAAGGTGGACGTCGCGGCGACCGTCGGGCAGACCACGCGCGCGTCCGTCGCCGTCAAGGGAATCGCCGGTCGGCGCGTCACCGCGTACACGTCGCGACCCGGCGAGCTTCGAGCGTTTTTGGCTCCGTCCGCGAAAAAAAACGGTCTCGACGACGCGGAGCTTTTGGAGCTGACCCTGGCGTTCAAGCCGCGGAGCGTCGGCCGGTCGTTGGACGTCGTGCACCTCATCGACGACTCGACCGGCGCGCTCGCGCACGTGCGGCTGGTGGCCACGGACGCGCGCGCGCCGATTCCGAGCCGCGTCTTCGACGCGAGAGTCGCGAACGGCGCGGAGACGCACAAAAAAATTTCCTACTCCAACCCCTACGCCACGCGACGCGCGTTCGTGCTCCGGAGCACGCACCCCGATCTGTTGCGGTTCCGGCCGGAGATCTTAGAGTTGGCGCCCGCGGGCGACAAGGGCGCGACGCGCTTCTTCGGCATGACCTTCGATTCATCCGAGGCGTGGACGAGGAGGCGTGGAGACGGGACGGAGGCGCCGACGGAGGTGACGGTGTTCATCAACGACGAGCACGACGCCACGGAGGAGTGCTTCCGCGTGCGAGTGTTCGCCGCGGAGGAGGTGGGATAACCTGTGTAACTGACTTTCGAAAGTAGTGACTAGCTAGCTAGTATCTATGCTAACCTGTGCGCGCGGCCTTGCAGGCGGCGCAGATGTACTTTCGCTTGCCATGCGGGCAGGGGTTGCAGGCCACGCAGTTGCGTTTCAGCTTGCCATGCGGGCAGGGGTTGCAGGCCAAGCAGTTGTCTTTCCGCTTGCCATGCGGGCAGGGGCTGCAGTCCACGCAGCTGCCTTTCCGCTTGCCATGCGGGCAGCCCTTGCAGGCCGCGCAGTTGCGTTTCAGCTTGCCATGCGGGCAGGGGCTGCAGGCCGCGCAGTGGTGTTTCACCTTGCCATGCGGGCAGCCACTGCAGTCCACGC
>ENA-OUOG01005543-OUOG01005543.1-marine-metagenome-genome-assembly--contig:-NODE-5543-length-10148-cov-3.486148_pt1 | contig 10148 bp, 8 predicted proteins | sample MGYA00248635_ERZ508505 | MGnify/ENA primary metagenome ERZ508505 (study PRJEB26176, sample SAMN06267871) | marine metagenome | isolation source: Saanich Inlet, British Columbia, Canada | place: Pacific...
TGAAGGGGATTTGAAAGTCCCCCTCTTTCACCGTCACGCGCGCGGACTTGTCATGACAGAACAAGGCGAAACGCTTTATTCTACTGCGCACGATGTGCTTCTAAAACTGGATGCGGTGCAAGCCAAACTGGTTGATTCACAGGAAAAACCTGAAGGCAAACTTAAAGTTACAACGACGGTTGGCCTTGGAACGGGTTGGCTAACAACCCGAATCCACGAGTTTCTGGAACTATACCCAGATGTGCAACTGGAACTCATTTTGAGGGATGAGGAAGTCGATCTGATCACGCGTGAGGCCGATTGTGCAATCCGGCTACACCAACCCAAGAACCCTGATCTGATCCAGCGACGCCTGTTCACCGTGCACCTTCATGTTTATGCGTCACCAAGCTACATCAAGCGCTATGGCCAACCGGAAAAACTGGACGACCTCGAGAACCATCGGATCATTTCGTATGGTGACAATGCCCCGAACTATCTGATCGGCGTAAACTGGCTCCTGACTGCGGGAATGGAAGGCGGTAAAAAGCGCGATGCTGCTTTCCAGGTCAACAACCTGCGGGCGTTAAGACGGGTCTGCGAAGAAGGGTCCGGCATTGCAGTGTTGCCAGACTATATCGTGGAAGACAGACACGCATTGGTTCAGATGTTCCCGGAGATCGAAGTGCCGGAGTTTGACACCTATTTCTGTTATCCGGGAGAACTGCGCAACAATGCAAGGCTTGGTGTGTTTCGGGATTTTCTCCTGTCAAAAGCAAGACACTGGAAATATTAAGCGATGCGGTTGATCTCCTTTGAAGAAGCAGATCCACTCCTGGAGTGGTCGCAAATAGCAGATGCCATGCACCAAGGGCATTCATTGCCCAAAGCCGAGATTGGCGACTTGCTTTTGCAATCCGCCCCCAACGCCCTTTTGACAAGAGGCGCATGGATTGACGGGCTGGGCATGGCGATCAAATCCATGAGCGTGTTCCCGGAAAACACGGAACGCGATCCGGCAATTCCCTCAATTCAGGGTGGCGTACTTCTGTTTGAGGGAAAAACTGGCGGGCTTAAAGCGGTCATCGATGGCATCCTCATCACAAAATGGAAAACCGCAGGAGATTCCATTCTTGGCGCAAGATTGCTTGCAAAGCCGGAGCCCAAAACGCATGTGATGGTCGGTGCAGGCACTGTCGCCGCCTCCATCATTGAAGCCTATCATGCCGAATTTCCATCCATCGAGCGCTTTGTCATTTACAACAGAACCGAAGAACGGGCCAAAGTGTTGGCGGAAACCCTGAGCAAGAAAATTCCCGGTATCGAAACAACCCGTAACTTGGCTGACGCCTGCAAAAGGGCGGACATTCTCACCAGCGCCACCATGACAACAGAACCAATTCTTTCAGGAGAATGGTTCAAGCCTGGAACACATGTCGATCTAATTGGAGCCTACAAGCCCAATATGCGAGAAGCGAAAGACGATCTCCTGCTGAAATCATCCATTTTTGTCGATTCGAGGGATACAACCTTCGGACATATTGGAGAAATCGAGATCCCGCTAAAGGCCGGAACGATTTGCCGGGAGGATGTTTTGGGAGATTTGTATGATTTGTGTGCAAAATCAGTTGGCAGAACGTCTGAAAATGAAATTACGCTCTTTAAAAACGGCGGCGGCGCACACCTGGATTTGATGACTGGTATACATGTTTTTGACAAATGTGACAAATCTGTGTGATATTTTTACAACACAACACGCCTATACCCAGAAAAATTAGTCTTTTACAAGTGAAATAACAGCAAATGCGCCGCAGTTGATTGTCAAATTTTCCTTGCGCCTTGAATATAAATACAGGTTGGGTGATTCGATTGTTTTTTCTCTCCTCCCGGCAAGCGAGGATCCTGGCTGTTACCCTTGAAGGTCGAGTGGTTGGTACCTTCAAAATTTTTGGCCGGGCTACGTGCCCGGCTCTTTTTTGGATTAAAGCAGAGTTTTACCGGAACAAGATTTCATCTTGAAGATCTGTGTACAATTCTGCCACTTGCTCCCCATAACCATTAAAAATCACGGATGGAATACGCTCACCGGTTTCCAGATCACGTTCGGTGGCTTGGCTCCAACGCGGGTGCGGGACATCAGGATTTACATTCGCCCAAAAACCATACTCTTTCGCAGCAAGTTCTTCCCAAAAACTGACAGGCCGCTGCTTGGTGAAACTGATTTTTTTGATCGATTTGATGGATTTGAAACCATACTTCCAGGGAAGTGCCAATCGGAGCGGAGCCCCCATTTGCTTGGGAACCGGTTTGCCATAGGCACCTGTGACCATGAACGTCATTTCGTTCATGGCTTCCTGCATGGTGATTGCTTCCACATACGGCCAAGGATACCAGAACTGTTTTTGCCCGGGGGCAATTGCATCATCCTGGAAGGTTTCAAACCGGACATATTTTGCATCAGAAGTCGGCTTCGCGAGCTTTATCAGTTCAGACATTTCAAAGCCTGACCACGGCACGGTCATGGACCATGCCTCCACGCAACGGAAACGGTACATCCGCTCCTCAAGCGGCATGGTTTTCAAAAGGTCGTCAATTCCGATGTTCATCGGCTTTTCAACCTCACCGTCAATAGCAATCTCCCAAGGCCTGATCTGCAACGCTTGAGCAGCGGCATGAATCTGCTTGTGCGAACCAAACTCATAGAAATTGTTATACGTGGTATTGATGCGTTCCGGCGTCAGGGTGCGCCCCTCGCCAAGCGTGTACTTCTCGTTTCGAGAAACCGGATACAGAGATGCGCTTGGATCTTCTTCATTTGCAAAAGCCCCCGTTGCAGCCGCCAGATTTCCGGCAGATAAGGCCAAGCCCCCCATACCAAGCCCTTTGACGATCTCACGACGGTTCAAAAAAATACGTTCAGAAGTCGCTCGGTGATCCGGCAAATCCCAGATTTTCTTGGTAAAATTGCGTTTGAAATTCATACAAGACTCCCTGATTCAAAAAGGAAGATGCACCACGCCCACACAAGCGACAATGAACGTTTTTTCACGCATACGTTATCGAAATACTCTAATCTTTGACAACGAACCCGCGCCTATTAACGGATCTTGGAAATGCCCGCTGTACTATCTCTGTTGATTTCGTCTTCAGAAGCACAAAGTGACGTCATGGTAGAGCGAAGGCTTGTCGCTGGCCTTGGCGTATCCAGCTGACCGCACTGTGACACACTTACGAGATTACGGGGGATCCTGACAGTGAGGCTGGATTGACGATCACGTTCTATAAGCGTGGAAGAACCCTGGTTACCAAAGGCGTATCGCAAGCCGCCAAAGCCGCCGACATAGTTATCTTCGCCACCCTCGATTTCTCCAAACACACTCCAGCCTTGCATCTGGCCTTCATCAAGCATGTGTTCAAATGAGAGATTGGCAACATGGCCTCTGGATGTCAGGCGATGACCAACAGAAACCCGTGTATTGTCGTCGTAATAATACGACAAATCAACTTCATCGACGAACTCTGTGAATACGTGCTGACCAAATTGCATTCCAGCAAACACGTCCAATGACCACTGGCCATTATAAACGGAAACCTCTGCACCAACGCGCCCGGCATGTTCCGGGTCTACATAACCCCAATCACCGTAAATACCGATCGCACCCCTTGAAGGATCGCGCCAGAAAAGATGAAGACCGGCAGCAGCACTTGTAAAGTCGCCATCATATACACCGGCACCCAGATCTACTTGCGCGCCAAAGCTTTCAGAGAAAAACGGGATTGGCGTAGCGATAGAAGCTGTAAACATTGCGTTTGATGCAGCACCCAAGACATTGCGTTGCAAACTGCCGCCCAAAACGCTGAATTCGAAGTTCAGTCCATCAACCGCAGGCTGTTGCTGTGCAACCGGGGTCGGATTCAAGATATCAGCTGAATGCGCAACATTGGCCGAGCCAAGGAGCGCTAGGGAAGCCATCAATGGGATAAGTGTCTGTTTCACGCTTTACGCCTGCCACCTGTTATATTTTTTCTATGACTTACAACAAAATGCTGTCGATTGGAACATGTTGACAAAGAAACCTGCCAACATGCTTGCTTTTGAACAATTTTAGCCACCGGCGTGATATTTTCGCACCATTAAGTTGAAGTCAATTAAGACAAGCTGGCACAAAAACGCTGTATCCGTGTGCAAGCTTCCGTCAAAGCCTCCGTTGAAGTGGCATAGGAGATTCGAAAATTGGGACCAAGTCCGAACGCGCTACCATGCACAACGGCCACCCCTTCTGCTTCCAATAACTCCGTCACAAAGTCTTCGTCAGTTTCGATAACTTTACCGGACGGCGCGGTTTTGCCCAGCAGTTCCTGGCAAGAAGGATAAACATAGAACGCACCCTCCGGCTTTGGACAATTAATACCGGTAGCTTGATTCAGCATGGAGACGACCAAATCACGCCGACCCTGAAAGATTTCACGGCGTTCATCAATAAAGTCTTGCGGTCCATTAAGCGCTTCAACGCCTGCCCATTGCGCAATAGAACACAATGCAGAGGTTGATTGTCCCTGAATGAGGTTCATTGCCTTGATCAGTTCCATTGGCCCGGCGCAGTAGCCCAGACGCCAACCCGTCATGGAATATGATTTTGAAAGACCATTCATTGTGAGTGTACGGTCATATAGCCCAGGCTCTACCTGAGCAGGTGTCACGTATTCAAAACCGTCATAGCAAAGATGCTCATACATATCGTCGGTAAGAACCCAGACGTGAGGATGACGCATCAACACATCGGTCAGTGCTTTCAGCTCATCATGGTTATAGGCCGCACCCGATGGGTTGGATGGGGAATTGAAAAGGAACCATTTGGTTTTTGGCGTAATCGCTGCCTCAAGCTGTTCCGCTGTAATTTTGAAGTTATTTTCAAGTGTGGCGTCCACAAACACAGGCTCACCACCGTTAAGCAGCACCATGTCAGGATAACTCACCCAATAGGGCGCAGGAATAATCACCTCGTCACCCGGATCAAGCGTTGCGGCAAACGCGTTGTAAATCACCTGTTTGCCACCCGTACTGGCAATCACTTGTTCCGGCTTGTAATCAAGATTGTTTTCCCGCTTGAACTTTGCAGCGATCGCTTCGCGCAATTCATTGATGCCAGGCACGGGCGTATATTTGGTTTCTCCGCGATTAATCGCATCAATAGCAGCAGCCTTGATATGGTCGGGCGTATCAAAATCCGGCTCCCCTGCCCCAAGGCCAATAACATCGCGCCCCGCTTCTTTTAGTTCGCGGGCCTTTTGAGAAACTGCAATTGTTGCGGAAGGTTTTACTCGTGAAAGGTGAGTGGCTGAAATGCCCATGGGAGGTCTCCGGAGGAAAGTGTGAGTCTGGTCTGAAATGACCAAAAGAAAGTGTTATTCCTCTGCTTCCGCCAAATCAAGCCCGGGACGCTTTTCAGGAACAGGGATCGGTGCTTTATAAGGCCCACCATCCGTGTGTTTGATGCCAAAGGGGTTTGGGCCAATACCACCCCCGAGTTTCAAAAACTCTTCTGAGCGCAATGAATCGTGAGGCACCAGGTATTGTTGCGCAAGCTCTCTAAGCGTTGGTGGTTCATCTTCGGGAACCGTATCTTCAGCAGCTTCTTTCTGTGGAGCAACCTTCACAGAAGACTGCGCAACCGCAATAACCTGATTGGGCGGATCATATTGTGGACGCTTTGTAGGCATAAACGTACTGAGGGGGTTGAAGGCTGGCGCATCTTCTTTATTCGCTTCTGGTTTCTGTCGGATGGGCGGCAACTGGGTATCAATGGGGTCAAAATCTCCCGATTTTGGCGCATCGTCCGGTCGATCCTGAGGGAAAGCACGCGCGGCATATTTTCCGGGGCAAATGCGCCGCGTTATGTCCTGCGGGATGTTACTCACGCTTTCCCCCCTATCAAAATCCGCAACAGGCACACTGGCATCCTTGTAAAGCCCGGCAAATCCTTCTGTTAAAAGTCGCGCTGTTTTCACATTACGGGCAAGGCCAGAGCGGCCACCAAAAACGACTGCCACTAACTGGCGTGCATTGCGGGTTGTCGTAACCACCACATTAAAACCGGAAGCACAAACATACCCCGTTTTCATGCCGTTAGTACCCTCAAACTGGCGAAGCAACGCATTGTGGTTGCGCAGTCTTCGCCCAGCAACGCGAATGGCAGGGATATTGAAAAAGGAGGCATGTTGCGGAAATTCATCCATCAGCGCACGGGTTAACGTAAGCATGTCCCAAGCGCTGGTAAACTGATCAGGATCATGCAGGCCATGTGGATTTGCAAATCTGGAATCAGACATTCCCAGCCGTCGCGCGTGGGAATTCATCAAGGATACAAATTGCTCTTCTGACCCCGCTACACCTTCTGCGATGGCAACCGAAATATCATTGGCGGATTTGACCATGATAATCTTCAAGGCTGTTTCAAGCGTAAGGATAGTGCCAACCGGATACCCCATTTTGGAAGGTGGCTGGCTCAACGCATATTCAGAAATACGGACAGGTGAATTCAACTTCAGATGCTGCAGTTCAAGCGCGCGAAATGCGGTGTAAGCCGTCATCATTTTTGTGAGCGATGCCGGAGCCCAGCGCACATGCGGTTTTTCACTTGAAAGCACTTCATCCGCTGTCAAATCAACCAGAAGATGCGGCCGCTCGGGTGGTACAAAAAGATCATCCGCCCTGGCCGGTAAGTGCCATGCAAAAACGGTCACCCAAACAATCACCAAGTGGCAAAAACGAAGCATGGCTCTAAACGATCCTAATCGTAACATCTGACCTGCAACCTTGCACGAGCGACCACATCAGGCAAGTTGGCTTGACCTTGCTCCGGTTAATGTGACCGGGGCTAGGCTTTCACCATCACCTGCGTCACAGTTTCACCACACAATTGCCCAGAAATTCCCCACCTTTTTTCAAAACTTCGCCGAAAAAGAGAATAGTCTGGAGTGTATCGGATGCGGTTGATCCGCCCGATCATGAGGCATGAAAGGGGCGAGCAAATGCGGCTAAAAAACCCTCCTGAGAAACAGCACAAAAAACGCGGCTTCAGCGTGTGGTTGCGGCATCGACCGAACGATCTGATCCTTCTGATCTCCGCCGTAACATTTACCGCAATCTTGGCATCCTCCATTCAAACAGCCAGCACATTTTACCAGGGCTAGTACAAAAGCGTTTTGGTGTTTGTCGTGAAAAGCACGCGTTTGGAACCACGCCCGACATATCGGGTAACGTGGGCGCAGTGGGGACATGAAATTAGTCTGAGGTAAGTTTTCGTGTCCCCGCTGCCGCACTGCGAAATCAATACCTGTTCAGGTTAAGTCGAGGCTTTTGCTTCAATAATGGACAAGAGCGTCTCGACATCCGCCAGTCTTTCAAGCTCAACAGCAACACCATCTTTGCCAACAATCACCAGCGAACCGCTTTTGAAAATACGGTCGATCGTATCCTTCCGCAGTTCCACAGATGTAATATCAGCCACCTTGAGATGACGTGCTGCATCTTTTGGCCAGCCGGGATGGTAGATCAACACATCATCCACCACTTGCGCACGAACCGTTTGGTACCTAAGGAACGCAGCAGCAAACAGCAGCGGCAAAACAATGGCCAGGGACGCGATAAACAATTGCGCCACCCATCCGCTGGAACTGCCCGTGAAAAACAAAAAGGCCCAAAATGCCAGATAAAGAACACTTACAAATGCAGCTGGCATGAACATGCTGTAATGCGCCTTGAAGTGGGGAATACCCAAGTCAACGGCCTCGCGGTGCTCTAAAATGCGGACTTCATCCGCATCAAGGCATATAGTCTGACTACCATCATCCATATCTTGCCCTATCTTCCCTCAAAGAAGGCTCTCTGCGATTCTAACCTGAGAATATGTTAATGCGCAAGTTTTATGCTTTGGCTTCATTATGGCTGTTACCAACTGTAACAAACCTGGCGAGTTCCCTGCCAACAAGTGCGAATGAATCACGCCTGATAAAAACCGATCTCGTAACGGTTACGCTGGAGAAGATGTACTCCGGGCTGGACACGCCATGGGCAATAGCACTGCTTCCGGACAACCGGTTACTGGTAACCCAACGCGATGGCGAGTTGGTGCTTCTTGATCCGAATAATCCTCTTGAAAAGAAAAGGATAACAGGATTGCCGGAAATCACCGCAAAGGGCCAAGGCGGGCTTCTGGACGTTGTCCTGGACACAGACTTTACCACAAATAAAACGATCTACTTCACGTTTTCACATGCTGAAGCACCAGGGAAAGTTGGAACTGCAATCGCCAAGGCCAATCTGAACCTCACTTCGGAACCGAAGCTGGAAAATCTGAAAATCCTGTATTCAATGTCGATGAAAGACAATTCAGGTCGTCATTTCGGATCGCGAATCGTTCAGGCGAAGGACGGCACGCTTTTCTTCACAATTGGCGACCGTGGCACGCAACCTCGCGCACAAGACCCGTTCGATCCGGCAGGGTCGGTAATCCGTATCAATACGGATGGCACAATCCCCGCAGACAATCCCGACCCGCAGGGCAAAAACATGCTGCCGGAAATCTGGTCAATTGGCCACCGCAACGCGCAGGGCGCGACATTGAACCCTGTCACCCACGAATTGTGGACAATCTCTCACGGCGCCAAGGGCGGCGACGAAATTAACATTCCACAATCGGGAAAGAACTATGGCTGGCCAACCATCTCTTATGGGCGCAACTATTCAGGCTCCAAAATAGGCGTAGGGCAAAAGGCACCGGGACTGGAACAACCCATTTACTATTGGGACCCATCAATCGCTCCGTCCGGAGCAGATTTCCATAAGGGCAAAACCATTCCGGAATGGACTGGCAATCTGTTCGTTGGCGCATTGAAGGACCAAAGCCTTATTCGCCTGACCATCAAAGACAACACGGTCATCGAAGAAGAGCGCCTCTTTGAAAATGAATTGGGCCGTATTCGCGATGTAAGATACATGCATGACGGGGCTTTGTGGATCGCAACAAACGATGGAGACGGCAGCATTTATCGAATATTGTCGGCACCATAACGACCGCGTTCCGAGAATTGCAGTTGGAAAGTAACTCACCCCGTGCTAACGCGGAAACTTAACGATAACCCTCTCCCCGTCTGAAAGACCCCCATGACAACCAGAACAACCTTCTCGGCATTTGCCGAACGCCTTTCTATTGGCCTGCAAAACCGCAAAAGCCAGGGCTTTCCAAGTGCAAACCGCATCAAGATCGAGGTTCTGTCGGGTCTGACCGTTGCGCTTGCCCTGGTACCAGAGGCGGTTGCATTTGCATTCGTGGCGGGCGTTCATCCGCTTGTTGGTCTGTATGCTGCCTTTATCGTGGGCTTGATTACAGCCGTTTTCGGTGGTCGCCCGGGCATGATCTCAGGTGCAACTGGCGCCCTTGCTGTCGTTATGGTTTCGCTGGTCGCACAACACGGTGTTGAGTACCTTTTCGCAACCGTTGTCCTGATGGGCATTCTGCAAATTCTTGCTGGTGTATTCAGGCTTGGGAAGTTCATTCGTCTTGTTCCACACCCCGTTATGCTTGGCTTCGTCAATGGATTGGCGATTGTGATTTTCATGGCGCAACTGTCGCAGTTCAAAGTGCCCGGCCCTGACGGATCGCAAGTTTGGATGACAGGCACACCCCTTGTCCTCACGCTTGCACTGGTGACATTGACCATGAGCATCATCTGGGTCTTGCCAAAACTGACCAAGGCAATTCCCGCGCCCCTTGCAGGCATTGGCATTGTCTCAGGTTTGGTGTTGGTAATGGGCATTGATGTCCCAAGCGTAGGTGACCTTGCTTCAATCAAGGGCGGGTTGCCCCAATTCCACATACCGGAAATACCGCTTAATCTGGAAACACTCCGTATCATCCTGCCTTACGCAGTAATCCTTGCGGCAATCGGATTGATCGAAAGCCTTCTCACCCTGAACCTTGTGGGCGAGATTACAGAACAGCGTGGCGGCGCATCGCAAGAATGTTTGGCGCAGGGCGCGGCCAATACGGTGACCGGCTTCTTCGGCGGCATGGGCGGTTGTGCGATGATCGGTCAGTCGATGATCAACGTAAAATCAGGTGGTCGCATGCGTTTGTCCGGCATCTCTGCCGCCCTGTTTTTGTTGA
>ENA-OUOG01005544-OUOG01005544.1-marine-metagenome-genome-assembly--contig:-NODE-5544-length-10144-cov-9.340419_pt1 | contig 10144 bp, 7 predicted proteins | sample MGYA00248635_ERZ508505 | MGnify/ENA primary metagenome ERZ508505 (study PRJEB26176, sample SAMN06267871) | marine metagenome | isolation source: Saanich Inlet, British Columbia, Canada | place: Pacific...
GCTAAAGCAGAGGCAGTAGAGAATGACTTCATACCTATTAGACTTCCTTGGGATCTACACCCTGAAAGGGATAAAGAGTGGAGAAAAAAACAGGATGAACTTTTAGGACCGAGAATGGCAGCACAGGAATGTGACTGTAACTTTAACTCATCGGGTACTACAGTATTTATTCCTGAGAGTTTAGAATATATTGAGAAGATGCAAATCCAAGAGCCTTTAGAAAGGAGAGGTCGTGACGCAAACTATTGGATTTTTGAGCATCCTGATTATACAAAAGATTATGTTGTTGTAGCTGACGTAGCACGTGGAGACGGTAATGACTATTCTGCATTTCACATTTTTGATTTAGAGAATAACGTACAGGTCGCTGAATACAAGGGGCAAATACCGACAAAGGACTACGGGTATTTGCTTGTTGAAGCAGCTACATACTACAATAAGTCATTACTAGTCGTTGAGAACGCATCTATTGGCTGGAGCACATTACAGACAATACAAGAGATAGGATATCAGAACTTGTACTACACTCCAAGAGGAGAAGCAACTATTGACAGTTACTATGATCCTTACGCAGATCAATCAGCATCAACGGTAGGTTTTACAATGTCATCTCGTAATAGACCTATGATTGTCTCAAAACTAACTGAATACGTGGACGAGAGAGCGGTTACGATACGTTCTAAGCGTACTTTATCAGAGTTACGAGTATTCATATGGAATAGAGGAAAAGCGGAAGCACAGAAGGGCTATAACGATGATTTAGTGATGTCTATGGGTATTGGAATGTATATTCGTGATACAGCTTTAAGGTACCGACAAAGAGGTATTGATATTACAAAAAATGCTCTTGCAAACATTCAAGTAAATAGAACTCCATATCAAGGGGGTTATAACAGTAGTAGAAATAACGTTCCTAATCCTTACGAAATAGACTTAGGAGAAGGGAACAAAGAAAACATAAATTGGCTTTTATAGTAGATATTTATAATTATGGCAGATACTAGACTCTTTAGTAGACTTAAAAGATTATTCTCAACGGATGTTATCATTCGAAATGTTGGGGGTAAAGAGATTCAAGTAATGGACACAAATCAGATTCAAACATCTGGTGAGTTTTCAACTAACTCTTTGATTGATAGATACGGAAGATTATATACAGGAAATCCAACATCTTTATACGGACAACAGTTTAATCAGAACTATCAGTATTTAAGAACGCAGCTTTACAGTGAGTATGATGTAATGGATCAAGATGCCATTATTGCTTCTGCCTTAGATATTATTGCTGATGAATCTACACTCAAAAATGATATGGGTGAAGTTTTACAGATTAGATCATCAAACGAGGACATTCAAAAGATTTTGTATAACCTTTTCTACGATGTGTTAAACATAGAGTTTAACTTATGGAGTTGGGTTCGTCAAATGTGTAAGTACGGAGATTTCTTCTTAAAGTTAGAGATATCAGAGAAGTTTGGGGTCTACAATGTAATACCTTATACAGCATTTACCATTGCACGTAAAGAGAACTTTAATCCTGAGAACCCATCGGAGGTAGTATTTGAGTACAACCCTGACGGATTTACTGGAGGTGATTCAGGTTATTACACAGCACCTTCACAGAAACCATCACCAAATGTTATTCAGTTCGATAACTATGAGATGGCACACTTTAGATTATTATCTGATGTAAACTATTTACCTTATGGTAGAGCTTACATTGAGCCGGGACGTAAACTTTACAAGCAGTATTCACTTATGGAGGATGCAATGCTTGTTCACAGGATCGTTAGAGCTCCTGAGAAGAGAAGTTTCTTTGTTAACGTAGGATCTATTCCTCCGAATGAGATTGATGCTTTTATGCAGAAGACTATCTCATCACTTAAGCGTACTCCTTATGTAGATCCACAGACAGGAAACTACAACCTAAAGTACAACATGCAGAACATGCTTGAGGATTTCTACATTCCTGTTCGTGGGAATGATGCTGCTACTCGTATTGAAACTACACCAGGGTTACAGTATGATGGTATTGCTGATGTAGAATACTTAAGAGATAAGTTATTTGCAGCACTTAAGATACCAAAAGCATTTTTAGGATATGAAGCAGACCTTGAAGGAAAAGCTACTCTTGCAGCAGAAGATATTAGATTTGCACGTACTATTGATAGAATACAACGCATCCTCTTATCAGAGCTAAATAAGATTGCACTTGTTCACTTATACTCACAGGGGTATGACAATGAGACATTAACAAACTTTACATTGGAAATGACAACTCCTTCTATCATTTATGATCAGGAGAAGATTGAACTTTTAAAATCTAAAGCAGAGCTTGCACAAAGCTTGATAGATCAGAAACTAATGTCTACTGATTGGATTTATGACAACGTATTCCACTTGAGTGAAGACCAGTATGATGAGCAGAGGGATCTTATTAGAGAAGACACTAAGCGTGCCTTTAGGATGAATCAGATAGAAGAAGAGGGCAATGATCCGGTAGAGACAGGCAAGTCTTATGGAACTCCTCATGACTTAGCGTCTTTGTATGGCAAAGGTAGATCATACACAAATGACGACCACGTACCAGAAGGATACGGAAAAGATCAGAAAACAGTAATGGGTAGACCAAAAGATGGTATTACTGACAGAAATAAACAAGACAGTAACTTTGGAAGAGACAGGTTAGGTAATGACGCTAATAAAGAGAAAACTAATCTAAGTGCAAAATCAGAGTTTAAAGGAGGTCCATTGACATTAGAGTCCGCAGAAGTGTCACTTTTAAAGAACAGGGGACTTTTAGAAAACCTTGACAAAAAGATTCTATCAGTAGGAAAAGAGAAAGCAGAAGACTTGCTTGATGAATCTCAACTAAAAGACTAATATTTATATAAAAACCTTTGTTTGATGAAGTTAAAACACAGTAAGTATCGCAATACAGGCATATTATTTGAATTGCTTGTTAGACAGATTACTGCGGATACGCTAAAAGGCGGTGATTCACCGGCATTACCATTATTAAAAAAATATTTTACTCAAAGCCAGTTAGGTAGAGAGTACAAGTTGTATGAGACCTTAATGAAATCTGATGTGATTAGTGAAGGAAAAGCTAACGTACTGATTTCCACTGTGTTAGAGTCATCTTCTAAAATTAACAGAAAACAACTTAAAAGAGAGAAGTATAATCTTATTAAAGACATTAATGAGTGTTACGATGCTTCTACTTTCTTTTCTTCAAAGCTACCAACTTATAAAAGACTAGCTTCCGTTTACACTCTTATTGAGGCATATAACTCAAAAGATCAGGTTGACACAAATCAACTAGTAGACAATAAAATCACTTTACTTGAGTATTTAACAAAGGAGGAGGTTAAATCAAAAGAGGTTGAGAATGATATCTTAAAGGAGTTTAAAAGACAATCTCCAGAGATGCGTTCATTAGCTTACAAGATATTACTGGAGAAGTTCAACGAAAAGTATTCAGAACTTAGTTCAGATCAAAAGAGAGTTTTAAAGGAGTTTATCGAAAGTGAAAACTCAGGAGTAAAGCTAAGAGAGTTTTACAACTCAAAGATAAATGAGTTAAAGGATACTCTTAATGAAGAGATTGAGAACATAGACAACGACGTCATTAAGATTAAGCTTGAGGAAGTTAAGAAATACTTAACTGAGTTAAACAAGACTGAAAAAGTATCTAATGATAATATTGTTGATTTATTAGAATACTTTGAGCTAGTAAAAGAAATAAAGAACAGCCATGGCAAGTAAAGAAGAACTAAGAAATATTATAAAAGAGTATATTCTAAGAGAAGGGGAAGACGAATTATCAGGAGTAGGAGGTAAAGGTGCTCCTAGAAAGAATCCTCAGGACTCTAAGATAGTAAAACTTCTTGATGATATGTTTTCTACTATAAAAGCTACTAATTCTAATATTCTAAGATCAGTTTCTGATAAAGATGGAGTTGGAAAATTAGTACGTGGGTTTATCTACAGATTACCACAGAATACAGGATATTCTTCAGATATAAGTTCTACAGATGCTATTGAGTTTTTGGATGGATTTGATTTTCCTGTGGAACTTTCTAAATATCAATCTAATAAAAAAGATTCAGATGCCGATGGAGTTCCTGATCAAGACGATAATGATATAAAAGAAGTAGATGGTTCAGTATCTGATTTAGTAGCAGGCGATGTTACGAGAGAAAAAGTAAAAGTTGCTTTTGACGCACTTAAAGATGTAACAGATGAGAGGTTGCTTCAATCTCTTAGATCAATGACTGAAATAGAAGATGTAGGATTATTTTTGTTGTATATGATACAGTTTATAAATCAAACTACCCCTGCACCAAACTTAACTAAACAACTAGCTCATCAGTTCATAGACAAATCTTTATCGGATGATTTTGATTCTGTAGCTGCTAGAGAGAAGTATACAGATAAAAATAATACAGAAGAAACAGATTCTGAAGAAGATAACATAGAAGAAATGTCTACAACAGCAGGGGCACCGGCACCAGCTACAAAATACGCTTTCAAGAGAAAAAAGTAGATGAGGGAGTTGTCAAACCACCTAAGGGTGCAGGCAATCTTCCGAAATACATAGCTTCAAAGATTAAGCTAGGACATGCTGCTACTGACGACAAAGGAGTAAAAGATCCTTACTATTTAAAGTTAGGATTTAAAAAGATAGATAGAGAAAAACAGGCAAAACAAAGTAAGGGTACGGATTATGTCGATCTTCATAATGCAACCTACAAATAATATATTTATAATAAAAAAGATATGACTTTACAAGAGCATTATAACCTTATCAAGGAAGGAAAGGGTAACAAAAAGGCTTTTCTTACTGAGGCTAAGCGTAATCACAAGAATGCGATAAGCAACATTAATACTTACGACCAAGCCGTAAATATTCTAAAGAGTAAGCAAATCATAAGCGAGAACACGTATTACGCTGATTTACAGCCTATTACACAGTTTCAACCCACTAATCGTGAGCCTTTTGAGAATAAGTTTGCTGCTTTCTTAGCGGAGCAAAGCAAAAGAGACAAGGACGAAGCTGTAAAGGTAGATGCAAAGAAAGAGTCAGAGCACGTAAAAGAGGTAGGTGATCATAACTATGATTACGAAGATCCTAAAAACGTAAACAATCAAATTGGACAAGAGGTACTCAATGGTATCTACATGGAAGTTCAAAAGAATCCAGAGATCTCACAGGACGACGCAATGAAAGAGGTGATGAAGAACTTGGCTAAGGACAAGCTTTATTATGTCAAAGAGGGTCAGTTTGGAGTAGAGGGTCTTGGATATGAAGAAACTAAATCAGAAGAGGTTTCAGGAAAGCATAAATCATCTGGATATTCGGATAAACTAAAAGCGGTCGTAAAAGAATCCTTAACAGCAGACTCAAGGTTTGGGAACGTAGTTACTTCAGGACATAAAGATTCAATAGCTTCAAAATCTAATGACATCATTAATCAAATGATGAATGAGTTAGAGGATAAGATTGATGAGATGGATGGGTATGACCATGACGAAGGGGAAATAGCACGTATTGATCGTGAGGTTGATATGGGAGACTATATTCCTGGATTAGATGACGGTGAAGGTCCTGGGATGGATTCAGAAGAAATGGACGTTACTATTGTTCCATTAGGGGAAGAAGATGAAGACTCTATCGACGAAGAAGCTATTGTAGCAGACGAGGAGCCAGCAGTTAAGATTCCTAAGAAGAAAAATACAAAAATGACTCTGCAGAAGAGAATGGCAGAGATCGACAAGCTGGGAACAGCTTTAGCGTTAGAAGCAAAGATGGAAGCTATTGACGAGGAAATCCAAGAAAGACAAGATCAAATGACAATGCTTGATGAGAATGAAGCAATGAAAAAGTTGATGGATCCCAAGAAAATGAAAGAGCTTCAAAAAGAAGTCAAGTTATTAGAAAAGAAGCGTGGACAGTATGAGAAGATGCACGCTAAAGCTTCCAAAGACGCAAAAAAGAAAGATGAGTAAACAAATACTGATAGAAACCAGAACATTTTCACCCCGTCCTTCATCTCTATTAGAGGTAAAGAAGCAGGGAAATCAAACTTTTGTTGAAGGTATTTTAGCTACAGCAGAGGTTAAAAATGGTAATGGTAGGTTTTATTCCAAAGACATTTGGGAAAGAGAACTGGACAAGTACCAGGACCTTATAAACAATAACAGAGCTATTGGTGAGTTGGATCATCCAGAAACGGGTGTAATCAACTTACAAAATGTATCTCATAATATTAAGAGTGCAGATTGGGATGGAGATCATGTAGTGGGAACTATTGAGATTTTACCAACACCAGCAGGGAACATTCTTAAAGCACTTATTGACAATGGTATTTCAGTAGGAGTATCATCAAGAGGAGAAGGTTCGGTAAAACAAATAGGAGAAGTACTAGAGGTACAGGATGATTTCAATCTTATTTGCTGGGATTTTGTGTCTACACCTTCAAATCCAGGAAGTTACATGAGTCCTGCAATGTTAAATGAGGCATTAGCAGCATCAAAAAACTTTGACAAGTACGCAAAAGTAGACGAGATTATTAAAGAAATACTTTGTGGTAAGGGCAGTTGTCCTATTTTTTAGGTATTTTTTGTATTTACATATATATGTATAATAGAATACAACGTTCTTATACGTTGTTTTAGTATATTATAACTTATTATTACGCTATTATTCAATAAGCGTATTTCCAAAAACAAATTTTTAGGATATGGCAAACAGAACATTGCTAAATGAAGCTATTGCTGAGGCGGAATCTATTCGTGAAGCTGCACTCGCAAATGCTAAAGCAGCTTTGGAAGAGTCTTTTGCCCCTCATATTAAGGAAATGTTTTCAAAGAAGGTTCAGGAAATGGAATCTAAGGAAGACGAAAAAATCGATGAAATGAAGGAAAAAGATCACGACAAAGAAGAGCTAGATGAAATGGATGCTCCATCTTTCGATAGAAAGAGTGGACCATCAATTACTCCTGCTCCTGAGAAAGTAGGTAAATCTACTGTACAGGAAGAAGAGGAGGTTGAACTTGATGCATTACTAAGTCAGTTAGACGAGGAAATGGACAAGGATGACGTGAAAGAAGGCTACGACAAAGAAGAAATTGACGAAGCTAAAGATCACGAAGATGACAAGAAGATTGACGAGATGGAAGCCAAAGAAGATGAAAAACATCTTAAAGAAGAAGAGGCTGAAGTTGAGGATGCAGAAGCTGAAGTAGACATGGATGACCCTGAGATTGACTTAGAAGAAATGACTGAAGAGCAACTTATGGATCTTATCCGTGACGTAATCGATGAGCTAGAAGAAAAAGGTGAAATCGAAGCCGATGGTGGAGATGAAGCTGGAGAAGAAGGCGAAATTGAAATCGAAGACGACATGATGGAAGCTAAGGAAGAAGTAGAAGAGAGCGTTGGACCTTTCAAACCACGCAAGAAGATGGAAGAGGCTGAGGACTTAGACGAAGCAAAAGAAGATCTCGAAGAGGTTGGAAAGTGGAAAGTCAGAAAAGAGTCTAAAGAAGAAATCGAAGAAGGTAAGCATGAGGATGATGACAAAGCAATGGAGGAAGCTCTAGCTGAAATCAACAAACTAAAATCTGATCTTCAAGAAGTAAATCTTTTAAACGCTAAACTTCTCTATGCAAACAAAATCTTTAGAAGTAAAAACCTTTCAGAGAGCAAGAAGGTAAAAGTTCTTGAATCTTTTGATAAGGCTAACACGGTCAAAGAAGCTAAGCTAATCTTTGAAACTTTAAATGAGGGTGTTCAAACTCGTGAGAGAAAGAGACCAACAAGAGGAGTTAAAGGATCAGCTTCTAAGACAACAAACGTTATCAAAGAAAACAAACAACCAATTGTTGAATCAAATGATATGGTAGCTAGATTTCAAAAACTAGCCGGTATCAAGTAATTAAAATTTAAAATGAGTTTAAACACACTATTAGAAAGTGCTAACCCTTACCAGTCACAAATGAGTGATGCTGGAAGATTAGCAAAGAAGTGGGAAAAAACAGGACTTTTAGAAGGTCTTGATTCAAGCCACAAGAGCAACATGTCAATGTTGTTAGAGAACCAAGCTAAGCAGCTTGTAGTTGAAACATCACAAACGGGTGGTGGAGCAGCTTCACAAGGTACATTTACTGCAGGTGTTGGTGAGCAATGGGCTGGAGTAGCTCTGCCATTAGTACGTAAGGTATTTGGTCAGATTGCTGCTAAAGAATTTGTTTCTGTACAGCCAATGAACTTACCTTCTGGTCTAGTATTTTATCTAGATTTCCAGTATGGTACTACAAAAGCTCCATTTACTGCAGGAGAATCTTTATATGGAGACAGAGGAGGAAATGAGCCTTTCGGAAACACTAACACAGGTGGATTCTACGGAGCAGGTCGTTTCGGATATTCTATCAACAACACTCAATCTGCCGCTGGAGCTACTGCAACTGTAGCAACTGCATCTTGGGCTGATCTTAACTTTAACAGTGATTATTCTGCATCTGCTGCCGCTGGTGACTACGGTACTATTGCTGTTGCAAAAACAGATATGCCTAACTTAGATGAAGAAGGAATAAGAGGGTTTAGAATTGCTTCAGGAGATGGAACTTTAGATGCGTCTAAAAACGTACCTGAGTTTACAACTGTAGATGCTACAAACGTAACTTTCGTTGCTTTATTGGCTGACGTAGGAGACGTAGCAACTAATGCTATAGCAACTTACCAACTACAACCAACTGATCAGTATAGAGGTGATTTTGAAGATGGTAACAACGCTATCAACGGAGACAACACTCCTATTGCTATTCCTGAAATCAACGTACAGATGAAATCATCTGCTATTGTTGCTAAAACAAGAAAGCTTAAAGCTGTATGGACTCCTGAGTTCGCACAAGATTTGAACGCATACCACGCACTAGATGCTGAAGCAGAATTAACTGGAATCTTATCTGAGCACATCTCATTAGAGATCGACTTAGAGATTCTTGATATGCTTATGACATCTGCTGGTGCAGGTACTGAGTTCTGGAGTGCAGAGAACAACAAAGGAATCAATAACGCAGGAACTGGATTTACAGTAGATCTAGGATTCTATAATAGTCAAGGACAGTGGTTCCAAACACTTGGAACTAAAATCCAAAAGCTATCTAACATCATCCACCAGAAAACTCTACGTGGAGGAGCAAACTTCTTAGTATGTTCTCCAACTGTAGGTACTATCTTGGAAAGTATTCCTGGATTTGCTGCAGACAGTAACGGTGATGTATCAGCATCTACTTATGCGTTTGGTGTACAAAAAGTAGGATCATTGAATGGTCGTTACAAAGTATACAAAAACCCATATATGACTGAGAATCAAGTATTACTTGGATACAGAGGAAGTCAATTCTTGGAGTCTGGAGCAGTATTTGCACCATATATTCCATTGATCATGACTCCACTTGTATATGATCCGGATACCTTCACACCACGTAAAGGTCTCTTGACTCGATATGCTAAGAAGATAGTCAGACCGGAATATTACGGAACTATTGAGATTGCAGGGCTTAACACTCTATAATCAATAAAGTAGATTAAAAAAAAGAAAAGGTGGCTATTAAGCCACCTTTTTTTGTTTTATTGAATATTTATTATTATATTACAAGTATAAACAATAAATAAAGTTATTATGACAGAAGAATGGAGACCGGTTAACGGTTATTTAGGTTACTACGAAGTAAGTAATCTTGGAAAAGTAAGAAGTGTAGATAGGTACGTAAATAACCACAAAGCTGATAAAGCATTCAGAGTAGGACAAGAAATGAAGCAGGCTACTACTGAGCACGGCTATAAAAAAGTCAGTCTACGCATGGGGGATAGTAAATCAAGCTATAGAGTTCACCGTTTGGTTGCAGAAGCTTTTATCCCTAATCCATACAATAAAAAACAAGTTAATCACAAAGACTCTAACAGGCAAAACAACTCAGTAGAAAATTTAGAATGGGCGACCCATAAGGAAAACATGAAACATGCTAAAGACAATAGTAGGTTTATAAACCAATCTAAAGGATCTAACCACCATAAAGCTACTATCACAGAAGATACAGTGCGTTCCATGCGTAAAGCTTACGCAGAGGGTAA